>JFJP01036212.1_pt1 | contig 33665 bp, 27 predicted proteins | sample 431651 | NCBI WGS metagenome assembly JFJP01 (sample SAMN02602958, study PRJNA72255) | Microbial mat metagenome, whole genome shotgun sequencing project. | biome: fresh water; feature: sink hole; material: water; isolation source: purple microbial (photo- and chemosynthetic) mats found in... | reverse complement strand
CCTTGACGTCGAGCGCCGCCAACTGGTCCACGAAGGCGGCGAGGGTTTCCTTCCCGCCGGCCGCTATGCCGCAGGTGCCCATGCCGACGATGATCTCGATCAAATTGCCGTCCGTTCGGCGGCGTTCCATATCTTTCTGGCCTTCTTCCCGAATGGCCCGCAATTCCTGGATTGTCATGCTTTACCCCTGAATTTGGCGAGAATTTCCGGAAGCCTGTCCGGTACCAGTTTGCCGAATACCTCTCCGCCGACTATGGCGACCGGGGCGAGTCCGCAGCAGCCCACGCATCTGACCGCCTCGATGGAAAATTCCCCGTCCGCGGTAACCTGGTTGACCCCGATGCCCAACAGGTTTTCCAGCTCCTGGATGAGGTCCTCCCCGTCCTTGAGGTAGCAGGCCGTCCCCATGCAGATCTGGATGTTGTGCTTACCCGGTTTCTGCAACTTGAAGTAGTGATAGAAAGTCATCACACCGTAAATCCGCGCAAGGGGCGTGTCCAGTTCCTTGGACAGCTGGATAGCGACCTTGCGGGGCAGATACCCGAATTCCTGTTGTGTCTTGTGCAGGACCATGATGAGATTTCCGGGCTGACCCTTCCATTCATCTATGAAACCCCGCAATCCAGGGCTGAATTCAACCGTTTCCGACAGTGTCGTCGCCATATATCCTCCTCTCGCATTTCGGATAACCAGCTTACAGTATTGGGCAAAACCCGCCAAAAATCAAATCAAAAGAGGTTGGTAGTTTTCAAAAACCGGAATATAGTGGAGGAATGAAAACGAAGCATCTCGCCCTCCGGATTACGCTCAATTCCGTGGTCATGATCAATGCGGTCTACCTGTTCCTGCAGACGATTACCTTTTTCCGGGACAACCTCATCCTCGGCATATCCGATCTGTCCGCACTGCCCGCGGCCGTCGGCAATTTCGTCGGAATGTACGTATTCATGCCATCGATGATCTTCGGCGCTATCCTGTACCTGATGGCCCTGCCGCTCCAGAAAGTCCAGGAGCGCATCGAATCGGGAAAGGAACTGACTCCCGAAGAAGCCGAAAAGACGCGAAAGCGGATTCTGTCGTTTTCGGGAATCATCCTCGCGATCAATCTTGCCGGATTCGCGGCGGGTTACATACTTCTCATGATCCTCTCGGGACGGTTGTCCGGCTTGATCGCGCCCGCCGGTCTCATCGTCCTCTTTTCGAATCTGGCCGGTGGCACGGTCTATGCCGCGGCCCAGACGGCCCTCAACAACCGGGCACTCACCCCCCTGCGCGACATGCTCGGTTTTCATGAAATCGGCGACCGGAAAAAAGAAAAGCGGAGCACGTTCCGGCAGATGCTCCTTTCGGCCCAGTTGGTGCTGTACGCCCTTTTTTTCATGCAGTTCAACATAGCGGCAACGGTAAACGCCCGAACGGTGGAAACGGACACCCTCCGGATGCTCGTCTCGGGCGAGATAGGGGAAAGCGAGCTCGATGAGACCTGGCATGCGCTGATGAAGGAACGGATAGCCTACTTTACGGATCGGGTCGGCGTCGATACCGACGCGCTGCCGCTTCCCTGGAAGCGGTCGATCAGCACCGACGACATCCAGCGCAATGTATTCTTCCTCTGTTTCTTTTTCATCTTCACCATGGCCCTGTACGTCCAGGCGACCGCGTCCCAAAGCGTCCGTCATCAGCTGGAAACCCTCAAAAACAAGATGCGCGAGGTCCTGACCGGCGGAAAGGACCTCCGGACGCGGATCAACCTCCTGAGCATGGACGAACTGGGCGAGATTACCGAACTCATAAACCGGATGCTCGACCAGTTCCAGACGGTCGTCAGCCGGATCTCGGCCGCAGCCGAGGAAACGCAAAAAGGCGCCGCCGACATCAACCGGGTGCTCTCGGAATCGGAAGCCCTTTCGAAGCAGACCGGTCAAGATGTCCTCGATTTAGGCACGAAAATCGAGAACCAGGCCGCCGAATCGATCAAGTTAAAGCACATTCTCGATTCCTTCCGGCAGGGTGTAGCCGGCGTGGAGCAGGCGGCGGAAACACAAAACCGCTTCGCCGCGGAAACCTCGAGCGCGATGGAGGAGATGGCCTCCAATATCCAGTCCGTGGAGTCCATGACCAGTCGCTCCGGCAGTCTGACCGAAAAACTGCGCGTACAGGCCGAGGACGGCGGAAAAACTGCCAGGGAATCCTCCCAGGCCATACGGGAAATCGACGAATCCGCCTCGGGCGTGCTCAAGGTGATCAAGTCCCTCGACAAGATCGCGGCCGACATCAATCTGCTCGCGATGAACGCCGCAATCGAGGCCGCCCATGCCGGCGACCGGGGTCTCGGCTTCGCGGTGGTAGCCGACGAGGTGCGCAACCTGGCATCGACCGCCGGCGTGCAGACGAAAACGATCAAGGAAATACTCAAAACAATGGAAGGCCGGGTCAGGCAGGGTGTCGAAAAAACCGGCGCCAGCGAAAGGGCCCTGAGCGCGCTCATCGAGGGAATCAGGCAGGCAGCCTCGATCTCGAGCGAAATCGCGGGAGCCATGCAGGAACAGTCGGCGGGAACCCGCTCGGTCGCGCAAAATCTCGGACAGGTGCTCGAAGCGTCGATCGCCATCCGCAAGCAGACCGGGGAGCAGACGCGAGAAACGGCCCGCATGGCCGATGCCATCGCGACGTCCATAGAAAACTTCGAAACGCTCGCGGGCGATTCGCGAACCCGCGCCGAGGGCATCCGCAAGCTCGAATCCTCGTTTACCGCAACCCGTACGGAAATGAACAACAACCTGGAAGCCGTACGGTCGCTGACGGCGGAAGTCGAGGGATTCAAGATATAAAGGAGCGCTCCGGTACTTTTCACGGCGTGCGGATTCGGGATAGGCTGTTCGCATGCACGAGAAAATACTGGTCGCGGACGACGAAAATGCGGTCCGCGAAAGCGTCGCTACCGCGCTCCGCCGCGAGGGTTTCACCGTCGAAGCCGTCTCCGACGGAAAAGCGGCCTGGAACGCGGCGAACACCGGCGGTTTCGCCCTCGCAGTCCTCGATATCTCGATGCCGCTCCTCGAGGGAACGGCCGTACTCGCCCGCATACGCGCCGCGAAACTCTCCCTGCCGGTGATTTTCCTCACCTCGCGGGACGAGGAACTCGACCGGATAGCCGGACTCGAGTCGGGAGCCGACGATTACATTTCCAAACCCTTTTCGATTGGCGAACTGACCGCCCGCATCAAGGCCGTGCTGCGCCGCTCATCCGTGCCCGTACCGGTCGGGCTTGCCGGCAAGGCGGGAGCGGGATTGACCGTGCGCCCCGAATGTCTTTCGGTTTACTGGGACGAAACGGAAATCAAACTGACCCTGACCGAATTCCGCATGCTCGACCGGCTGCATCACCGCCCCGGCGAAGTCGTCAGCCGCGAGGCGCTCATGCAGTTCGCGTTTCCCCTCGACAACTACGCCTCGGACCGTTCCGCGGACAGCCACATCAAGCGCCTGCGGAAAAAACTCGAAGCGGCCGGAGCCCCGGATACCTGCATCGAAACGATGTACGGTGCCGGCTACCGCCTGAGACCGGAAGCCGGATGAAGCCGCTTCTCCGGGGTCCGATCGCGCGCCGGCTTTTCCTTTTCAATATTCTCGTCGTATTCATGCCCGTCGCCGGATTTTTCTCCCTGTCGATCTACGAGGACCAGCTGCTTGCCGGGCTCGAGGACTCCATGGTCCAGCAGGGCCGCACGATCGCAGCCTGGCTGCAGGAAGGACCGGTCACGGCGGAACGCTCGCAAGGAATACTTGCCGCGCTCAGGAGGAACCATACGGCACGGATCCGCATCGTCGACGCGGAAGGTGTCCTGCTCGCGGACAGCTCGCTCCCCCGGGCGGAAGATACCGTGCCCGCAGGTAACACCGCGCCTGCGGGAAACACAATGTCCGCAGGCAAGGCTGCGCCGGCGACCCGGGCGGCCGAGACTACCGTACTCTACCGTACCCTGTCCCTTCCCGTGCGGCTGGCGCGCAAATACCTCCTGCGCCCCCAGGCGCCGCTCGAGAGCGCCGATTATTATTCGGGTAAAACGGTGCTCGACGGAGCCGAAATCATAAAAGCCCTCGGCGGTTCATACGGCGCGATGACGAGGATATCCACGGGCGGGCAAACCTCGGTCACCCTCTATTCGGCGATTCCCGTACCGCACGAAGGAACGATTGCGGGGGCGGTACTCGTATCCGGTTCCACATACCGGATTCTTTCGAACCTCTACGATTTCCGGCTCGAGACCGGGAAAATCTTCGTGCTCAGCCTCGCCGCCGCCGCCCTCGTCTCGCTCATCCTCGCGCTCACCATTTCCTCTCCGCTTTCCCGCCTCAGGAAGGAAGCCGAATCGGCAATAGCCGGAAAACCCACCCGTAAACGACCCTTTCACCTTACCGGCAGGAACGACGAAATAGACCGCCTTTCGGCCGCCCTCTCGGGTCTCGTGCGCGACCTGGGCAGACAGATAGAAGCGAGCGAAAATTTCGCGAGCGACGCCGCCCACGAGATGCGGAACCGTATTTCGGGCATCCGGAACGCGGCGGAACTGATCGCAGGAGGAACGCCCGCGGAAACCGCATCATCCGTCTCGCATATCCTGGAAAACGCCGCCCGCATGGAGAAAATACTCGCCGCACTCCGGACCCTTTCCCGGATCGAGGCTGACGATTCCGGTCCCGGAACCGCCGATGCGGCAGCGGTGCTCGAGGGAGTCACCGAAGCGGTACGGACACGGTTCCCCGGATTGCGATTCATCCTTTCCCTGGACGATTCCGCACGCAAACTGCGCGTGCCGGTTTCGGACGGTCACCTCGAAATAGTCCTGGAAAACCTCCTGGAAAACGCCGCATCCTTTTCGCCTCCCGGCGGCCGGATATTCATCAGGGCAGCCGGGGGCAAAACAGGCTTGACGATCGGGATACGCGACGAAGGACCGGGCATTCCCGAAGAACATCTCGGCCGGGTATTCGACCGGTTTTTCTCCTGGCGAAGCGGCGATACCGCAAGCCATGCGGGAATCGGACTTTCCATAGTCGAAGCCGTCATGCGCAAGGCCGGAGGAAGCGCCGGCTGTTCGAACCATTCCGACGGAGGCGCCGTCTTCACGCTCGAATTTCCTTCCGCATAATCGTCCAGATCAAGCCCCCATTCCGCCGCAATTCCGCCACATTCCCGTGGCAGTATCGATGGCGGAGGTTCAACATGAACACAGTACCAGCGTCCATCGGAACATCGGGCGAAATCCGCCTCGGCATCAAGCTTGTCGTCATTTTTTTCGTCATTCTTCTTTTGCTCATTCCCCTCGGAATGATCGGCAAAATCGCCGACGAGCGGAAGAACAGGGCCCTCGAAACCGCGGAGGAAATCATCGGCATGAACGGCGGCAGGCCCTCGGTCATCGGCCCCTTTCTCGTCGTTCCCGTCACCGTCATGATTCGGAACGAAAACAACCGCCTCGTCGCGGCCAGGCGCCATGCCGCTGTGCTCCCGACCCGGCTCGACGTGAAAGGCGACTTGCGGACGGAAATGCGGAGCCGGGGAATTTATTCGGTTCCTCTCTTTACCGGCACCATGCATCTTGCCGCGGATTTTTCGGGTATACGGGAAAAACTCGAATTGCTTCTCGGTACCGACGGATATACCGCGGACTGGGCCAATGCCTGGTATGCCGTGGAGTTCCAGGACAAGCGTTCCCTCAAATCGACGCCGGTTCTCTCGGTCGACGGCGGTACGGAATCATTGATGAAGGGAAGCGAATCGTCCCTTGGCTGGAGCGGTTCGTCGGTCCGGACAAGAACCGCCGGGGGAGCCGCGGACAGCCGCGTCGAGGTTTCATTCGTGATCGGAGGCGGCGGCTCGCTTACGGTACTGCCCTTCGGCGAAACGGTCAATTGCACGTTGACGTCCGACTGGAAGGCGCCTTCCTTCTCCGGGTACGTCCTGCCGTCCGGATACGAAATCACCGATGCGGGTTTTTCCGCTTCCTGGTTCATCCCCGACTCGAGCCAGCCCTACCCCGACGCTTTTCTCGTAGAGGATACCATGACCGACTTGACCGGCGCGGGTTTCGGCACCGATTTTTTCCAACCGGTATCGGTGTACCACAAGACCGAACGGGCCTTGAAATACGGGCTCCTGTTCATCATCGTGCCCTTCATGGTTTTTTTCCTTTTCGAAATTTTCCTGAAGCGCCGCATACACCCGCTCCAGTATGCCCTGATCGGACTCGCCGACGTCCTGTTTTATCTCGTGCTCCTGTCGTTCTCGGAACACCTGCCCTTCATGCAGTCGTATCTCGCCGGGGCTCTCGCGGTATGCCTGTTGACAGCCTTTTACTCCTCGGCCATCCTCGGTTCTTTCAAACGCGGGCTCGTCATGATTCCGGTTCTGGGCGGGATATACCTCTTCCTCTACGTCGCCCTCGAGTCGGAGGACTATGCCCTGCTGGTCGGCTCCATCGGCGTCTTCGCGATGGTCGCCGCATTCATGACGCTGACGAGAAAAATCGACTGGTATGCGCCGCTGGCGGGAAGGGACAACGGCTGAGAAGAAAGCGGGTTGAAGCCTCTTATCAGTGCAGGCTTTTTCCGTTCGAGGCGATCACGTCGCGGTACCAGAAACCCGAATCCTTGATCGTCCGTTTCTGGGTGTCGAAGTCGACATGGATGAGTCCGAAGCGTTCCTTGTAGGATTCCGCCCACTCGAAATTGTCCATGAGACTCCAGTGAAAGTAGCCGGCGATGTCCGCACCGTCGCCGATCGCCTTTTCGAGCTCGAGGAGGTACCGGCGCGTAAAGTCTATGCGGGCGGGATCGTGCACCTTGCCGTCCAGATGCACCCAATCCGTGAGCGAAAGGCCGTTCTCGGTGATGACCACCGGTTTCCTGTAGCGTTCCGAAAGGAAACGGGGTGCCCACCGGAGGGTCTCGGGTTCGACGTTCCATTTGTTCGCCGTCTGCGCGATGCCTGCGGGAACAGGCGCGGGACACGGAACGCCGTTCGAGTCCACAGTCAGGTGGATGCCCGAATACAGGTTGATACCGCAAAAATCGATGGGGGTCGAAATGAGTTTCATGTCCTTATCCCAATCCCGCGGAAGATTCGACCCGTACGAGGCGAGGCCGTCTTCGGGATAGCGGCCGAAAAACACCGGATCGGTAAAGGATGCCATGGTCCAGAGCGGGCCGTGGTCCGGGCGGTACGAGAAGAAGGCCCGGCGGGCAAGGTCGATGTCGGCCCCGCTTTCCGAGGCGGGGATGAGGGCCTGTGTCGTCGGGACGTAGCCGATCCTGTAGCGCGAACCGCCCGCCGCCCGGAGGATTTGCGCGGACTTGCCGTGTGCGACCAGATGGTTGTGCAGACCGGCAAAAAGGTCGCTCGTGAGGATCTTGAGCCCCGGCGCGTGGACTCCCGTTTCGAGACCGAGCCCGAGAAAACACTGGGGTTCGTTGAAGGTCATCCAGTCGTTTACCCTGTCGCCGAGCGCGTCGACCACTGCCTGCGTATATTCGGCGAAGGCGTCGGCCGTGTTCCGGTTGAGCCAGCCGCCCTGCTGCTGCAGAATATGCGGCATGTCCCAATGAAAAAGAGTTGCCCAGGGAACAATGCCGGCCTCGAGGAGGCTGTCCACCAGTCGGGAGTAGAAATCGAGACCTTTTTTATTGATCGCCCCGCGGCCCTCGGGGAGAATACGGGGCCAGGAAAGGGAAAAGCGGTAGGCGCCGAGGCCCAGTTCCTTCATGAGCGTGACATCCTCCCGGTACCGGTGGTAATGGTCGCAGGCGACGCGGCCCGTATCGTTGCGGTAGGTCTTTCCCGGTTGGGCGGAAAACGCATCCCAAACCGAAGGGGATTTGCCGTCGGCGTCATGGGCGCCTTCTATCTGGTATGAGGATGTCGCGGATCCCCAGGTAAAATCGGGTGGAAAAGCCATACAAACTCCTGTACTATGCAGTATGTTTCGAGTGTAATGAAGGCGTGAAAAAAATGGAAGATCATTTGAATGAATTAATTGCCTTTTCCAACAAATTAGACATTTTTTTTGACGGCATCTTCGACGAAGCCGCGAGTCTGTATCCCGACGGAATTCTGCCCCGCCGGGGAAAACGGGCAGTGCTCGTACATTCGTCACTGTCCGCCTTCGGAGGGGAACCTGCTGCAGGCGGGGGTTTAGTTCCCGGCGGGGCGGAGAGCGTGATTGCATCTCTGTTACGTGCAGTCAGGAAAAAGGGAATTACCGTCGTGATGCCCGCACATTCGGATAGCGACCCGGTAGAGCACGGCGCTCCAGTAGAGCGCGGCGCTCCAGTAGAGCGCGGCATGATAATGCCGGTCATTTTTGACCGCCGGAGCACTCCCTGCCGTGGAATGGGCGTAATCGCGGAAGCGTTCCGGAACCGTTTGGGTGTCAAACGGTCGGGTCACCCGTATCATTCATTCTGCACATTGGGGCCAACCGACGGAAAGATCATCCGCGGTCACCGGGCCGAAACCGGGCTCGGGCCGAAATCGCCCTTGGGTTCGCTCAAACGGATGGATGCCCTCGTCCTGATGCTCGGTACCGGCTTCGAAACCTGCACCGCGATTCACCTTGCCGAGTACCTGGCGGCAGACAGACTGCGGGCAGAGGGCAAACGCCCCGAAACCGTCACCTGCCATGCGGGAATCGTCCGCGCGTTCGGTTCGGCTATCGCATGGAAATATTGGGAAGACATCGCCTATCATGTCGAACGCTTCCCCGAAACGGGAAGCGCCTTCGAGGCGGCCTGCCCGGAAAAAATACGCCGCGGAGAACTCGGAAACGGACGGTGGCGGCTGTTCAGGCTTCGGGATCTTGTCGAATTTTCCATAGACAGATGCGGGGTTTTGGAGTAGTTTGGTTCAGTATGTTTAGTTTTTTCAAACGGTTTTTCGGCACCAGGCAGGAAGAAATTCGGGATCCTGAATCAATCGCACAGGAATTCTGGCATGCGGACTTCCGCAAGAGCGAAACAGCCCGTTTTACGGATGAAACGGGCGAGTCCTATTCGGCTAAAATCGGCGCCCGCGGCCTTTCGCTTTCGTTCGACAAAAAAAACGTCTACGCCTGGACCGTCAATCCCCTTTACCGCTATCGCGACTTCGTTCTCGAAGCCCTCCTGGAGTTTCCCCGCGGAGCCGTCGCAGCTGCAGCACTCAAGGGAGCGGACGCCCCTCCCCTTTTTCAGGCCGGTACCATGGCCGCCGGTTTTCTTTTCAGGTATCTTTCCGAAACAACCTTTTACGGCATACTCGTCTCCGACCGCGGGATGGTCCGCATGGACGTACTCGTGAACGGCACTCCCATTCCCGTGCTCGGCTGGACCGAAACACGGCAGGCCAGCGGCGCGGACCGCGAAACGGACGAAGACGAGGAGAACACGCCTTACAGAAAAAATCCCGGCGTCTGGTCGGTCCGCGTCATCGCTCGCGGCACCAGTTTCACGATAATCCTGAACGACATATGGGTCGCGGAATGCTCCGACGACACGATACAGGCGGCGGGAAAGATCGCCTTCGCCGGACAGAACTGGGCGGTCAACGATAAGGCCGAAGCCCGGGTCTCCGCGCTCGCCCTCGACTCGCGGCCCATGGAAGTCGAAACCATCTATGCGCGCTGGAACCAGTACATGAAAATAACGCCCGAAGCGCACATAAATCTCGCGCGAACCTGGTATGCGATGGGCAAGTACGTACCCGCGATCATCGAGCTCAAACGCGCCTGGAAAAACCGCGAACCCGGCACCGACGAACTGCTCCTATCGGCACAGGTCCATCTCGCCCAGCGGCTCCTCCCCGAAGCGGAGTCGCAGGTACGGAAAGCGCTGACCCTCGACGAGTCCCACGAACAGGCCTCGGCCGAACTCGGCGGCATTCTTTATCTCCAGAACCGCTTTGTCGAACTCGACGACCTTCTCAAGAGTCTGTCCCGGGACACGGTCGGACGTTCGTCGTTTCTGTCGAACCTGCAGGGCCACCTGCTCCACTGGAAGGGAGACCACGAAGAGGCGGCAAACGCCTACCGCAGGGCCGCGGTCCTCACCCCGGACCAGGGTCTCTTTTCGCTTCACGAAGGAAAGGAATGGGCAAGCGCAGGAAAGACGGCAGAGGCGCTCGAAGCATGGCTCGAAGCCGCGCGCATATTCCTTTCTGCCGAGGAATACGGCGATCTCGAAGAGATCATTCCGCTGCTCCTTTCGATCGCGAAAGACGACATCCGCGTCCAGGCGGCCGCGGGAAAATATTACTACGCGACGGGACGGACGTCCGAAGCGCAGGCGGCCCTCGAAAAGGCGATATCCGGGGACACGCCGGATTCGGGCGTTTGGTATCTTCACGGGATGATTCTTTCCGGAGACGGCAGGACGCGGGATGCGATACGCGCGTTCCGTAAAGCGGTCTCTCTCGAAGAAGGATACGGCCCCTATAATTTCCGTCTCGCGGAAACGCTGTTCCTTGCGGGCGAAGGGTGCGGGGAGGAAATCGCGCGCGCCCTCGCCACGGGAAGCGGCAATGGATGGGCGTACAATCTCGCTGCCCTGAAAGCGATCCGGGAAAATGACTTCGCGAAGGCCGAAACCCATATCCGCGAGGCGAGACGGCTTCTCGGCGCGGAGCTGCCGGTGCTCGTCAACTTCGCGGAAATAATGCGCATGCAGGGGAAACTCGACGAAGTCCTTCCCCTCCTCGACACGGACGACAGCGAGTCGCTGCGTGCGGGGGCGAACCTGCTGGTGGAGGCCAAGCGGCACGAAGAGGCCGAAGAATGGTACCTGAAGGCCCTGAGGCGCCGCCCTTTTGACGCCGAGCTCCTGACTGACCGCGCGGCCAACTGTCTCGAGCTCGATTTTCTCAACGAAGCCGACGACCTTCTCGGCCGCGCGCTCGACATCAAGCCGTCCCCGCGCATCTACCGGCTGATCGGTTTCCTCGCGCTCCGCAAGGGCGAATATTCCCGCTCCGAAGTCGCGCTCCAGCAGGGGCTGCAGGTATTTCCCGGCGACGCGGACATCCTGTACGATCTGACCGCACAATACGTTTCCACGCGCCGGCTCCCGAAAGCGGCGGAATCCCTGAAACTGCTTCTTGCCCGCGAGGATTCGGAACGGACGCGCGCGCTCGAGGGCGACATCAACGAAACCGGGACGAACAAGGTCGTCTGCTCAATCTGCGGCCTCGCCTGGCGCGTCCCGAAAGAAATCACCGCACAGGGTTCCCTCCACCTGACCGCCGAGCCGCCGGACGGACTCCCTGCTGGAACCTGCCCGGAATGCGGCGACATCTACTGCATCGGATGCGCGAAGGAAACCCTCGGCGAGGACGGACGATTCAGATGCAGGCGCTGCGCGGTACCGCTCAAGCTGATAGACCCGAACATCATCTGGCTTCTCAACCGCTGGCAGGCGGCGCAGGACTGAAGCCAGCGCGCGCCCCGCACCGCCCCGCAAATCCTCAGTCTCCCGATCCGCCCAACTGCAGCTGCCATGAAGCGTCGAGTTGGTCCCGTGCGTTTTCGAGAGCTTCCGTCGCCTTCTCCAGCTGATATTTCGCCGAAAGCAGGTTTTCGTTCGCCGAGTCGAGACTCGAGCGGGACGTCTCGCCGCGTTCGAGAAGCAGTTGCGTTTCGGTATACGATACTTTCGCGGACTCGACGAACCGGTTCGCGTTACCGTAATTGCGTTCCGCCATTTCCACCGCCTTGAGCTGGTCGCGGAAAGCCGTCCTCACGGCGGTCCCGGTCGCCGCGTAGGCCCGGGACTGGACGGCCAGATTCTCGTCCGCGTTCTTTTCGGTTTTTTTGAAAAGAAGATCGGGCGAGAACGAAACCTTCGCGCTCACCGTCCAGCTTTTGGTATCCGTGACGTTCGCCGCGAGTGTCAGACCGGGAAGGGAAGCGGCCTGTCTGCTCGCGAGGACGACCGAATCGAGGCTGATTTTAGCGGCGGCCATGTCTGCCGAGCTCGCGGTCCAGCCCTCCTCGTCCACGAGCGTGCGTGCATCCGAAATCCCGGGCGATTCGAAATCCGCGAGGACCGCGGTGTCGAGTCCGGTCCGGTTTGAAAGATTCCGCTTCGCAAGGGACAGATTGTTTTCGGCGTTATCCAGTTCGCCCTGCGCGTCCATGAGATCCGAATACACGGTCAGTTCCCCGGACTTCCGGGCGCTGCCGAGTTCCACGAGATACTGCACCCGGGACAGCTCGTTCTGCGCGGTCTGCACGGCGGCCTTGCGATATGCGTATTCCGCCTGGGCCGTCAACACCGACCGGTATTCCTTCCGCACCGACAGAAGCGTATTCCGTACGGCGTTTTGCGCGTTCACGACGGCCTTGTTCCATGCGACCTCGGCCTGAGTGTCGGCATCGGCGAGCGGAGTCAGGGTGAGGGAAAGGCTTCCTGTGCTCGTCTCCGTGTCGGTCGTCCCCGAGACGCCGACCGAAATCCATTTGGCGAGCGGTACCGTCAAGGCGGCCCCGATCGTTTTTTGCGTACCGGTATCGGAACCCGCGGAAGGCGTCGCGGACGCGGAGGACGCATCGGACTCTCCCTTGAGGGAACCGGAAAGCGAAAGGTCAGATCCGTACAGGGATGCCGACTTGAACAGATTGTTCCCGGCGATCGAAAGAGCGCTCTGCGCGTCGGCAAGCGACGAATCGTTCAGGAGCGCGGCGTCCATCGCCTCGCCGACCGTAAGCGCCGGCAAGGGAAAGAGAACGGCGGCGGAAATCAAAAAACATGCGGCAAGCCGCGCCAGCGGTTTGCGTGAAAGCAACGTCATACGAACTCCTTATTCCTTCAGTCCGTTTACGATGGATGAAGAGGCCGAACGGGCCGCGGGCAAAAGGCTGAACACGAACGCGAGTGACAGGGCCGCGACAGGCGCGAGCACCGTACGTACCTCGAAAAGACGGGAAGACAGGTCACCCCGGCTGATCCCGAGCGCGGTAAGATAGGGTACCAGAATGTCGCGCATCGGCGCCGAAAGGACGGTCGCGAGAGCGAGGCCTATGATGCCGCCCGCACCGGCGAGGGCCATGCTCCGCGAGCACAGCTCAAAGGTACCCCGCACGACGGTCATCCCGATCGAACGCTTCAGCGCGATTTCCTTCGCGCGGTCGGCGGCGTCAACAAGCAGGCCCGAGACGATCCCGAAGGCGGCGATGATCAGTATGAGAAAACCGAGCCCCGAGGTTACCAGGGAAAGATCAGTGAGGGACTGGCGCGCTTTCTGTATGGTTGAAACGCCGGGACTGTCCGGAGAACCTTCCCACACGGCTATTTTTACCTGGTCGCCGGTACGGGTGTCCATGTCGGTACGGATCGCGGATTCCACGTTCTCGACTGCGGTCGATGAGATGCGCGCGACGAACATGCGCACGGGCATGGTGAAGTCCATGCCGGCCGGCAGCATCGAAGTATACGGAACGATGAAGTCCTGAATGCCGTAGTTTTCCGCCTCGAAGCGTGCAGGATCGGCGTAGACGCCCGAAACTGTATAATTTGTCCAGGAGGAAGTCTGCACTTGCGCGTTGGCTCCGGTGCCTCCGGAGATGGCCCGTCCGCCGCCCATTCTGAAACCGTTGTCGACGGCGATTTTCTTGCCGTTGGCCTCCTCTGCGCTGCCGAAGAGCTTCACGGCCGCCCGCTCCGAGATGACCATGACCTTTTCCTTGCCGGTCACGTTTGCCGGGGAAAAGAAACTGCCCGCGACTAGTTCGAGACCCATGACCTCCGCGTAATACTGGTCGGTCCCGAGAACGCCGGAGGGCTTCCAATATTGGTTGTTCGCCCGTATCTGATCCATCGGCGTCTGGTTGACGATCGAGACGCTCTTGATCCCCTTGATGCCGGAGGTAAACGCCTCGCGGTCGCTTTCCGAAAACTGGAACGGCCGGGTCCAGGACAGTTCGCCGTCCACGCCGATCTCGGCGTTCGCGATGACTATGCGGCGATCCGAGCCGCCGGTCGTCGCCTCGACGAGCCGGTCGAGCCGTGCCGTCGTCTGGAGGGAAAGCGCGAGCGCTCCCGTCCCTATCGCGGTGGTCAGTATGAGCAGTATGTTCCGGAGGGGATGCGCCCTTATGACCCGGAACCATTTCCCGAAAATTCGTTTCATCTTCATTCTCCTATTCGGAACGCAGCGCGTCGGTTATCACGAGGTTGGAACCGTTGCGCGCGGGTATCGCGGCGAAAACGAGCGAGACGCACAGGGCGCCGAAGCCTACCGCAGCCAGCACCGGAACGTTCACCGATACCGGTATGCTCCGGTTCGCAGCGCTGTTTTCGAGCATCGAGCCGAGCATGCGCACCACGAACGGCGACAGGGCGATTCCGCCGATCGCCCCGGCCGCGCCGATGAGCGATGCCTCCATCATGATTTGCGTGAACACCTTCATGTTCCACGCGCCGATGGCCCGCATGATCGCGATGGGCCGGCGGCGGCGGACAACCCGGCTCGTCATCAGGTTGAACAGGTTGATCGCCGCTGTAAGGGCGCTTGCGGAGGCGAGTATCGCCATGAGTGCGAGAATCCGCTGTCGTTTGACGACTTCCTCATGGAACCGGTCGAGGTTCGCCTCCGCGACGACCGCGTTTTCCCCGTATATCGAATTGAAGTAATTCTCGAGCTGGATGGCGGCCCGTGCGGGCGTTCCGCCTTCCTTAACGGTATAGGCGATCATCCGCATGTTCGCGCGGGCAGCCGATCCCGAGCGCATGGCGTAGGTCGGTACGAACGCCATATCGTTGAAGGCGACATTCCGGCCGGAGCTGTTCCATTCGTCGTTCTCGAGCACGCCAATTATGCTGTATGTCGTGTTGTTGAGGATCAGCTTCATGCCGACGAGGCTCGCGGGATCGGCGACGCTCTTGTAGAGCTTCGCCGCGAGAGTTGCGCCGATCACGGCTCCGGGCACGCCCGAATTGTCGCCCGCATCGGAAAACACGTCTCCGTATTTCGCGCGAAGCGAATACGCAGTGAAGAAACCGCCGGAAACCAAAGCGCCGCTTATTTTTTCGAGGGTCGGCTTTTCAAGGGTCGTGTCGATCGCTCCGGTTGCCGCGGTCGCCCCGCCGGCTGCTCCGGCAGCGGTTCCAGCCGAGGCGGCAGCGGGTATGGGACCGCCGAATCCGCCAGGCCCACCGAAGTCCGAAGATGAGGAAGTACTTGCCGTCGTATTGAAACTGCGGTACTCGGCTTCGTAGAACGAATCCACGTCGGGGCACACCTCGATTGCGGACTTCGCCTCCGTCGCGGTAAACCGGACGTTCTCGATTTCGGTGGCTCCGATAAGCACCGCCGGTTCGTCGACAAGTCGAACCCGGGTCGACTGCACGACATTGATCTGGCGGGACTCGGGCGATTTGGAGAATTTGTCATAATAGCTTTCGTAGCTCGATATGAGGGAAAGCGTTCCGGCGAGGGTTGCGACGCCGAGAACGATTCCGAGGATTCCGAGCGACGATTCGAGCTTTCTCGAGCGGATGTACCGTATGCTCATTCTGTATGCGTTCATCGAAACCTCCTTCAGTTTATGATCCGGCCGTCGGCCAGACGGAGGCAGCGGCTGCCCAGTTTTCCGAGCTGCTCGTCATGGGTCACCATGATGATGGTCATGCCTTCCTTGTTGAGCTCCTGTATGATCTCCATGATCTGCCGTCCGGTCCCGGACGGCAGGTTGCCCGTCGGTTCGTCGGCGAACAGGAAACCCGGGTCGTTCGCGAGGGCCCGCGCTATGGCTACGCGCTGCTGCTCCCCGCCCGACATGGCGCGCGGATTATGATGCATCCGGTGCCCGAGCGCGACCTTCTCGAGAAGTTCGGTCGCCCGCTCGCGCCGCTGGCGGGGAGCGATGCCCGCATAGGTCATCGGAAGCTCGACATTCTCCAATGCGGTCAGTTCCGGAAGCAGATGGAAGCTCTGGAACACGAAACCGAAAAAACGGTTCCGGACGCGGGCCAGCTCGCGGTCGGCGAGAAGCATCGCATCGTTTCCCTCGAGCAGGAATTGCCCCTCGCTCGGCAAGTCGAGCAGTCCGAGAATCTGCAGCAACGTCGATTTTCCTGAACCCGACTGTCCCATTATGGTTATGAACTCGCCCCTGTCGATCTCGAGGTTCACGCCGCGCAGTCCGTAGACCCGCTCGTTTCCCTCGGATCCGATCGTCTTGTCCCAGTATTTATCGATGTCGATCAGATGTATCATTTCCGTTCTCCTTGTTTTTCGAGGCCGATTTCGGCGAGATGTATGTATTCCTGGTAAGCAGAGGTGATCACCCGGTCGCCTTCCGAGAGACCAGAAAGAACCTGGATGTACGTGCCGTCGGTGATGCCGAAAGTCACCGTCTTCTTCGCGGCCGAGGAAGTTCCGTCGATCACGTACACCGAGGCGTAATTGCCGCTCGAGAGATACGGTCCGCGCGGCAGCGTCAACGCACCTTCGATGACGCCCACCCGGATATCCGCCGAAACGGACCCGCCGACGATGGCTGTCGAAGGAACCTTTTCGAACTCGGCTACTACGCGCACCGTGGATGTCGACGAAGTGGACGATGCGGTCGCCGAGCTCGCGACTGTTTTTACCGTCCCCGCGACCGCGGTATCCCCGACGGTTATGGAAACGGGATTTCCGGTCCTGACCTCGTTGATCCGGTTCTCCGCCACGTCGATGCCGACCTGGATGTCGGAGGGATTCGCGATCACCGCGACCGCCGCATAGGAGGACAGCCGGTCGCCCGCGGCTGCGGAAAGCGAGTACACCCGCCCGTCCATGCCGCTGCGGATCGTGCATTCTTCTATTGATTCCTCGAGATCGGCGATCGATTTCTTCAATTGGGCGAGTTCGGTCTCACGATTGGTCAGGGTGACATTCTGCTTCGCGACGGTCTGTTCCTTCGTGAGACGGGCCAGTTCGAGGGAATCTGACGCATCGGCGACGGTATTCTTCGCCGACGCAAGCTCGCTTGCCGACGCGATGTCGCGCTCGAAGAGTCCCTGCGTCTGCGCGAGGCCTTCACCGGCTGTTTTCAGGTTGCGTTCGGCCGTCTTGATGTTTATATCCTGCTGCCGTATCGAGAACTCGTACGTCGTGTCGGTCATGCGTGCATCGCGGACCGCCGTTTCGTACGCGGCATTTCCGACGACGAGGCTCCACTTCAGGTCATCGGTGACCAGCTGGACGAGCGCCTGTCCCTTCCTCACGGTGTCCCCCTCCGCGACGTACACCGCGGAGACCTGCGCGGTCTGGGGCGAGAGCAGCGTTTCCTTAGACTTCAGTTCGATGACGCCGGTCGTGGAAACGGTATCTTGCATGGATGCAGCGGTTACGGCGGCCTCGTTCCAGGTCTTCAGCATGAAACCGGACACACCTTTTTTCGGCGCGAGCGCCGTATAGAAACCCGCGACGACGACCACCGCGAGGACGGCGGAAACCATCAGGAACCCTTTTCCCCTTTTCGCGCCGCTACGCTTCGCGGCCGGGGCATGACCGGATATTCCGGAAGTCTTTTCGAAAATCAATTCTGTATTCGGCATTCGTATCCTCCAAATCGCTCTTCCCGCACAACAATACGGCAAACGCCGGAGAGGAGTGTTACAGGCGTGTAAATTGAACGGCCGAAAAGGGATGGATATGTTACACCCGTGTAAAAATGATGTATTATTGAATCGTGAAGAAACAAAACCTGCTGCTGACTTGGATGCTCGTCGTCATAACCATTCCTCTCCTCGCCACGCTCGCGTGGAACCAGTTCAACTGGCTGCAGGAACTGCAGAACCGCGAACGGCAGCAGACAGAATTCAACATGCTCTCATCAGCGAGGGCGCTCTCGAAGAGCTTGCAGGAAGAGCTTTTTTTCCTGCCCTCTCTACTTCGAATCAGGCAGGAAGAGCAGTCGGAAATAGAAGCGATTTTCAGCGAACGTTTCCGGTTCTGGCAGTACTATGCGCTCTTTCCCGAGATGGTCAGGCAGCTGGTTCTCGTAGACGAGAATTCGGGACGGCTCCTCGAGTGGCGGGGGAATGCCTTCGAGGAAGCGCGGAATCCCGGGGACATACGCACGGTACTCGCCTCGGCGACATTCATCAAATTCGCCGACGCGAGGATAGACGACACCGATTCCGAGATCCGCATGATACTTCCGATATATGGAACGAAGGAAAACAGGAACAGGATACTCTGCGTCATCGACAAGTCCGTATTGTACGGGAAACTCATCCCGGCCCTCGCCGGGAAAAACCTGAAAGCGACGGACTTGTACGCATACCGCATAGTCGATACGGGAAAGAACGCAGCCCTCTACGGCTCGTGGGAAGAAGCATCGGATGGCGCTTTCGCCGCTCCGGACATAGAACTGCCCGTCTTCGAGCAGATCAGGATGCCTTCTTTCCAGCAACTCCCCGACTTCAACACGACACGGCTGCCAGAAAACACCTATAAAACCTTTTCGTTCCTCAAAGAACGGAACCGTGAGCAGACCGACGCCTACGCGGGACAGGGGACGGACAACCGTATTTTTTCATATCTGATTCTTCAAATCATAAATCGCGACGTTTCGCTTGCCGCGTTGTCGAAGCGGGCGACCGTACAGAATGCCCTGATCAGTTTCGGCACGGTCATCCTGCTCTCCCTCGTCATGATCGCGCTCGCCGAGACGACGAGACGCTCGCGCGTCCTCGCCCGCAGCCAGCAGGAATTCATCGCGACCATAACCCACGAACTCAAGACGCCGTTGGCAGTCATCTCCTCCGCGGCGCAAAACCTGTCCGACGGTCTCGTCAGGGACCAGAAAAAAGCCGAACAGTACGGCGACATGATACGGAAGGAAGCCCTGCGGCTCGGCACCAATATCGAACATTTCCTGTTATACTCCAATACAAACTCCATAAGCCGCATGAGTCCCGTGCTGTGCGATGCGTCGGAACTCGTCGAAGCCGCGCTCAAATTCACCGAAGAGGACCGGCTGAAGCAGGGATTCCGCACGGAACTGAGCTTGCCTCCCGATCCCGTCTTCATCAGCGGAGACAGGGTCGCCCTCGAATCCGTATTCCAGAATCTCGCGCAAAACGTGATTCGGCACGCAGGTGCGGGAAAATATCTCGGAATTATCGTATCATTAGAGGAAGGCACCCGAAAGGATCCGCGCACGCGCATCGTCTTCCGGATCAGGGACAAAGGCCCGGGAATTTCGTCCCGCGAACGGAAAACGGTATTCGACCCCTTCGTTCGCGGAAAGCGTGCGGTAGACGGCCAGGTACCCGGAAACGGAATCGGACTGAACCTGGTGAAGCGGATAGTAGCCGTGCATGAAGGGACGATTACCGTCGAAAGCAGGCAGGATCAGGGAAGCACGTTCATCGTGACACTGAAAGGAATCGGACCGCTGCCGACTGTACCGACGCGGTTCCAAGGAGCGTAAATGCCCGTAAAAATCTTGATGATAGAGGATGAAACCGGTTTGGTCATGACGGTCGGCGACCGTCTCGTCTCGGAAGGGTACGAATTCGACTCGAGCCCCGACGGAGTCGAGGGAGAGGCGAAAGCCGTTTCGGGAAACTGGGATCTTGTTCTTCTCGACGTAATGCTTCCGGGAAAAGACGGTTTCGCCGTTTGCAAGGCGCTCAGGGGAAAGGGAATCAATACTCCGATTCTCATGCTCACAGCCCGCACGCAGGTTTCCGACAAGGTTTCGGGTTTGAAACTGGGCGCTGACGATTACCTCGGAAAACCTTTCGACATGGCCGAACTGCTGGCAAGGATAGAAGCCCTGCTCCGGAGGGCGGAAGCCGCATCCCAGGCTCTGGACACGACCGCTAAAACAGGGGGCGAACTGGTCATAGACCTCAAACGCGGATTCATTTCGTTCATGGGAACCGAGACTTCGCTTTCGGCCCAGGAAATCAAGCTTATGGATTATTTTTACCGGCACGAGGACACGATCATATCGCGCGAGGAGCTTCTCAACTCGGTCTGGGGATACGATTCCGAGATTACGACGAGAACCATAGACGTGCATGTCGCGAGGCTGCGGCAGAAGATGGGCGACGTGAAGGATATACCGAAGTACATCCATACCATCCGCGGGATCGGCTACAAGTTCACGTCCCCGTGAACAAGTTCACGTCCCCGTGAACAAGTTCACTGCCCCTGCCAAGACATGAGCATGTCGGGCCGCCACAGGCCGCGGCGCGCGAACGGAGCGCTCCCAAGTCCATCGGAGAGCTTGCGAAGATAGGCAGATCGGGAGATGTTGCAGCCGCCGAAACGGGCGATGTGATCGGTATACACTTGCGAATCTATGAACCGGCCCTTCATCTCCGAGAAAAAATACCGGGCGAATACCGCAAAGGCGGTTTTTGAGGCGTCAGAAACCCTGGTAAACATCGACTCGCCGAAAAACACGTCACCGAGCAGAACACCGTAAAAACCGCCGACAAGTTGGTTACCCTGCCAGGCTTCGACCGAGTGGGCAAGTCCCTCGCGATGCAGGTCCGTATAAGCCTCGATGATGTCATCGGTAATCCAGGTACCGACCTGCCCTTCGCGGGAAACCCCCGAACAAAAGTTGATCACCCGTTCGAAAGAAGTATCGGTGCGAATCTCGAAACGGTTTTTAACGAGATCCCGGACGAGCCTGGACGGGATATGGAAGTTTTCCGGAAGAATGACGAACCGCGGATCGGGGGATTGCCAATATAGGGGATCATCTTCGTTGAACCAGGGAAAAATTCCCTGCGTATACGCCGAGACGAGCATACCCGGAGAGAGGTTTCCCCCGACGGCTACCACCGTACCATGCGTTTCATCCGGGTCCGGAAAACGGAACGTTTCGTCATACTCGAACCAGGGGAAATCGGGATCGTTCCGCGACTCCGCGTCGTATACGCGGGGGTAATTCCCGCTCATTATGTAGCTTCCGCCGGAGGAGCCGGAACCGCGGATATCCGCACGGTACCGGCAGCCGCACCATCCAGGCCGCATACGGCGGTTCCCCCGTTCGAAAGTTCTCCGAAGAGAACCATGTCCACAAGGGGCGTCGTGACGAGATCTTCGATCACCCGGGCGACGTTCCGTGCGCCGAACTCCGCCGAATATCCTTTTTCCGCGATCAGGGCGATCGCCTCGGACGAGACCTCGAGAGAGACTTTTTTGTCGGCGAGACGGCCGCGCACCGCGTCAAGTTCCTTGACGACTATCGAAACCATTATCTCCTTGGACAGGTGACCGAACCGGACGATCGCGTCGAGCCTGTTGCGGAACTCCGGCGTGAACGTTTTTTCGACCGCCTCGTTTATCGCTTCGCCCGACACTTCACGGTCGCCGAATCCGATCATCGCCTTGCCGAGCTCGCGGGCGCCCGCATTGCTCGTCATTATGAATATGACGTTCCGGAAATCCGCCTTCCGTCCCTGGTTGTCGGTAAGGGTGGCGTAATCCATTATCTGCAGGAGAATATTGAAAATGTCCGGATGGGCCTTCTCGATCTCGTCGAGAAGAACGACCGCGTGCGGCTGCTTCCGTACGACGTCGGTCAACAGCCCGCCTTCCTCGAAACCCACGTATCCGGGAGGCGAACCGATGAGCCGGCTGACCGTATGCTTTTCCTGGTACTCGCTCATGTCGAACCGGTGCATCGGGATGCCGAGCACGGATGCGAGAGTCCGGGCAAGTTCGGTCTTCCCGACGCCGGTAGGCCCGACGAAGAGGAAATTCGCCACCGGTTTCCCCGGTGCGCGGAAGCCGGCGCGGGAGCGTTTGACGGCCTTCACTACCGAGGAGACCGCCTCTTCCTGCCCGAAAATGGAACGGGAGAGCACCGGTTCCAGTTCGCGAAGCCGGTCCGTCTCTCCGGTCGTCACGGTGCGCTCGGGGATGCGGGCGATTTTCGCGACTACGGTTTCGATCAAGGCACGGTCGATGACGGGAACAACCGGCTCCCGGAGGAGTGCGGCCACTCCCGATTCGTCGGCGGCGGCGATTTCGGCGACTTCGACATGTACCGGCGCTCCGGCCATGATTCGCGCCCGGGCTCCGGCCTCGTCGATTATATCGATGGCCTTGTCCGGCAGTCTCCTGTCGGGAATGTACTGGGCGGAAAGCCGTACGGCCTGTTCAAGGGCTTCGTCGGTATAGGTCACCCGGTGGAAATCCTCGTACCTCTTCTTGAGACCCTTGAGAATCGCGATGGTGTCCTCGGGCGAGGGCTCGACGATATCGATCTTCTGGAAGCGCCGGGAAAGGGCGTGATCCTTCTCGAAATACTTGTTGTATTCCTCGTAGGTGGTGGAACCGATACACCGGATTTTTCCGGAGGTCAACATGGGTTTTAAAAGATTCGAGGCGTCGAGCGTGCCTCCGCCTGTCGAACCCGCGCCGATTATGGTATGGATCTCGTCGATGAAGAGGATGACTTTTTCCTTTTTAAGGAGCTCGTCGACCACGCGCTTGATCCTGTCCTCGAAATCCCCGCGGAATTTGGTTCCCGCGACGAGTGCGCCCATGTCGAGACTGTACACCTCGTAATCGAACAGGAGCGAAGGCACGTCGCGAGAGGCGATACGCTGGGCGAGGCCTTCGGTGACCGCGGTTTTTCCGACGCCGGCGTCACCGACGTGGATCGGGTTGTTTTTCATGCGTCTGCAGAGCACCTGGATGGTGCGCTCCAGCTCGTCTTCACGGCCGATCAGCGGCTCGAGTTTTCCCTCCCGGGCGAGGGCCGTCAGCTCGACGGTAAACCGGTCGAGTGCGCTTTTCTTCGCATTTTTCTGGCGGGCGGCGGAATCCGGCATGTCCGCCGTTCCGTCGTCCGGTTCCGCGGAATCGGGAATGTCGCCGGGAGCCGGCGAGGGAGCCGGGCCGCCGCCGGTTTCCGGCCGGCGAAAAGAGGCGTCCACCTCGTGGGAGGAGGCTTCCTCCTCGAGTCCGTTTATGCCGCCGTGGCTGATGACCTCGAGAAGCACCAAACGGTCGAGGCCGCCGCGGCGCATGTAGTACGAGCAGTAGTTTTTGGGCTCGTCGAGGAGGCTGACCAGGATGTCGGTGATGTCGAGGAGGGATTTCTCCGCGCTTTCGCAATGGATGACCGCGCGCTGGAAAACGTTCTGGAAACCGATCGTCTGGAGCGGCTCCCTTCCGGTGAGAACCGGCATGTTCTTTCGAAGGTATTCGTCGACGCTGTCATGGATGAACGCGATGTCGGCGCCACAGAGGGAAAGGACCATGAGGGCGGGTGGATGGTCGAGAACGGCCAACAGGACGTGCTCCGGGGTGACATATTCGTGTCCCCGGGTTCGCGCGTCGGTCCAGGCCTGATCCATCACTTTCTGGACCACATTGCTTATCTTCAGTTTCATATCTGCTCCATTACGCACCGAAGCGGGAAACCGTTTTGCCGGGCCACTTCATGCACCTGCAAGCAGCGGGTCGCGGCGATATCGTACGTATAGGCTCCGACGACCCCCCTGCCTTTCTTGTGCACGTCTTCCATTATCACATCGGCGTCTTCATGCCGTTTGTGGAAAACCGTGACCAGAACGGCGACGACGAAATCTTTCGTCGTAAAATCGTCATTGAGCAGGACAACCCGGTATTGCGGCGGTTCCTGCAGGTCCTCCGAAAAGGAGGTCTGGTTTCCGGTCTGTGTTTCGCTCTTCTCGTCAAATTCCATATCTATAAAAATACTGCAAATCAGTTCAAGAAACAACATCTTTCCGGCTTGAAACTGACGCGCCGCCATGGCATTATACGGATATGAAATCGATTGTTTCCTGGAACGTGAACGGCATCCGGGCCGCCGAAAAAAAGGGTTTTCTCGAGTTTCTTTCGATGGAATCTCCCGATGTACTGTGCCTGCAGGAAACGAAGGCTTACCGCGGCCAATTGACGCAGGAACTGGTAGAACCGGTACTCCCGGGCGGTACCTGGAAATCATGGTTCCATTCGGCCAAGAAAGCCGGATATTCGGGTACGGCCATCTACAGCAAGACCGAGCCCCTTGACGTCAGGAACATGGGTTATCCCGAATTCGACGACGAAGGCCGGGTTACCCTGGCCGAATTCGCAGATGCTGTCGTCATTTCGGCCTATTTCCCGAACTCCCAGGATGCGGGCGCCCGGCTCGGCTACAAACTCGACTTTTGCGCCGCTATGCTCGAAACGTGCGACCGCCTCGTCGCCTCCGGCAAGAATATCATCCTCTGCGGCGATTACAACATCGCCCACAAGCCGATAGACCTCGCGAACCCGAAAACCAACGAGGGCAACCCCGGCTACCTCCCCGAAGAACGGGCATGGATGGATGCCTTCACCGGCGCGGGTTATATCGACACCTTCCGCGCTTTCTGCTCCGAACCCAAGCAGTACAGCTGGTGGAGTTACCGCTTCCATGCCCGCGAAAAGAACATCGGCTGGCGCATCGACTACACCTGCGTCAATCCGGCCTTCATGCCCAACGTAACCGGTTCATCCATCCTCGCGGAGGTTTTGGGCTCCGATCACTGTCCTGTCAAGATGACCTATGAAAATAAAGTATAACGCACCCACCACCCTGACCTACGCTTTTTTCTGCACGATGGTGGTCGCTCTCGACCAGTCGGTCTTGCACGGACTTACCCGTGCGTTCTTCACCGTGCCGAACGCACTCGCATTCGACCCGTTCCTGCCGCTCAACTACCTCAGGCTCGTCACCCACATCGCGGGACACGCGGACTGGAACCATCTGGTCAGCAACCTCGCCTACATACTCCTCCTCGGTCCCATGCTCGAGGAAACCTACGGCTCGCTGACCATGTTCCTGATGATCGTCGTCACCGGTTTCGTGACCGGCGTACTCAACGCGTGCTTTTTCCCGCATCCCCTGCTCGGGGCCTCGGGCGTCGTCTTCATGATGATCCTTCTGGCCTCGTTCACCAACCACGGAAAGGACGACGTGCCGCTCACCTTCATCCTCATCGTCATCCTCTATCTCGGCCGCGAAGTGCTCAACGCGTTCTCGGGCGACGACATCTCGCAGTTCGCGCACCTTGCCGGCGGCCTCTGCGGCAGTCTCTTCGGCTTCTTCAAACCGGGGAAAAGCACCACGAATCGCGGCGGCGGTTCGCGGGCCGGATACCCCACGAACATATCACCCACGAACATGTCACCCGCGAGCAAGGCTACGGCGGCAAGGGCGGCAAGCGGTGATTCCCCGAAAAAAACGGCGGGAACCTCCCGGTCCGCGGCAAATTCCCGCGGCGGGTCTGCCACCCGGGTCACCCTCAAAAAAACACCCTCCCGCACTCCCCGCTAGCGCGGATTGCCGACGTCCCTCCATTCTGGTATATTTTCAACCATCCATAAAGGACCATCATGCAAGACAGACTCGAACGACTTAAAATCCGGTTCAACGAACTGGAGACCGAAATACAGAATCCCGATCTCATCCGGCAGGCAAAGAACTACAAGGAGACAATGCGCGAGCACTCCTATCTTTCCAGCCTGATGGAGGAATATGCCCGTTTCGTCCAGACCGAAAAAGAACTCGACGAGACGAAGAACCTGATCCGCGACGCTGCCGACCCCGACTTGAAGGAAATGGCCCGGGAGGAATTGAGAGACCTGGAGGCAAAACTCGCTGCAAGCGAAGCGAACCTGAAAGTCCTCCTCATTCCGCCCGATCCCCTGGACGAAAAAAACATCATCATGGAAATCCGCGGCGGCACCGGCGGGGACGAGGCGGCACTTTTCGCCGCCGATCTCTATCGCATGTACGTACGATACGCAGAAACGAAGGGATGGAAATACGAGGTCCTCTCCTCGAGCGAGACCGGTCTCGGCGGCTTCAAGGAAATCACCGTCTCCATCGCCGGAAAATACGTGTACGGCAGCCTCCGCTACGAGTCTGGCGTCCACCGCGTGCAGCGGGTGCCCGCGACCGAAGGATCCGGACGCATCCACACGAGCGCGGTCACCGTCGCCGTGCTTCCCGAGGCCGAAGAGACCGAGATCAACATCCGGAACGAAGACCTCCGCATCGACACGATGCGCGCGGGCGGGCCGGGCGGCCAGTGCGTCAACACCACCGATTCAGCGGTCCGGCTCACCCACATCCCCACCGGTCTCGTCGTCATCTGCCAGGACGAAAAAAGCCAGACCAAGAACAAGGCAAAAGCCATGCGCGTGCTCCGTACGCGCATGTTCGAGTTCGAAGAAGGCAAGAAAAACGCCGAACGCGCCGCCGACCGGAAAAGCCAGGTCGGTTCGGGCGACCGTTCCGAGCGGATCCGTACCTACAATTTCCCCCAGAACCGCCTCACGGACCACCGCATCAACCTCACCCTCTACAAGCTCGACCTCGTCATGCAGGGCGACATACAGGAACTGGTCGACGGTCTTTGCATCGCCGCGCGGGAAGACATGCTCAAGGCCGGGACAGATTGAACCTCGTTGGCAGGGTTCCCCAAACCTGCTAGACTTCCATAATCGTGACCGCCGCCGAAGCCCGTTCAAAGGCCCTCGAAACCCTATCCTCCCCGGCCGACATACCGGTCCTGCTTGCCCATTTTCTCGGCGTGAGCCGGTCTTATCTGCTGGCCCATCCCGAAATGCCCCTCGACGGCGCGGAAGCCGCCTTTTTCGACGCGATCGCGCTTCGGGCGAAGGGATTACCCGTCGCGTACCTCATCGGAGTCAAGGAATTCTGGGGACTCCCGTTCCGGGTAAGCCCCGCCGTGCTCATCCCGAAACCAGACACCGAAATTCTCGTCGAGCGGGCGATCGAAATCATCACGACCGCCCGGTCGCCCGGCGGCATCGAAGTTCTCGACGTCTGTACCGGCTCGGGCTGCATCGCGGTCAGCCTCAAGCACAGCCGCCCGGACATCACCGTCACCGCCACCGACATCTCCGAAGCCGCCCTCGACCTGGCCCGGGAAAACGCGGACACGCTGCTCGGCGCGACATCGGCGATCCGCTTTCTCCAGGGCGACCTCCGCGACGTCCTTCCCGTCGCCGGGACCCCGGCAGGCTACCGTCTTGTCGTCTCGAATCCGCCCTACGTGCCGTCAAGCGTCACCAAGGAACTGCTCGCGGACGGGCGCGGCGAACCCGAGCTCGCGCTCGACGGCGGTCCTGACGGCCTCGATCTTGTCCGTGCGCTCGCCGTGCGTGTACTGGAAGTACTCGCCCCCGGGGGTTTCCTCCTCGTCGAAACGGGGGAATACAACGCAAAAGCGGCCGCCGAGTATTTGAACGAACTCGGATTTCTGGATATAGTCGTACACAAGGATCTCGAGGGCCAGGACAGGGTCATAGAAGGAAAACGTGCATGAACGAACAGCTTGAACTTTTCTTTTCGGATTTTCCCAATTACACACCGGAGGACCGGCAGCGCATCTGTACGGCCCGGGACTTCATGGATGCGCGCAAGAAAGACGCCAAGCGCTCCTCGGGCGAGGCTTTCATGGACCATCCCCTGCGTGTCGCCCGCATACTCGCAGGACTCGGCCTCGACGCCGACAGCCTCATGTGCGCCTTTCTCCACGGGTCGATGGAAGAACTCGGTCTCGCTCCGGAGGAACTCGAAAACCGTTTCGGCAGGAGCGTCTTGCATCTTCTCGAGGGCACCTCGCGCATCTCGGGCCTCAAACTCCAGAACAAGTCCGCCCACGAGGCCGAATCCATCCGCAAGATGTTCTTCGCCATGGTGGGCGACATCCGCGTCATCATCGTCCGGCTCGCTGACCGCCTCGACAAGATGCGCAGCCTCCGGAATTTTCCAGAGGACCGGCAGCGGCTCGTCGCGCAGGAAACAATCGACATATGGGCGCCGCTCGCGAACCGCCTCGGCATCTCGTCAATCAAGGACGAGCTCGAAGATCTCAGCCTCAAGTACATCAATCCCGACGTGTACGAGCAGATAAAAAACCTCGTCGCGGCGAAAAAAGGCGAACGGGCCGGCTTCCTCGAGAATGCCGAGAAGGAAATCCACAAGACCGCGCACAAGGCCGGCATCGAAATCTCCGTGCACTCCCGCGCAAAGCATTTCTGGTCCATCTACCAGAAAATGAAAAAAAGGAACAAGGGAGCGGACGAACTGTACGACCTGCTTGCCATGCGCATCCTATGCTCCTCGGTGAACGAATGCTATACCCTTCTCGGCCTTGTGCATACGATATGGAAGCCCGTCGACGGCCGCTTCAAGGATTACATAGCCATGCCCAAGGCGAACGGCTACCAAAGCCTGCACACCACGGTCATCTCGATCGAGGGTCGGCCCCTGGAGATCCAGATCCGGACGGCCGACATGCACCACATAGCCGAAAACGGCGTGGCGAGCCACTGGCTCTATAAAAAAGCCGTGAGGGGCGAGGCGATCACCGCAGACCACCTTTCCATCATCAACCAGCTGAAGGAACTGTCCCAAAACCGCTTCACGGACGAGGATTTTCTCGCCCAAATAAAGTCCGATCTCCTCGGCGATTCGATTTTCGTGTTCACGCCCAAGGGCGACATAATCGAACTCCCCTCGGGCGCGACTCCCATCGACTTCGCCTACACCATCCATTCCGCGGTGGGCGAAAAGATCGTCGGAGCCAAGGCGGACGGATCGATCATCCAGCTTTCCCAAAGCCTCAAGAACACGCAGGTGGTCGAGATCATCACCCATCCCCAGGCGCACCCCACCCAAAACCAGTACAACAGCGTCCGCACCGCAAAAGCCCGGCAGAAGATCCGGGCCTGGCTGCAGGCGAACGATCCGACGGGCGCCTTCGAGAAAAAGGAATCCGCCGAAGCCGATAAACCGGCGGTCCAGACGCAGCCGCCCGGGCATCACAAGGGCACGCTCGGGGAGGACCTTGCGGACGAACAGGAACGGGATTTCGACACCGCCGTCCTCAAGATCCGGATCGGGGACACGACGAACTTCATGATCAAGTTCGCACACTGCTGCAAACCCGTGCCTCCCCTGCCGATCACGGGCTATGTCTCGCGGGGCCGGGGCATCATCATCCACCGCGCTGACTGCACGAATCTCGCCCGTATCCCGGAAATCCGCCAACGAAGCATCACCGTCGAGTGGGAACTCCCTCCCGAAGAAGCTAAAGAGAAAAAAAAGAAAAAATCCTGAACGCTACCGCAAAAAAAAGGCTGTCCCCCGTCCGCCGCGGTTTTCGCGGCCAATGGGGGACAGCCTTGCGCATCCGGCGGCCTTTTCGGCTGCCGGAAACGGTACGTCCTATCTGATATCTATGATTTCGAGCGAATACGGCTCGACCGCGGCCTGCAGTTTGTCCGGGGACACCGAACCGACCTTGATGATGCAGGTCTTGTTGGAGAGGTCGCGGCCGTCGCAGATGACGAGCGAAATGATGTTTCCTCCCGCTTCGACGATGGCGTGCGTTATGTCGTGCAGTTCGCCGGGACGGTCCGGCAGGAGCATGGTCAGCCGCACGCCTTCCTGCCGTGCGCCGAAGAGCTTGATGAACAGTCGGAAGAGGTCGCCGTCCGATACGATGCCGACCAGTTTGTCGCCCTGCAGCACCGGCAGCGCGCTGATGCTGTTGTCGACCATGATGCGGGCAGCTTCCTCGATGACGATGTTTTCGGCTACCGTTATGACGTTTTTTTTCATGACGGTCTCGACTTTCAGTTTGGAAAGCAGATAACTCATCTCGTAGATGTCGAGGGTGGTGGCGACGGACGGGCTCGCGTTGATCAGGTCGCGCTCGGTGACGATGCCGACGAGCTTGTTGTTCTTGTCCAAAACGGGCAGCCGTCCGACTTTTTCTTTTTTTATGAGCGCCCGGGCGTCGGGAACCGACATTTCCGGGTGAATGAACAAAGGATTACGGGTCATGACATCCGCTACAATCATCAAAGCCTCCTTGGTGAACAAGGCGGGGGTTGTCCCGCCGCGATCAGGTCTCTCTTTCGATTATAGCATATTTCGACCCGCTCCTGTCAAATTCCGAGATACGCCTTCCGGACTTCCGCGTTGGCCAGGAGGTTGGCCGAGGTATCCTCGAGCTTGATGGCGCCGTTCTGGAGCACATAGCCCTTGTGGGCGATCTTGAGCGCCATGTGAGCGTTCTGTTCGACGAGGAATATGGTCGTCTTGCGTTCTTCGTTGATCTTCTTGATGATCTCGAAAATATGCTGGACGAAAATCGGGGCGAGTCCCAGCGACGGTTCGTCGAGAAGCAGGATACGGGGGCGCATCATGAGCGCGCGCGAAATCGCGAGCATCTGCTGCTCGCCGCCCGAGAGGGTGCCGCCGGCCTGGTGGCGCCGCTCGGCGAGACGCGGAAAAAGGGAGAAAACCTCTTCGAGGTCCGCCTTGATGCCCGCCTTGTCGGTGCGCAAAAAAGCGCCCATATCGAGGTTTTCGGTGACGGTCAGCTGCGGGAATATGCGGCGTCCTTCCGGTACCTGCGAAATTCCCCGCTCGACTATTTTGTTCGGGAGTACCTGCGTGATATCCTCGTCGTTGAGGAGAACGCGGCCGCTCCGTATCGGGGTGATGCCGCAAATCGACATGAGCGTGGTCGTCTTTCCTGCGCCGTTCGCGCCGATCAGGGTGACGATCTCGCCTTCATTGACGCTGAGGGATATGCCGCGGAGAGCCTGTATGTTGCCGTAGTACGTGCAAACGTTTTCCAGTTTCAGTAATGCCATGTTATTCTCCCAGATATGCCTTGATGACTTCAGGATTGCTCTTGATCTCTTCCGGATTTCCTTCCGCGATCATGCGCCCGTAGTCGAGGACATAAATGCGGTCGGAAACGCTCATGACGAGACTCATATCGTGCTCTATCAGGAGAATGGTCACTTTTTCCTGGTCGCAAATCAAGTGGATGGTTTCCTCGAGCTCGCGGGTTTCGTGGGGATTCATCCCGGCCACCGGCTCGTCGAGAAGCAGCAGAAACGGTTCGGTCGCGAGGGCACGGGCGATCTCGAGCCGGCGCTGGGCTCCGTACGGAAGGTTTTTGGCCATTTCGTTGACGAACATGTGCAGGTTCATCTTCTTGAGGATGGCATGGCTGTCATGGATGACCTGCTCCTCTTCGGCCCTGGTCAGCCGGTCGCGGAGGATGGAACGGAACACGCCCGCCTTGAGCGAATTGTGCCGCGCGAGCATGACGTTTTCGAGGACCGACATGTTGCCGAAAAGCCTGATGTTCTGGAAGGTACGGGCAAGTCCCTTGCGGTTGATCACGTTCGGCTTCAAGCCCTGGATGATCTCGCTGCCCTTTCCGTCGGGGTTTATCGAAACGGTACCCGAAGTCGGCTTGTACACGCCCGTAATGCAATTGAATATGGTCGTCTTTCCGGCGCCGTTCGGGCCGATAAGGGCGGTTATCTGGCCCTTCTTGATGTCCATCGTCGCCGAGTCTATCGCACGGAGACCGCCGAATACCATGGCGAGATCCCTGATTTCAAGTATGGCGTTTGTCGTGTCGCTCATCAGAGGTTCCCTCCCGTTTCTCCGGATTTGTCGGCGTCCTTGAACAGGTATTTCTTGCGGTTGCGGGGAACGAGCCCGTCAGGCTTGAAAATGATGATGATGATCATCGCCACTCCGTAAATGAGCATCCGGTACTGTGCGAGGGCGCGGAAGTATTCGGGCAGGAGCTTGAGCAGCAGCGCGCCGCAGATGACGCCCGGAATGGACCCGGTACCGCCGATGACGACGGCCATGAGGATCATTATCGATTCCCAGAGGGTGAAACTGTCGGGGTTGATGAATGTAGTCTGCGCCGCGAGGATGACGCCCGCGATTCCGGCGAAAAAGGCGCCGAGCGCGAAGGTGATCAGCTTGTTGCGGACCAGGTCGATGCCCATGGCTTCGCAGGCGATCTCGTCTTCCTTCATGGCTTCGAGGGCGCGGCCGACCCGTGAATCCTCGATCCTGCGCACGACGATGATGGTGAGGATCACCAGCACCACAACGATGAAGTAAATATAAGTCGCCGCTTCGGCCGGTTTCAGTTTCATGTCGAAGAACCAGGGCCGCGGAATCAGGCTGATGCCCGACGCGCCGCCGGTCAGGTCGCCCGAGTTCTGCAGGAACATGCGCAGTATCTCGCCGAAGGCGAGGGTAATGATTGCGAGATAATCGCCGCGCAGCCGCAATACGGGAAGGCTCAGGAGAATTCCGAACACGGTGGCCAGGATCCCCGCGAGCGGCAGGGCGATCCAGAAGAGCCATCCGGCCTGTATTCCCGCATCGATGAAAATCGGACCGGCGTATTTCCACAAGAGGCCGTAGGTATACGCTCCTACCGCGAAGAAGGCCGCATAACCGAGGTTGAGGAGACCGCCCAGACCCACGACGATGTTGAGACCGAGCGCGAGGATGACGTAAATGAGGGCGGTTATCATGATGTTCGTATGGTACATGCCGAACGCGAAAGGATAGACGATTACGGCAGCCATTACGGCAGCGAGCATTCCCGTTCGTACCCGTTTTTGCGAGGTCAGGGGCTCCAAGCGGGCTTTCAGGCGACTGAACGCGGACTCGGAGGGCAAGAGGGAAGACCGTTTCTCGTTCCACTCGAGGGCGAGTTTCCAGAGGTAGGACAGCACGAAGGCGATACCGGCGACGAGCGGAATCGCGGCCCAACGGAACCGGAGGGATACCGCTCCGGCGGATACCGAAACTTTCATGACAGTCAGCGGGAAAAGCAGGATGACGAACCAAAGCGATATGCGAACGGTCGCAAGCAGGTCTTTAAGCAGTTTTTTCATGTTCATCGTCACACCTTCTGTTTCTGGTTTTTGCCCAGGATGCCGGACGGCTTCAGGACGAGGATCAGAATGAGAATGATGAACGCGAAGGCGTCCTCATAATCGCTCGAGATATACCCGGTGCCGAGGCTTTCGGTCCAGCCGAGGATGAAGCTTCCGAGCACGGCGCCCGGGATGCTGCCGATTCCGCCGAGAACGGCCGCGACGAACGACTTGATTCCCACGACGAAGCCGATATAATAGTTGATCTGGCCCATGTAGGAGCAGATCAGGATTCCGCCTACCGATGCAAGCGCCGAACCCATCACGAACGTGAACGATATGACCTTGTTGATGTTGACGCCGAGCAGCTGCGCCATGTCCTTGTCCTGGGCGGTCGCCCGCATGGCCTTGCCTATTTTGGTGAATTTGATCACCACGATCAGCAGCAGCATGATGATCGCGGTCGTTACCATTATTATGAACTGCGTCGAATTGATATATTCCCGCACCGGATTGAGAAACGGCAGTTCGGGAAGATATGACGGAAACGACAGGTATTTTTCGGTCTGGGAAAGCATGACGAAATTCTGGAGGATCATCGAAATGCCGATTGCGCTGATGAGCGCCGAAAGACGGGGTTTGTTGCGAAGAGGTTTGTACGCGATGAGCTCTATCGTATAGCCGAAAGCCGACGAAAAAACGATCGAAGCCAGGACCGAAATGGTCAGGACCCAATAAACCGGGATTCCCATCGTATACAGAAATCCGCCGAGAATGAGGGCGGTAAATCCCCCGATCATATACACTTCGCCGTGCGCGAAATTGATTAGCTGGACGATTCCATACACCATTGTATATCCCAGCGAAATCAAGGCATAAATACTACCCTTGGCGGTTCCACTCAAAAACAGCTTTATAA
>JFJP01031794.1_pt1 | contig 33680 bp, 36 predicted proteins | sample 431651 | NCBI WGS metagenome assembly JFJP01 (sample SAMN02602958, study PRJNA72255) | Microbial mat metagenome, whole genome shotgun sequencing project. | biome: fresh water; feature: sink hole; material: water; isolation source: purple microbial (photo- and chemosynthetic) mats found in... | reverse complement strand
TTTGCCAAGCGTTCCTGCAAGCGTTGATAATTGCGCTGCTGTTCAGAGCGGTCGTTTTGTTGATGCCATAAATGCAACACAGGCACGGCAAAGCGTCCTTCTTTGCGCCTAATTCCTGCATGAATTAGACGAATCACCAAGTCCGAGTCTTCATAGCCCCAGCCTTCAAATAATTGGTCAAAGCCATTCACGGTAATAAAATCCTGTTTCCACATCGCTAAATTACAGGTCATCGCTTGTTGCCAATACTGTGGACGTTGCAAACGCAAAAAATTCACTGGCAGATATAACAAGGGCAATAAACGATTGATTTTCCCTTGTAATCGCCATCCCACAAAATGTAAAAATGATTTTTCAGGCAGTTGAATTGGTGCGCTTAAAACGGCTTGGGTAAAAGCTTGGTTAAGCAACACCCGATTCCCTGCCACAAAATAACCCGCCTGCATAAGCTGTCTGTGCCGTTGAATAAAATGGCGAAACACCACACAATCGCCATCTAAAAAAATTAAATAGTCGCCGCGACTGGCTAATACCGCCTGATTGCGAATCGTCCCTGCACGAAAGCCCTTATCTTCGTGAAAACAATGGCGCAGCGGCACAGGGCTTTGTTCAATTAATTCGGCAATTAAAGTGTGGGTTGCAACACCCGAGCCATCATCGGCAATAATAATTTCAAATTGGTTATCCGTTTGAGCAAACAAGCTGTTAAGACAACGTTCTAAGGCAGTTTCCCAGTTATAAGTGGTGATGATGACTGAGAGCAACTTCATGATTTACCTGTCATATCATTTTGTAATGCCCATAATTTGACATATTTATAAAACGCCCCTTCCGCATTGGAAATCGCCAGCAATAATCCATGCTGCCCATCTAAAAACGAGGCTTTGAGAAAATAAGTGCGGATAAATGTCCACACGCCTTTGAATAAGGCATGGGTTATGAACACTTTTTTTCCTTCGGCGTGGAGTTTACGCGCCCCCAACGTGGAATAGCTGTTGATTTTGTGCAGCACTTCTTCAGGACTGACAAAGGCTTCATGCAGGAGGGGTTCGGTTAATTGTCCGATACTGCCTGTTAATTCAACCCGTTCATGCACTAATTCAGGGCTAAAATGACCTTTTTCCCGTTTAAACAAGCGCAAAACATAATCAGGCCACCAGCCGCCGTGTTTTATGTCACGTCCGCAATAAGAAGACAGGCGCGGGATTTCAAAGCCGTCAAATTTTGCTTCTACCATTGCTTGTTGCAATTGGGCGCGTAATTCGGCACTGACATATTCATCAGCATCAATTGAAAAAACCCAGTCGTGCTGGGCTTTCTCAAGAGCGCGTTGTTTTTGTAAGCCAAAGCCTGGCCAATCGGTGCTAAAAACCTGTGCAGTATAGGCTTTGGCTAAAGACACAGTATTGTCTTGGCTGCCAGAATCCAACACAATAATTTCATCCGCCCAACTCACTGATTCTAAACAGCGTTGGATATGTTGTTCTTCATTTTTGGTAATAATAATGACACTCAGCATAAGGGACTCAACCAATTATTTTTAGAAGTTTAGCGAAGATGATTGACGCAATTTTGCCAGCGTTGATAAAGAAAAAAGCCTGCCAGTGCAGCTTGTCCACCTGCAAAAATTAACGCAAAAGCAATATTATCGCTGAATAAAGGTAAAAACACCGCCGCCATGCCTTCTGCACCGCCTTCTATAAAAATAGCAGGCAAAATCCAGTAAATAAGCAGCAAATATAAAAAGCTTAATCCTGCGGCGCGTTTGGCATTAGCCGCATAGCTAAAAAATAAAATGACTGCACAATCGCGCACCAGCAATAAGAAGCTGGGAATAGGGTAAATCGTCATCTTTTCGAGTGTTTCAACGTCGCGAAACAAGGTTAAATACAACGACACAGGAATCAGCAGCAGTAAGCTAATCAGCCAACAGGGAATTTGCTCTAATACCCGCTGCCATTGCGCTTGCTCGCTGTACAGCCACAGTTTGCGCACCGTCATCGGGTTGTTATTGTCGGATAAAATCAGTAAATAGGTTAAACACCCACACACGACAAAACTACATTCTCCTATCCCGAATTTGCTGGCTTGCGATGAGTTTAAATCACCGATGATAAGTCCTGTGAAATACAGCACTAAAAAGCCAATAAAGCTTAACCAAACCCACGGCAAGGTGCGAATTTGTAATTCTTCAGCGAGTAACCGATAAACCCCCACTACTGCCCAAAAACAAGCCAGCAGTAAACTTATCGCCATGAAAACCTGTGAATCAAGCCGAATGCTATACCAATCAACCTGCCCTCTGCTGTAATCAGCATCAAACAGTAAAGGGATGAAAAAAGGCAAACTGCAAAAGATGACCCCATAGTAAAGAATTGAAACGGTCATTTGTTTGCGCCGCACCGCAAGTAAACTGGTCAACAGCCCTAAACTTTGCGCCAGTATTCCCCCACTGATAGCATAAATCCAAACAAGAAAAACGGTTTCCCGTTGCGGCGTTGCGATGCTGTAAATGAATAAACAAAGTAAGCCGCCATACCAGTTAAACAAAGTGCTGCCTAATAATTTCCCCCAGGTTAATGACCAAGGAGAAAGGGCTGAGGTTTTTTGAATATCCCAAGTGTGATTACGAATTTCTTCCAGAAGACTCTCGGCGGTTTGCCGCGCTCCCCAAAATAAGATGATAAGCACATACACGATTATTGAAATATTGGCAGTGCTTTCAGTTAATTTCTGATTGTCAATGGCGTAGGTAAGCGCAAAAATTATCATTAAAAACAAAGGCATCCCGATGAGGCGGGCAACGGAAAATTCTAAATAAAGATTGCGTTGAAATTCAGGATTCATTGTTGCACCTTTGATAAATAAGCATCTTGTAAATTAGTCAGTACGGGGCTAAATTCACAAATGGGCAGGTTATGGGCAAACAAATCTTTCAAAAGCTGGTGCTGAACTTGCTCATCACCTGTCAATTGAAATTGCACTTGTTCATTTTGAATAGCAATGTGACTGAGATAAGGAAAATTGCCTAATAACATCGCCAACTCAGGAACAGGATGCACGAAGCGGATTCTAAAGGTTTTATTTATCGCATTATTTTGAGCAATGCTAATATTTTCAATTACTTGACCGTTGCGTAAAATGAGCATATTGCTCGAATATGCCTCAAGTTCTGCCAAAATATGAGAAGACACCAACAGCGTCATGCCTTGCCGCTGTAATTCTAAAAACAATTCTGCTAGCGCGTGACGGGCTTCAGGGTCTAATCCAGAAGCAGGCTCATCCAATAACACCAGTTTGGGCTGATGAATAATGGCTTGGGCAATTGCCACCCGCTGTCGCAAGCCGCGTGATAATTGCATGGGAGTGGCATTAAGACGGTCACTGATTTGTAAACGCTGACTGGCTAATTTAATGGCCGCAGGACAGTCTGCCGCCTCAATCCCTTGGGCGCGTGCCACAAAATGGAGACATTGCTCAACGGTTAAGCGGTCATATAAACCAAAAAAATCGGATAAATAACCGACTTTGCGGTGACATAAGCGTGGCTCTTCCAAAACATCAATGCCATCTAACGCAATTGTGCCTTCGAGGGGCTGCTCTAACCCTGCTAAACAGCGCATCAGCGTTGTCTTACCCGCGCCGTTTGGTCCAACGAGGGCAGTGATACTGCCTGCGGCAATCGAAAAAGAAACATTATTTAAGGCACGAAAGCCTGTGTATTCAAAAATCAGGTTTTCAACAGTGACTAGCACGGACATTCTCCTTATGGCTAATGAAATACACGGCAGTGTGCGATGCCGTAGTGGTTTAGTTGCTCAAAAATTAGTCTAGTGATTGCTTGGTTACAAGTCAATGCAAAACAAACGAGGTGGCTGAAAGGTAAAATCAATACGAAAATTGTTTTAAGTTTTACCGAGTTGGTTCAGGTTTTCAGGTAGAATTTGAGTACAAACCGTTTATAGTAGCTTAACTCTATTACATTTAAGAACTGATGAAATTTTATCCCTTTTTTTTTTCGCTGAGTATCAGCATTGCTTTAGCAGGTTGTGGACAAATGGGGCCTTTATATTTACCTATTGAACCTGTTGCATTGCCACCTGCTGTGGAAGCCTCGCCTAAACCACCTGAGACATCTAAACCTGTAACAACTGCGCCTGCTGCAACACCTCCTGCTAGCAACGCTAAAAAACCGAAGGAAAAATAAACATGGATTATTTTAATTATCCCTGTGGCAGAGATTGTCAAACAATACGGTTCACCGTGTTACATTTATTCTAAAGCGACTTTAGAACGGCATTGGCACGCTTTTAATAACAGCTTTGGTACGCAAAAACATCTGATTTGCTATGCAGTAAAAGCCAATTCTAATTTAGCAATTCTGAATTTATTTGCCCGTTTAGGCTCAGGTTTTGACATTGTATCCATCGGTGAATTACAACGGGTTTTAACCGCAGGCGGCGATGCGAAAAAAATTGTTTTTTCAGGGGTAGGCAAACGCAAAGATGAAATTCTTGCCGCGTTACAAGTCGGGATTCGCTGTTTTAATGTGGAAGTCAGTGGCGAATTAGATAGGATTAATGCGTGTGCAGAACAGCTTGGCGTTATTGCACCGATTTCATTTCGCGTCAATCCTGATGTTGATGCCAAAACGCACCCGTATATATCCACAGGATTAAAAGAAAATAAATTCGGTATTAGTGCAGAATCGGCTGTTTTTGAATATCAACGTGCCGCCGCCATGCCCCATATTAAAGTGGTGGGGATTGATTGTCATATTGGCTCGCAACTGACTGAAACACGCCCATTTTTAGATGCACTGGAAAAAGTTTTACAGTTAGTTGAAATGTTAAAACAAAAAGACATTGAGTTAGAACATTTGGATTTAGGCGGCGGTTTAGGTATTCGCTATGCCGATGAAACCCCGCCTGAACCTGCGGAATACGTCACAGCATTGCTAGAACGGTTAGGCGATAATGATTTTGAGATTTTATTAGAGCCAGGTCGTGCTATTGTCGGTAATGCAGGAATTTTAATTACCCAAGTGGAATATTTAAAAACCACCCCCGATAAAAATTTTGCCATTGTGGATGCGGCAATGAATGATTTATTACGTCCTGCGCTATACAGCGCGTGGCAAGCGATTATTCCTGTGAATGCACAAAGTTGTGCAACAGAAAAACGGTGGGATATTGTCGGGCCTGTGTGTGAGACAGGCGATTTTTTAGGCAAAAATCGGATGTTATCTTTAACAGAAGGCGATTTGCTAGCCGTGCGTTCCAGTGGCGCGTATGGGTTTGCGATGAGTTCTAATTACAACTCACGTCCCCGTTTAGCTGAGGTTATGGTGGATGGTTCTAAAATACATCTTATTGGCGAACGCGAAACATTAAGCCAACTTTGGGCAAATGAGCGCGTTCTGATTTAACAGCAAGCTTTTAAGAGGGCATCATGGCAGGATTATTAGAAATATTGTTTATTATTAGCAGCCTTGGTTTAATTGTCATGTGGGGCTGGTTTGTGCGCCTAGGTTTTCAAGCCAACCGAAGCTGGGGCTGTTCAATCCTGTTTTTGTTTCCGATTTCGCCCTTTGTCTTTGCTTACCGTTTTGAACGCAAAACCCGCAAAATTATCTACTATTTCATTTTAAGTTTACTTTTTTTTACAGGAGTCACCGCGTATGCGGTTGCGTTTCGACCCGATTTTTTCCCCAATTTAGCCCACAAATTGGTTGCTTTAGCCCCCACTTTTCCGACACAATCTAGCCCCGAACCTGTAACGGTTAAACCTATCGAACAACCAAAACCAGTTGTTGAAACTGAGGTTGTTACAGAGCCTGAGCCAGAAGTCATAGAGCCAGTTGCGCCTGTTATAGAAGAAAAAAAACACAGCATCCGACAAAAGCATTACGAAGTGATTAATGTAAATCAATTGAGCGGCTACATTGGTAAAAAAGTGCGTTTAACCACCGCCAACGTAGTCCATGAGGGGCATCTTATTTCTGTGAACGCAGGGCAGATTGAAATCAAAAAAGGTGGGTTTGGTGCATCGGCCACAATGCCAATTAGTAAAAATAAAATTAGCAAAGTGGAAGTTTATTTATAACTGACTCTCACTTAAAGTTTAAAAAAATAGAGGTTTTATGAAAATTGAATTTACCAAAATGCACGGTTTGGGCAATGATTTTATTGTTCTGAATGCTATTTCTCAATCACTTGCTTTAACTAAAACACAAATTTGTTTTCTTGCTGACCGGCATTTTGGGATAGGCTGTGACCAAGTATTAGTTGTTGAAAAACCCATCAGTAAAAACGCTGATTTTAAATATCGAATTTTTAATGCCGATGGTAGCGAAGTCGCACAATGTGGCAATGGCGCACGCTGTTTTGCCCGCTTTGTGCGCGACAAACAGTTGACCGATAAAGATGAAATTTGTGTGGATACCGACAGTGGACAGCTTATTTTAACCCTGACTCCTGATGGCTTGGTGACAGTGAATATGGGCATTCCACGCCATAAACCAGATGAGATACCGCTGCAAGCCACCGTTGAACAATTAGAATATGAAATTAAAATAAACGGAGTAATTTATCCTTTTGGTGCGGTGTCAATGGGCAATCCTCACGCGGTTCTTACCCTACAACATATAGCTAAATTGCCTGTTGACTTGATTGGCGGCGCATTAGAAAGCCATCCTTTTTTCCCACAGCGAGCCAATATTGGCTTTATGGAAATTATTGACCGACAAACTATTCAGTTGCGGGTTTTTGAACGCGGGGCGGGAGAAACATTGGCCTGTGGCAGCGGAGCGTGTGCCGCTGTAGTGATAGGCATAGAACAAGGTTTGTTAGACCACGCTGTGCAGGTTAAATTGCGCGGCGGTGATTTAGCGATTCGTTGGGAAGGGCGTGGACAGCCTGTTTTTATGACAGGAGCTGCCGTTTCGGTATTTGAAGGGCAAATTGAACTATCAGAGAGATAACGAACGCTTATCTAAGGCTGAATAAATCAGGTAACCGCTAACAGAATAAGGTTGTTTGCCAAGGCAAAATAATCTTCTTCTATGTTCAAAAGTTATGGTTAAAAATTACCGCCACATTCAGCAAAGACTTAAAATATCTGCTACTATAACGGCTATTTTTCATAAGAAAGCCCGTTTTTCTTATTCGTTCACCTCTTCTTAAAATTTACAGGATACTAGGAAATGTCAGCTAGCGAAGCATTACAAGACGCAAAGTCAAAAGGCATACTCTGGAGTTTTGGTATTTTCGTTGCCGCCGCCGTTTTTGTTCTCATCGTGTTAGGGGGCTGGTGGGGGTTAGAACCCGATTTATTTGATATAGAAGAAGAAGCGACAAAACGTTACACCAATGAACATTTTGTAGACAGTAATAGTGTGCAACCTGAATTGCCACTAGGTTATGTTTATACCAATACCTTAGCTCACATGGCAGAAATATTGATGCATAAACCAGGTGGCTATATTACCAATGACGTAGCCCCTCCTGGTCTATTTTTAGACAATATCAAAAACTGGGAATATGGCGCGTTGATTATGTTACGCGATGCCACCACCGCCTTACGAAACCATTTTTCGCGTGACCAATCGGTATCATCGGAAGACCCCGATTTAGCAGTTGCCGAGCCTTATTTTTATTACGAACGTAATTCTTGGGCATTACCTTCCACCGAATCGGAATATCAAAAAGGGATTGAATCACTCCATGCGTATATGACACGGCTAAAAATTCCCAAAGGAAAAGAAGGTCACGCCCAATTTTATTCCCGCGCGGATAATTTATGGCAATATTCTGAAATTGTGATTAAACGACTCGGTGGTTTATCAACACGCCTTTCAGCCAGCAGTGACCAACACGCGATTTTTGCTTTAACTGACCCTAAAATTGAAATCGACCGCAGTAAAACGGTTGCCACACAAACCCCGTGGCTAGAAATTGATGACGTTTTTTACGAAGCGCGTGGGGCGTGTTGGGCATTATTACATATTCTAAAATCGGTTAAACACGACTTTAGCGCGATTTTGGAAGACAAACGGGCGATGCGAACCGTAGACACTATGATTTACGCGATGGAAAACGCCTTGACCCCAATTTTAAGCCCTATGATTTTAAGCGGCGATGGGTTTGATTTATTCGCTAACTATTCGTTATCAATGGCAAACTATATTTCCAGAGCCAACGCAGCGGCACTTGACTTGCGCGATATTATGAACCGTGGTTAAGCCGATTAAATTTTTTAAGAGAACGCTATGTCTGAACAAATCAATGCAAATTTAAAAAAAGTTAGCACTTGGAAACGCATTATTTTTATGTTGCTGCTTATTGTGATTGTCAGTATTGTACGGACGCTGTTATGGGCAGTGATTTTATTACAAATTATCACTACCCTTTTAACAGGGCGTAGCAATCAACATATTTTCGCCTTTAGTGGTGGGCTTTGTGCTTACCTGTATCACATCACCTTATATCTAACTTTCAATACTGAACTATTGCCTTTTCCTTTTTCAAGCTGGCAATTAACCGACAGATTTGATTTAACCGAAAAAAATTCCCCGCAAGCAATGGACTAAAGCTTGCCTGCTTTCCCATCAAACGCGCAGTTGCAAAAACGACCTTGGTTGGCTGCGCCGCTTGAGCTTAAACGGCATTTATCCACACCAGAGCCTGCTCTCTTTCAGTAATAGAAAAGCCTTTAAATTCGGCACTCACAAAAAAACTCGCTAGTTGACTCAAGCCTCCTAAACAACAGGGTGCACCCAGCATTGCTAATTTGCTAAAATCATTGCGATGCTTTAGGCCATATTGCAAATCAATCCACAACGCTTTTATTTCCCAGCCGTTAAAATCTGCCCCAAATTCAATCAGTGCTGCCACCTTAGCGTATTCGGCAAGCAAACTGTCCAGTTTTGGAATAACAGTATCTTGATAATCTGCTACCGTCACTTTGCCAGAAACTTTAGCAATTAATACCGCGTCGTGACTTTCATTAGAAATTTCAATCATAATTGCGCCTCGCTTAAAATTAAAGTGTAACAATTTGATTATACACAACTTTCACAATGATTAACCTTGTTTTTGGATAAAATCATCATGTTTGATGCAAAAAACATTCTCATAAAAATCGCCTACACCTTGGATAAATCAGCACGCTACACAAAAACAAAAGCGTTTTTTTTTGAGCTTATGGAAAATCCCCATAGTCAATTGCGTGCCTGTTTTGATGGCTATATGATTGGCTTAGTAACCCTAAGTGTCTTTTTGATTATTTATGAATCCAAAGGGCAGTTTGGCAAAATGGGACAATTAAGTTTTGCGGGTAATTTTTTTGAGAAAAGCGTGGTGTTTATTTTTATCATTGAATATCTTTTGCGCGGCTGGTTATACAGCGATAGCCGAAAAACCATTCTTGCCTACCATGAAAAAGTGGTGTATTTACAAATTCCTTTTAAATTAAACACCATTTTAAAAGTCATTTTTTTTGAAAAACTGGCTTATGTGCGCTCTCCTTTGGCCTTTATTGACTTCTTAGCCATGTTGCCCAATTATCGTGGCTGGGTTTTTTTACAAATTTTCTTAATATTTCGCTTAATTAAATTATTACGCTATTCAAGCAGCATTAAATTATTTGCTGAAGTATTAGCCAGTAAACATTTTGAGCTAATCACCTTAGCCATTTTCATGGGGTTTTTAGTATTTATTTCCAGCATTGCGATTTATCTATTTGAAAATAGCCATGAGGGTGGACAAGTTAAGAATATTTATGATGCCTTTTATTGGTCGATTGTCACGGTTTCCACCGTCGGCTATGGCGATATTACGCCTAAAAGTTTAGGTGGACGCTTAGTAGCCATCAGTCTGATTCTCTCAGGTTTGGGGGTGTTGTCTTTTTTCACCTCCATCATTGTGTCAGCGTTTAATGATAAAATGCACGACCTGCGTGAAAATAGAACTTATGCACTGCTTGATAAACACAAGGATTTTATTATTATTTGCGGCTATGGGCGAGTTGGGCAAGAAGTAGCACAGCAATTATACAAGGATAAACAATTTTTTGTGATTATTGATAAAAACAAAGAGCGGATATTTTTAGCCAAAAAAGCAAGATTTTTAGCCATTCACGATGATGCCAGTAAAAATGATGTGCTGCTAAATGCGGGCATTAATCGCGGAGCGGCAGCGGTTTTGTGTACGGTAGGTAATGATGTTGCCAATGTTTATATTACCCTTAGCAGCCGTTATTTAAACCCTGTCATTCGGATTATTGCTCGAGCTAATCGACATGATAATGTAAGAAAATTGTACCAAGCAGGGGCAACTCATGTGATAGAACCCTTTGAAATGGCAGGATTATTAGCCGCAGAATATATTGGTCAACCCGTTGCGATTGAAGCTTTATTAGGTATTTTGCATGAGCAAAAACAAATCACAATGGACACCATATTAGTGCGAGAAGGCTCTATGTTAGAAGGGATTGCCTTAATGGAGATTGATTTTGCGGCACGAAAGCTGAGTTTAATTGGTGTCATTAGTGCGAGCAGTAGCTCACACAGGCAACATCGCAACCAATATCAAGTGGAAAAACAACATTTTTTCTTTAATCCCGAACGCCATTTTCAATGCCGCAAAAACGATATTTTGGTTTTATTAGGGCGGGATGTCAGCATTGCTTATTTTCGGGAACAAGTTATCCAAAGCTGTCCAAAAATGTGACGCAAACGTATGAAAAAAATTGCTATTTTTGGCTATAATCGCATTTCACATGAAGTCATGTCGCGTTTAAATGCGCAGTTATATCAGATTTTGTTAATAGAAACAGACCTCAAGCAAACCAATATTGCCTTACAAAATGGTTTTCATGTCATCGACATTGATTTTCGCAGTGATGATAATTTGCGCTCTATTGGTATTGGCACAGATATTGATGTTATTTTTTGTTTTTTACCCGAAGACGGTGACAATGTTTTTTTGATTTTGTCAGCCCGCGCAATAGATGAAAAACTATTTATCATTACCTTAATTCAAAATGCGGCATCAACGGAAAAATTATTAACCGCAGGCGCAAATAAAGTGATTGATCCTTATGAAATTTGCGGTAAAAAAATTTATGAACTAATAAAAAAACCTGATATGACCCATATTTTAGACCATACTGTCTTTGGGCGGCATGATTTAAATATGGCAGAAGTGGAAATTAAAGCAGGTTCGGATTTAGAAAATCGTTTAGTTTGTGAGCTGAATCTAAATGACAGTCACAATTTAATTTTAATTGGTATTGTTGATAAATTGTTAGGCAATGAATTACAGTTTGCAATTACTGAAAAACAACATCAATTAAAAGTAGGTGATATTTTAGTTGTAATGGGCCCGACGCGGGAAATTAAAGCCTTTAAAAAAGAAGTCAATCATGTTTGAAAAACTTAAATTAACAGCACGCATTTGGTTCTTACTCGCAGGCATCAGTTGTTTTTTGATGCTTGGAGTGGGGGCTTATTTTCAAGTGGTGATGAATTTACAACCTTGCCCGTTATGTATTTCACAGCGCATTGCTATTTTGCTACTAGGAATTATTTTTTTAATTGCGGCAATCCACAACCCGAAACGGTTTGGCACTCGCATTTACGCCCTGTTGGGAACTTTTTTTGCATTAGCAGGGGGGGCGATTTCGGCACGTCATGTTTGGATTCAACACTTACCCCCGAATGAAGTGCCAGAATGTGGACCTGGGTTAAGTTATGTATTTGAAAACTTTCCACTCACCGATACGCTTAAATTAATGCTAAGTGGCACGGGCGAATGTGCAAAAATTGAGTGGAGTTTGTTCGGCATAAGTATTCCTGGCTGGACTTTAGTCGCTTTTGTAGGCTTGGCAGTCTTGAGTCTATTGCAATTTTGGAATGTTAAAGACCCTTTTTTTGATGATTAAATCCCCTAACTTTTATTAAAAGTCAGGGGAAAATAAGCAACTAGCGGCTTTTTAATGCTGGAACATCCCGTTGTACAGGTCCTGTGTACAGTTGTCTGGGGCGACCTATTTTTTGGTCAGGGGCTGAAATCATTTCATCCCAATGGGCAATCCAGCCAACTGTGCGCCCCATCGCGAAAATCGCAGTGAACATATTGCTTGGCACACCCAAAGCGCGTAACACAATTCCTGAATAAAAATCGACGTTGGGATAGAGCTTTTTGGCAATAAAATAATCGTCTTCTAATGCAATTCGCTCTAATTCCAAAGCTAATTTAAATAATTTATCATCGTGCAATCCCAATTCATTTAACACTTCATGGCAGGTTTCGCGCATTAATTTAGCGCGTGGGTCGTGATTTTTATAAACCCGATGCCCAAATCCCATCAAACGAAAAGTGTCATCTTTGTCTTTGGCGCGATTGATATAAGTGCCAATTTTTGACACATCACCAATTTCTTCTAACATTTTTAATACAGCCTCATTCGCTCCGCCATGCGCTGACCCCCATAAACAGGCAATTCCCGCTGTGATACAGGCATAAGGATTGGCTCCACTTGACCCTGCTAAACGGACGGTAGAAGTTGAGGCATTTTGTTCATGGTCAGCGTGAAGAATTAAAATTCGCTCTAAGGCTCTAACTAACACAGGATTGGGTTTAAAACTTTCACACGGTGTCCCTTGCATCATCTGCATGAAGTTTTCCACATAGGTTAATTTGTTTTGTGGATACATAAAAGGCAGACCCGTGCTGTATTTGTAACACATTGCCACAATGGTTGGCACTTTTGCCAGCATCCGAATCGCACTTAAATCCCGATGTTGTTTGGAAGAAATATCTAGCGCGTCGTGATAAAACGCCGATAACGCACCGACAATGCCAACCATGATTGCCATTGGATGTGCATCACGACGAAAGCCTTTGAAAAAATTATTTAACTGGTCATGCACCATGGTGTGCTGAGTAATTTCCTGTTTAAAACTCTCTAACACAGCCGCGTTGGGCAGTTCGCCATTGAGCAGTAAATAAGCAACTTCTAAAAAACCACACTGTTCTGCCAATTGCTCGATGGGATAGCCTCGATAGAGCAAAATCCCTTCGTCACCATCAATATAGGTAATGTTTGATGAACAACTGGCAGTGGAAATAAAACCAGGGTCATAGGTAAACATACCGCTTTTTTTTTGTAAGTCGCGTATATCGACAACATCAGGGCCAATGGTGCCAGATAAAATAGGCATATCAAACGCGGTCTGATTTTTCGGGTTGGTCAATGTTATACTGTTTGAATGAGTCATAGCATCCTTCTTTGTTATTAAAATACAAGAGCTTATCAATTTACAGCGGATAGTTTTAGGAAAATATGCAAAAACGTATCTGCAAAGAAAAGCCATTTTAACAAAACTGAACAAATGTTCAGCTTTAAGTTTCAAAAGACCTCTTGGGCTTGACCGTATTGATACTTAAATTTGCGCCGCAATAAGCCTGCTGGATCGTCAGGAACTCGATTCAACCATTGCGCATTGGCTTGGCTTTTTTCGTCTTCTTTTGCTTGCCCAGCCGATTTTTCTCCTTTCGCAGATGGGGGGGATGATGGTTGATTTTGCTCTTTTGATGACTGACTGGGTGAGTCTTTTTCTTGCGACCCTTTCTGTTCTGATTTGTCAGCATCATGCCCTGTTTGCGGTTTTTGCTCACCTTGTCCAGTATCTTGCTTATCTTCGGGCGATTTTTTTTCTGACTTATCCTGCTTAGGGGGATTATTGGGCTGATTTTGCGATTTTTGCGGCTCTTGTTTATCCCTGTCTTTGGATTTATCCTTGTCCTTATTTTTATCCTGTTTCTGCTGCTGTTGCTGTTTTTTTAATGCCTCTTCCACTAATTTCTTGTTATACAACGCATCTGCATCGTTTGGTTTTAATTTTAACGCTTGATTATAAGCATTCAAAGCCTGTTCTAGTTGCCCACTTTGCGCCAATCCATTGCCTTGATTGTAATAAGCATCGGCAGTGCACGGTTGTTTGAGTGATTTTAGCACTTGTTGATAATCTTTTGCTTTATAAGCGGCTGCCGCTTTCCAATGTGGATTTTCAAATTTAGCCGCCGCTTGACTGTACTGGCGTTGTAAAAAAGCCTGTTGTGCTTGCTGGTCTTGCGTTTGCCATAAATCCTGCCAACCGAGAGCGTAACTGTTTTCTGGTAAAGGCAGAAGCAGCAAAAAAGCGAGTACCAATAAACCACGTCTAAATTGTAAAGCGGCTAATGGCGCAATTAACCAAAGCAAATAGACCCCCCTTTCATCCCATTGTTGAACAAAGACATTTTGCGCAGGTTTATCCACAGCGTCTTGCACAGGCTTATCCACAGCCTGTAGTAATGCCTTAACATCACTGTCGTTATCGCTTAATTGTGCAAAAACTCCACCGCCTTGGTGAGCTAATTTTTGCAATAAAGTCAATGGCACAGTCGCTGTGACAATATTGCCTGCTTCATCTTTAAGAAAATCTCCCGCAGGTAATCCAATCGGCGCACCTTGTTCTGTGCCTACCGCTAAAACAGCGAGTGTATAATTTTCTAAGCGACTAATAATGCCCTCTGTTTCGTCTTCTTGTATTCCATCAGTGACTAATAATATCTGCCCTTTTTGCAAACCTGCTTGCTTAAATAAAGCGACGGCTTTGCTGATTGCCAGTTGTGGATTGCTGCCAGCACTGGGCATGATATGTGGAGTTAAAACCTCCAATTGACTGGCAATCGTGGCATTATCATTAGTCAGCGGTGTCACGGTAAACGCATCGCCTGAATAAACCAATAGGGCGGTTTGTCCATCTTTGCGTTGTTTTAAAATATCGGCAATTTTGTAACGCGCCCGCACTAAACGACTGGGTTTGATGTCCATTGCTTCCATCGACAAGGATAAATCCAGCGCGATGACCAACCCTGATTGATTGCGAAACGCAGGAGTAGGCAATTGTTGCCAAGTTGGGCCTGCTAACGCCAGAATGGTCAATGCACTAGCAAAACTGGCAGCAAACAATGGCAAGCGCGTTTGTAAGGATTGTTTTTGTTGCAAAAGATAAGGCAACAGCTCGGCATCGCACACCGTAAGCCAATTGCTTCCTTGTCGTTGTTGCTTAATTAAAAATAGCAGCATCAGTAGCCAAGGGATGAATGCAAGCAACCAATAAGGTCTTAAAAAGTGAAAGAGTGTCCAATTCATCATTAATACAGGCTCATTAGGTTGTATAAAAGCTTTTTTGGGTGGTTAAAGAAATGGGTGCGTCCTTGCCATTTTAACCAAATTTTTTGAACCACTCACAGGCTTTTGTGAGGCGTTTTTAGCCTGTGTTAAAGCTGTTTATGGATAAGAGTGCGGCTGTTTTAAGGCAAATAAAGCAAGCAAGAGCCATGCGGCTAAAAAGGCGAGTCCACCCAAGGGGGTAATCATTCCAAGTGCTTTGATATTAAGCAAAACCAATAAATATAAACTGCCTGAAAATAGCACAATCCCTGCAAACATTAGCCTGCCTGCCCAGTGTAATTGCTTATTGTTAGGTTGTTGTTGGGCAAAAATAGCAATTAACCCTAAGCCTAAACTATGCCACATTTGATAAGTCACCGCCGTTTTGTAGGTTTCCAGTAACGCAGGGCTTAAAAGATGCTTTAAACCATGCGTTCCAAATGCCCCAAACGCCACCCCAGTAAAGGCGCAAAGTGCTGCCAAACCTAAAAAGTTAATTCGCATTATTTTTCCAATAACCGAGGCATTAGTTGGACTAAATTACAGGGGCGAGTGCGCGAGTCCAATTGCTCTTTAATAAGTCCATCCCAACCTGTTCGACAAGCACTGGCAGAGCCGGGTAAACAAAAAATATAGCAGCCATTGGCAACACCTGACAGAGCGCGCGATTGAATGGTGGAGGTTTTAATATCCTGATAAGACAGCATTCTAAAAACTTCTCCAAATCCATCTAACACTTTATCCAGTAATGGCATCACTGCCTCTGGCGTACCATCCCGTCCTGTGACACCTGTGCCGCCTGTCGTGATAATAACGTTAATCTCAGGGTTAGCTATCCACCCTGAAATTACCGCGCGAATCTGATAAATATTATCGGCGACAATTTTTTTTTCACACACCCGATGCTGGGCTTGCTCAACCCGCTCAACCAAGGTTTGCCCCGACACGTCATCCGCTGCGGTGCGGGTATCCGAAATCGTTAATACCGCAATCGTTAACGGAATAAAGCTAGGTTCATTACTCATTTTTTAACTCACTTAAAAATCACCTGTTTCTAACCATTTTGCGCAGTCTTGCTGCATTTGTACAGACGCTAACGCATCAAACGCGGCAATTTGTGCGGCACTGATTTGCTTGCTGCTGTCGCGCTCAGGGCCTTGATGAAAAAAAGCTTTCGCATCGGTCATGTGTTCGCCATTAAACGGTACAAATTTATCCGCATTTTCTTTCATAAAGGCAAAACTGCAATTTTGTTTAATTTTTTCTATATTAAGTGATGCTACATCAACCCCAATAAACGCCGCCATTCGTTTTACTTCATTATCAAAATCGCCTATTAATTTACTGTAATGAACCAATAACACATTGGGCAGAGCTTTATGATTCCACCAGGATTGGGTTAATTTCAACACTTCACATAAACCTAGTCCGCCTGCGGTGTTTAAAAACAAATCGAAAAATTTAGCACTGTCAGCAGGAATCACCATTTTTTCAGCACTGCCTGAAAACGCCTGATGGAGTTGATTGATTTTAGCAACGGTTTCAGGATTAAAGTTATACAGATAATTATGAAAACTACAGACTAAATCTTTGCCATTTCTGCCAACAAAAATATATTTAGCTAAAGGATTAATCGGAACAAAATCGGCAGGAAGATGGGATTTAATCATTAAACGCCGCTGATTTTTTCGTTGTTTTGCAAGTGTGTCTAGCATGGCGGTGTGATTACCCCAGCTAGAATCTAACCAAGGGGATTTATCTGAAAGGGATTCTTTGGACTCTTCACCATTGCTTAAGATTTGGTCAAGAACCCGTTGTGTAAAGGTAGTTCCTGCTTTAAAAGGGTCGGCAATGATAATATCGCCTGTAGAAAAACCAATTTCACTGATAAAACGCGACCAAACGCGCGAGTCAGACAGAAAATCGACATAATGTTGCTTAACCTGTGTGGTTTGATGGTCCATATTTTCCTCGTAACAACTTAACTTAAAAAGAATTTATTTGTGTACAGTCAAACAATTGTAGTCTATCTATCTGCATTATGGCTATCGGTAGCCGCTAACACGGATAACTGAGTAAGACCTGCCAGATTTTTAAAATCCGACAGGTCATCTCATTCACCCTACATTAATGCCATAGCGGTGGCAAACCGCTGCCAATCCTCCTGCAAAGCCTTGTCCAACCGCAGAAAAACGCCATTCACCGTCTTTTTTATAAATTTCGCCAAAAATCATCGCCGTTTCAACTGAATAATCTTCGGTTAAATCAAAGCGTACAACTTCTTGTCCATTTTCTTCATTGACCACCCGAATAAAAGCATTTTCAATTTGCCCAAAGTTTTGCCCTTTTCGTTCAGCATCGTGAATGGTCACCACCATTGCAATTTTTCCAATATCGGCTTGGCTATCGAGTTTTGACAAGTCCAATTTAATGACCTCATCATCGCCTTCGCCTGCGCCTGTGCGATTGTCACCTTGATGTTCAACGGCTCCGTTAGCACCGACCAGTTGGTTATAAAAAATAAAGTCCGCATCGCTTCTGACCTTATCCCCAGGCGTTAAAATAAAAGCAGACGCATCCAAGTCATAATCGCCGCCATCAGTTGCGCGGGCATCCCAACCTAAGCCCACTTGGATTTTACGCAGTCCTGGGCTTTCTTTGGATAATGAAATTCTGCCGCCTTTGTTTAATGATACTGCCATGATATGTCCTCACTTTATGGTTATATTAAGCCACCTTGTTTGAATAACAAGGCGCGTGATTTTAGGCATTGTTGCCTAACAGAGAAGATTACAAACAATAATATCCCTGAATGCAAGTGGTTTAGTACCGTTTTAGTTATGAAGGTTTAAATTCTAAAAACACCTCTCAGAAGTACAGCACAAAAACAGTTATACTGTAGGTTTTTATTTTGACGAGAGAATAATGAGACCAAGCGGACGTAACCCTGAGCAACTACGCGAAATTAACTTTACTTGTGGTTTTACCAAACACGCTGAAGGGTCAGTGTTGGTTGAGTTTGGTGATACGCGCGTACTCTGCACCGCCAGTATCGAACAAGGTGTGCCGCGTTTTTTGAAAGGCAAAGGTGAAGGGTGGGTAACAGCTGAATATGGAATGCTACCACGCTCTACGCATCAGCGGATGGGACGCGAGGCAAGTCGTGGTAAACAAGGGGGGCGTACTTTAGAAATTCAACGTTTAATTGGTCGCTCGTTACGCGCCGCGCTGGATTTAAAAGCGTTGGGTGAAAATACCATTACGATTGATTGTGATGTGTTACAAGCTGATGGGGGGACTCGCACCGCGTCGATTACAGGCGGTTTTGTGGCATTGTCGTTGGCAGTGGCGAAAATGCTGAAAAAAAAGCAGCTCAAAACCAATCCGATTCACGGGCAAATTGCTTCAGTTTCTGTGGGTATTTTTAATGGCGTGCCTGTTTTGGATTTAGATTATGCCGAAGACAGCAATGCCGAAACCGATATGAATGTGGTGATGAATGAAGCGGGGGCTTATATTGAAATTCAAGGCACGGCAGAAGGTCATGCGTTTAGAAAAGAAGAATTGGACGCGCTGTTGGATTTAGCCCGAACAGGGATTGCGCAATTGCTTATTAAACAACAACAAACGTTAGAGAACGCGCTATGATTTTTTCTAAACAGTCAAAAATTGTCCTTGCTAGCGGTAATCCAGGCAAAATTGCAGAAATTCAAGCCTTATTAAAAACCCATCCCATTGTGCCGCAAAGCCACTGGCAAATTAGTGAGGCGGAAGAAACAGGTAGCACGTTTGTAGAAAATGCCATTATTAAAGCTCGCCATGCCGCTTTGCATTGTCAATTGCCTGCCATTGCTGACGATTCAGGTTTAGTGGTGGACGCATTAGAAGGTGCGCCTGGGGTGATTTCTGCCCGTTATGCTGGCGTGGGCGCAAGTGATGAAGAGAATGTGCTGAAGTTATTAGCAGCACTGCAAGGCGTTCCTGAGGAACAACGCACAGCACGGTTTATTTGTGTACTGGTGTTTATGTTACACGCTAATGACCCGTTTCCTATAATTGCGCAAGGGGTGTGGGAAGGAAAAATTTTGCAGCAACCGCTTGGCGAGAATGGGTTTGGTTATGACCCTGTTTTTTGGCTAGAAGGCTATGGCTGTTCCTCGGCACAATTAACCTCTGAGCAGAAAAATAGCCTCAGTCACCGTGGGAAAGCGTTGCAAAAATTAACAGAGCTGTTGCCTGATTTTTAAGCAAAAAAAAACAGGACACCGTGACAGTATCCTGTTTTTGATGCAAGCCTAAAAGAATTAAATCAAAGACTTTAACTCGGCAAATGCTTTAGCGGCTACATCTAAATGTTCAGCCGCTTTTTTCAAATCTTGTTCTTTTGCCATGCCAATTGCTTTAGATAAATGTTGTGAAGCACGTTGACGCGCACGGTCAACTTTATCATTGGCATTAATTTCTTTACCTAGGTCTTTGGCTTCTTTAATGATTTTTACAACGTCGTCAAATGACTTTCCAGCTGTAATGGCATCTTGAGCTTCTTTTATTTTAGTTCCAACCATGTTAATCGCATCAGTTGGCTTGTATGTGACACGACCTGCATCAGTCTCTGCAACAGCCGTTGTTGAAACACCTACTACAGAAACTGCCATAAAAAGACATAAAACGACATTTTTTAAAAGTTTCATCTATTAAATACCCTCGTGTTGTTTAATAATATTTTTGGTGAGAATACACAAGCAGTAGCAGTGTATCGGTCTTATTCTAGCATAAAAAAACCTATTTTTTGATAAAAATAGCAGTTTAATTTTAAACAATGAAAAACCGCCTTTCTGCCATTAAATCATCGTATAATAAAAAGGCTTCGTTTATTTACAACAAGGCACTATGACAGAAATTTTACATTTTAAAACGATTAAAAGATGATTTAGCTTGAGCGGTTTATCTAAGACTTTTTTGAGTGTGCTTTTTTGCGATAGTTTTAAATTTTTTATATTATTTACAGGGCTTAACGACTATGCAACTTGTTAAAAAAATCTTTATCGGTGCTGTTATGATTGCAGCTTCATCAACTGCTTTTGCAGAATCAGGAGGCGATGCAAAAGTAAGAGCCGCTCTTGAAGGCACGATTGAGAAAATTGAACACGCGATTAAATTTGTAGAAGAAAAAGGTAGTGAGGAAGCTGTGAATGCCTCAATTACTCAAGCACGTCAGTTACAAAAAGAATACCGGTTTGAAGGAACAGAACGCGAACGTCAAAGAGCCAATGAAGTCTTAAGAAAAGCACGGGAATTGCTCAAAGAAGACAAACGAGCTGAAGCTGATGTGGCTTTAAAGGATGCTTTGAAATCGTTTAAAGAGATGGAAGTTGTTTACAACAAAACCCATAAAAAATAAGCCTATGAAAAATCAGGTCTAATACAAGCTATTAGACCTGATAAAACCGCTTATTTTGCAAGTTTTTCAAGTTCTTGAAAATCGGCTAAGGCTTCAACTAAAATAGCTCTGCCTTCTTTGTTTTGACCATCTTTAATATCACGGCTAGCTCTGATTAATTTAGAGCTTGCGTGTTGCCGTTTTTGATCTAATGCACCAACAGTGATGTCTTTTTGTGTTTGACGTGCTTCTTTTATATGTGCAGTAATAACATCGGTTGTTGCATTGCTATCAATTCCAGCAATCGCTGCTTGGATATGTTCAAGCGTGTTTTTAATAAGAACATCAACACTTGCCGCTTCTTTTTTCTCATTTGCCATTGTGCTGGTTGAGAAAGCAACCATAGAGGTTGCAAGAGCAGCAGATAAAACGATGTTTTGTAAAATTTTCATGCAAGAGTTGTCTCAAATAACTGTGAATCATCACAGTGAGTGCATGGCAAAAGAGATTCTTTAGAAAACCACGCCCTCATTCGCAGTGTAGCATATCCCACTCAAACTACGCGGAATTAAATCCACTTTTTTAGTCATTATTTTCAAAATGCTCTAATGCTAGGTCTTGCGCGAGAAACGCAGCTATTTTTTCGGGTACGTTAAAGTTGCCATAAGCCAGTAATAATTTGACATACGCGGTTTCCAGCGACATATTCCATACTACTGTTATGCCTTGAGCAGCTAACGCACAATAACTGGCATACACGTCCTTGGTTTTTAAGGCGGGCGCAAGATAACAGACAATATTAGCCGCTTGGCAGCGTTGCACAAAGCCGATTAAGCTGTGTTGTTTACCCCATGCTTCTAAAGTACACGCTGTGCCAGAATGGTATAAATCGTGTAGCACTGCATCGACATTGGTTAAATCAAACCGGCTATAATCCAAGCCAGGATAGGGTTTAATCAGTAAAATTCGTTTGGAAAAAACAGGTTTTAAGCTTAAATCAGATTGTTCTGTTTCTGCTAATGGCAACATCGGTTTATCAATATAATCAAACTTTCCCTGTTGAAATTTGAGATAACTTTTTGACTGTACACTGATAAAATCACCACTTAGTTGCAACGAAGAGGCGAGCCGCGTACCTAGATGGACTTGTGTGATTTGTTGCAGATTCGTATAGGGAACAAAAACCCCGTGTTGTATGTGCTGACAAATAAATGCCACCGCACAAACAAAATTTTGCAAGCCATTCGCATTTGGATGGTCTAAAGGATAATTGCTGGACACCAGTAACAGCGGTTTTTTTAACTTATGAAAATACAAACTCAACGCCGCAGCGGTAAATGCCAAGGTGTCAGTGCCATGTGTCACAATAATGCCATCATAATCCGCTAGACTGCATTGCTCAATCGCCTGAATTAATTGCGTCCAAGCAGTTGGATGTAAATTTTCACTTAACAATTGATAGGGCTGAATACAATCAAACTGCACCAACTCAGCGGATGGCAATTGTTCAAAACGCTTAATCAAGGTAAAGCCCGCTTCTGTGGTTGTATCAATAATACCCGCGTGTGTCGTTGAGCCAATCGTGCCACCCGTAAAAACAACAAGAATTTTTTTCATAAGGGGTTGTATGATGTTCGATGATGTTTAAATTAATACAGCATAGCAAATTACTTTATGAAAATATCTTTGATTGTTGCGATGGCAGAAAATCGCGTGATTGGTTTAAAGGGCAAGATGCCGTGGCATTTATCTGCTGATTTAAAACACTTTAAAAACATAACCTTAGGACACCCTATTTTAATGGGACGCAAAACCCACGAAGCGATTGGACGTGCCTTACCTGAACGCGACAATATTGTGATTAGCAAAAATCGTGCTTATCAAGCCCCAGATTGTGTGGTGTTTCACGAGGTTGCCGAAGCGTTTGCCGCGTTTGCTACTGCACCTGAAATTTTTGTGATTGGGGGGGCAACGTTGTATGAATTGCTATTGCCACAAGCAGACTGTCTCTATCTGACGCAAATTGAAAAAACTTTTCAGGGTGATACTTATTTTCCTGATTTTAATCCACAAGAATGGCAGGAACTAGCACGGCGTGATGTGATAGATGACTGTTCTGTCGATTTTTCCTACCGTTTTCTTACCTTACAACGCATAAAACCATGAACACCAGCACAAAATTAGAAAGCACCATTGCCTTGGTAAGTTTAGTCGGGCTGGGCATTTTCATTCTATTGCGTTATGGGATGGATTTACATAACGAAAGCTACGCGCTTGCCTTAAACGCGCTATTAACACTGCCTAATGCTGCAACCTATCAACAACTTTTGCAACTGCACCTGCGCGTGATAGATTTACCTCTGTGTGCCGTGTTAATTTTTGGCGGCATTCCATTGGTTTATCAGTTATTGCGAAAATTATTCCAAGGTGAATTTGGCGCAGATTTATTAGCAGGGATTTCTATCTTAACGTCGGTGTGGCTAGAAGAATATTTAGCAGGCAGTTTGGTGGTATTAATGCTATCGGGCGGCGCGGTATTAGAAAGTTATGCAGTACGCAAAGCCTCATCTGTGTTAGAAGCCTTAGCCAAGCGAATGCCGTCTATTGCACATCGCAAAACAGGCGAGCAATTGCTAGAAATTAGTATTGAGCAAGTGCAAATTGGCGATACGCTGTTGATATTGCCACATGAAATTTGTCCCGTTGATGGCACAGTTTTAGCAGGCTCAGGCACGATGGATGAGTCCTATTTAACGGGCGAGCCTTATTCGATGTCAAAAATCACAGGTTCACAAGTATTATCAGGGGCAATTAATGGCGATGCCGCTTTAACGATTCGGGCGGATAAATTAGCCGTGGATTCACGTTATGCCAAAATTATGGAAGTGATGCGCGGTTCAGAACAACATCGCCCGAAACTAAGACGCTTAGGCGACCAATTAGGGGCAATTTACACCCCTGTTGCGGTCATTTTAGCTTTAGCCGCTTGGTTGCTCAGTGGCGATGAAATACGCTTTTTAGCGGTATTAGTGATTGCCACGCCCTGCCCTTTATTAATTGGCATTCCTGTCACCATTATTAGCTCTATTTCATTGGCAGCACGACGTGAGATTATTATCAAAAATCCTGCCATTTTAGAAACGCTAGGCACTTGTCGCACTGCTATTTTTGATAAAACAGGTACGCTGACTTATGGTCGTCCTGCCTTAACTGCATTGTTGACTAGCTCAAATTATGATGAACAGCAAATTTTGACCTTGATTGCCAGCTTAGAACGCTATTCTAAACATCCCTTATCCAGTGCGATTGTCAAAGCCGCCGAGCAAGCGCAATTGAGTCTGTTAAAAGTGGACGATATTAAAGAGTTACCCGGCAATGGTTTGATGGGGAATGTCAGTGGGCAGTGTGTTCACATTACCAGTCGAAAACAGTTTTTAAAGTTGCACCCTGACATGGAAGCGCAATTGCCCGCCATTTGCGGTGGACTTGAATGTCTTGTGTTGATTGATGAACAGTATGCGGCAACCTTGCAATTTCGTGATGAAGTGCGCAGTGACAGTTCCGATTTTATTAACCATTTACAACCCAATCATTTGTTTGACCGGTTAATGTTGGTTTCGGGGGATAGAGAGTCAGAAGTGCGCTATTTGGCAGAACAAGTCGGGATTGAACACGTTTATTTTGGTCAAAGCCCTGAGCAGAAGTTGCAATTAGTGCGGGAGGAAACCGCCAAAGCAAAAACCGTTTTCTTAGGAGATGGCATTAATGACGCGCCCGCGCTCAATGCCGCAACGATTGGCATTGCGTTTGGACAACACAGTGATATTACCGCAGAATCTGCCGATGCGGTGATTATGAATAGTTCGTTGTTAAAAGTGGATGAACTTCTGCACATTGGCGCACGGATGCGCTCAATAGCCTTGCAAAGTGCTATCGGTGGAATGGTGTTAAGTGTGGTGGGAATGGTGTTTGCAGGATTGGGTTATTTAACCCCAGTGGCAGGGGCGATTGCGCAAGAAGTGATTGATGTCTTTGCGGTATTAAACGCATTACGCGCGGCTTTGCCACCTAAAAATTTGTCAGATTATTAAAAAAACCCTCCTTGACAAAAGGAGGGGGCAAGGGAATTTAAACTTTATTCTTTATCCATAAAACGTTTAGCATACGACTCAAGACTAGGAATATCAAAGCGATAGCCTTTTAGCATCAAACTCCAATACATCCACGGAAATCCCATGATTTTACCGACCCACCAAATCCAGCGATTGGCGCGTGGGTCGAGTAAAGGAAAGGATGGGGTCACTTTACCACCGTAAGAAAACTCAGCCAACATCACCGTACTCAGTGAAGTGGTCAAGGGACAAGAACCATACCCGTTATAAGCGTCTACTACGGCTTGGCTACGCATTAAATGGGTAATATTATCTATCACTACAGGCACTTGTTTACGACAGGCACTTGTTTACGCACCGCCGCCGCCGTTTTAGCATTAGGCGTGGACGTGGCATCACCTAGACCAAAAATATTAGGATATTTAACGTGTTGCAAGGTTTTATCATGGACTTCAACCCAGCCTGCGGCATTGGCAAGCGGGCTTTGTTTAATAAAGTCAGGCGCACTTTGCGGTGGCGTGACATGAATCATGTCAAAGGGTTTATTAACCTGTTGTTTTTTACCATCTGCATCGGTTGTTTCAAACGTGGCGGTTTTTGTTTCACCGTCAATCGCCACTAAATTATGTCCAAAACAGGTTTTGATACCATAATCTGCCACCACTTTTGACAAGGCTTTGGCAAAAAAAGGAATCCCAAATAGTCCAGGTCCTGCATTGCAAAACTCAATCGTGAATTTGTCTAAAATTCCTTTTTTACGAAATCTATCCGCCGCTAAATACATGATTTTTTGGGGAGCGCCCGCACATTTAATTGGCATCGGTGGCTGAGTAAACAGAGCATTACCTGATTCGATGGATTTAATACATTCCCAAGTATATTCAACTGTTTCAGGCGAATAATTGCTGCAAACGTTATTTTTTCCTAAGGTTTCTTTTAAACCTTTAATTTTATCCCAATCCAATTGCAATCCTGGGCAAACCACCAGATAATCATAACTGACTGTTTCACCTGAACGCAAAGTAACGGTATTTTGCTCAGGTTGAAAAGTTTGAACATACTCTTTTATCCACACAATGCTATCAGAAATTAAATCGGCTTCATTGCGCATTGTTTGTTTCATGGTGTAAGCGCCACCACCGATGATGGTAAAGCCAGGTTGGTAATAATGCTTTTCAGAAGGCTCAACAATAGCAATATCTATATTGGCATCTTGTCTACGCATTGTATTGGCAACAGACACCCCCGCCGCGCCGCCGCCCACAATCAAAAGGGTATGATGTTTGTTTGACATAAAATTCTCCACATTGTTAATTGACTTGCTTTTTTTATTTTACCTAGACTGTAACACAGATAGACGTAATATTAGCAACTGATTATAAACCAATTTCTAGCCTTCGCAGGGTTTATAGAGTCTGTGACAAAACTTTAGACTTACTCAGACAGCCCATTTTCTACATAATGGTCGCCCTTAAACACATACAAACGGTTTATCGCAGGAATGATTTTGTTATTGTCATCATTTGTCGTGCCTTTTACAGTGACCAATAAATTGGGGTAATTTGAATTGTCTGTTTTGCCTGCAAGGGTAATTTCACCGCTAAATTGCCAGCACGGTAATGACATCGCATCGGGCGTTAAAGAAATGGTTTCGTCACAAACACCTGAATTATCCCCACCTGTACTGATAAAGCCTAACTCTTTCCAGAGTTTTGTTTGCAAGTTAAAGCTAAATAACCCTTTGCCTTCTTCGGTATAACCTTGACCCGTAAAGCCACTATCAATCAGAAAAACCAACTGGTCAGCGGATAATTGTAAGGTTTGGGTATGGTCAATTTTTGGCACATCGCCCCAACTGCCAAAACTGCCAAAATTAATTTGTTTGGAAAAAAGTTGCCAATGATTGTTTTCTAATTGGTAAACCACCGCACTAATCGTGGCAGCATCGGCATGACTTTCTAATACTGTGCCACTTTCGGGGTCAAGGCTTTGAGTTTTAATAAACACAACCTGAAATCGGCGAGTTGCTTGGGTAAAAGGCTGGCTAAACCAGATACTACTTAATTGGGAAGGAGTGTTAGCCACTTGGTTTGTGATAGCTTTAATGCCAAATAAAGCCGTTAAACTTTCAGCGGCACTGGGCAAAGGGGGCGCAAGTGTTTCTGTTGTGATGGACTGAGATGTTGCATCTAAGAGCGCGGTGGAGGCTGGCGTATCATTTTTTTGGAAATAAAAATAGCCAACGCCCGCCGCAACGCCTGTTGTTGCCACCACAGCCAATAGCGTATTGCGTAAAGAATGATTCATGTGCAGTTTCCTTAAAAGGTGAAAAAAGGAATGGCGTTTGTACCATAAAGAGTCTGTACTGTTTCTTAACCACTTATTGCCATAATTCAACACTGTCATTTTGTGTCACTGGTTCGCTAATCATTTTTTCACCTGCAACCCATTCCCCTAAGTCAATCAAACGACACCGTTCACTGCAAAAAGGTCTAAAAATCTGCTCAGTAATCCAGGGAACCGCCTTTTGACAAGTCGGGCAGTACACAAACCGAGGCTGGCTGGAAGCTGTCATTAGAGTTGGCAACACGTTAGGTTAAAGTCAATATTTTTACTGGTTTGTGTGGAACGTTCACTTTCTATGGCAGGCTGCATAAAGCGTACCGTAAAACGATGCCGTCCACCGCTAATTTCAGCATAACAAGGGGTGGCTTGCGGCACTTGTACACGCAGTAATTGGGAAGAGTCGTTGTTATCTAAAGGTAAGGTCGATTGAAAAAAACCTCCCTTTGCTGTTTCTTGTGTGACAGCTCCGCTTTGGCGAATTAAATTTAATACCAATTCAATCGCATTGTGAATTTCTAAAAAAGGCTTCGTCCAATCGGCTAATTCCTTTTGCTGAACCACCTCATCTTGACTTAACCAATAATGAAACGCAGGTAAATCAAATGTGCAGCTGCCACCCGGAATCGCGCTACGTTGAGAAACACTTTGAAATAAATTGCTTGCCATTAATTTTGCCCCAATTTTGCCGTTGCTAGCGTACAAGTTTTTTTTGGTACCGTCTAAATCGGCAATAATCTTTTCCTGTTCCGTTTCAGTAAAGCTCAACGGATGTTCTGGGGTTGTTAAAATACGAGAAAGCCGTTCGATTTCAAGTAATAACTCCGATTTTAAATTATTGCGACTAAAAATTGACAAAACGTCAATTAATACCGCCATAGCAGCGCGTTTATCGCAAATGCTAGTCCCTGCTAAAAAGTGATTGAGTTGAATGAAAAGATGCTCTAAGCGCATAAAGACCCGCATTCGCTCATTCAGCGGAAATTCGTAGGTAGTTAGAGTGTTCACAAGTGGTTGTGTCCTAAGTTGAACTTAATTGAAGATAGAAAGTGTGCAGTTTAGCAATTGGCTCTAAAAGCGATGCTGTTTGTTTTGAATTATCAAGGATATCATGGGCAATTTCAAGCCGCCGCGCTCTGGAAACTTGGCTTGCCATCATGGCTGTGGCTTGTGCCTGTGTTAATTGGCTGCGTTGTTGGACACGCGCTAATTGCATGAATTCAGGACAGTCCACCACTAAAATGCGGTCTACAAAATCAATTTTGTGTGTTTCAATTAATAGAGGAATGCTTAAAATGCAATACGGGGCATTGAGTTGCGCAAGCTGTTTTTGCATTTTGTCATACACTAAGGGGTGCAAAATCGCCTCAAGCTGCTGTTTTTTTTCAGGGTTTGCAAAAATCAATTCCCGCACTTTGCGACGGTTTAACGAGCCGTCCGCTTGCAAAACGCCATCACCTAAGCAACAGGCAATTTTTTTAACCGCAGGTTGCCCTGTTGTTGTTAATTGATGGGCTAGCGTATCCGCATCAAGCACAGGGACACCGTAGCTTACAAAAATCTCTGCCACAGTGGTTTTGCCACTGCCAATCCCACCTGTTAAACCGACTTTTAGCATGAGCTTAACTACCAATAAGTTGAAAATACATCTGAATCATTTCATCGCCCCATAGCAGTGATAACCATCCTGCACCCGCCAGATACGGGCCAAATGGAATCGGGATAGTGCGGTCTTTTCCTAAGCAGACCACCATGCCAATACCAATGACGGCACCGACTACCGAGGAGAGCAAGATAATCAGTGGCAAGCTTTGCCAACCCAACCACGCGCCAAATAAGGCAAGTAATTTAAAATCACCATAGCCCATCCCTTCTTTGCCAGTGGCTAATTTGAACAGTTGATACACTGTCCATAAACTTAAATAACCAGCCACTGCACCAATAATACTGGTATGGCTGTCGATAAAAATGTTAAATAAACTCAGTAACAATCCCAGCCATAAAAAAGGCAACGTAATGCTGTCGGGTAACAGTTGTTTATCAATGTCAATAAAGCTTAGGGCAATTAAGCCCCAAGTTAATAATAATGCCCAGAGTAATTCAATGCTGTAACCAAAATGAAAGGCTGTTAAGGCAGAACACAACCCCGTAAAAGCTTCAATTAACGGATAGCGCATTGAAATAGCTTGCCGGCATTGTGCGCATTTGCCTTGTAAAAAAATATAACTGATAACAGGAATGTTTTGATGCGGCGCAATCGCGGCTTGACAATGCGGGCAGCGCGACATGGGAAACACTAAATTAAACACCTCACTTGATTCTGGCGGGTCTAATTCTAAAAAGTCGTGGCATTCTTCTCGCCATTGCCGTTCCATCATAATCGGTAAGCGGTAAATCACGACATTTAAAAAGCTACCCACCACTAAACCAAGGACGGTGGTAAACGCAATTAACTCAAACGGGGAAAGAAAAGGAGGCATGGTATTTTTTAAATAAAGAACACAAAAGTTTGCCGTTTAAACAGCTTCACCCATTTTGAAGATGGGTAAATACATCGCGACCACTAAGCCACCGACGATAGTTCCCAACACCACCATAATCAGTGGTTCCATTAAACTGCTTAAATTGTCCACCAAGTTATCGACTTCTTCTTCATAAAAATCGGCGACTTTTTCCAGCATTTTTTCTATCGCCCCCGATTCTTCACCGATAGCGACCATTTGAATCACCATGTTCGGAAACAAGCTTGATTGCTCCATCGAAAATTGCAGCCGTTGTCCAGCGGAAATATCCACCTGCATTTGTTTAACCGCTTCATAAAACACGATATTACCACACGCGCCCGCGACAGAATCTAACGCTTCTACCAGCGGAACGCCAGCCGTTGACATGGTTGCTAAGGTACGGGCAAAACGGGCAATTGCGGATTTAAAAATAATCGTTCCCACAATGGGAATTTTCAACATCATTCGGTCTACCCCCTTGCGCATTTCTTCTGAACGCGGATAGAAAAACCCCCAAGTTTTGAAAAATCCAACAATCGCCCCAACCACCATCCACCAATTTGATTGCGCCCATTCCGACATATTGACCACCATTTGGGTAAACGCTGGCAGTTCCGCGCCAAAACCATGGAATAAATCAGCAAATACAGGGACAACGAAAATTAACAAGATTGCCGAAACGATAAAACAGACCACTAACACGGCAATTGGATAGGTTAAGGCTTTTTTAACTTTTGCCCTCATAGACTCAGATTTTTCTTGGTAGGTTGCTACTTTACCTAGCATGGTCTCTAAAACCCCTGCCTGTTCACCCGCGCCGACCAAGTTGCAAAATAAATCATTAAAGTACAGAGGACGCTTGCCGAGAGCCTCTGCCAAGGTATCCCCGCCTTCAATATCGGCTTTAATTGCCATAATCATGTCACCCATGCTGGCGTTATCGTGACCTTTACCCACAATATCAAAAGCCTGTACTAATGGCACACCCGCCTCCAACATGGTCGCCAATTGCCTAGCAAAAATAGAAATATCTTTGGTTTCTATTTTTTGTCCGCTCTTACCAAACAACGGTTTGGGTTTTGGTTTAATTTTTAGAACCCGAACCCCCATCGTCCGCAATTGAGCGCGAGCGGAGGCTTCAGTGGGCGCGCTAATTTCGCCCTTGGTGGTTTCACTTTTTTTATCTTTACCTTCCCAGATAAAGTCAATAATTTCATTTTTCTCTGCTGTTGCCATAGCTATTCCTCTGTCACCCGATCAACTTCTGCAATAGTGGTAATGCCTTGTCTTACTTTTAGCATCCCCGACGTGCGTAAATCATTTACCCCTTCTTGTTTTGCCACCGCGGCCAATTCCATTGCATTGCCACCTCTAAGAATTAAAGCCCGAATGCCATCTGTCATGGGCATTACTTGATAAACCCCAACCCGTCCTTTATAGCCTAAAGTACACTGCTCGCATCCGCCTGGCCCTGGTTCATAAATCACTAAATTAGGGATTTCTTCTGCGGTAAAACCGTATTTAAGTAAATACGCTTCAGGAAAATTGGCTTTTACTTTGCAATGTGGACACAGCCGGCGTGTCAGTCGCTGCGCCATCACTAAATTGACCGCAGACACAATATTAAAAGGCTCAATGCCCATCTGCATCAAGCGGTTAATGGTTTGTGGCGCATCGTTGGTATGTAGAGTGGATAACACCATGTGACCGGTTTGCGCGGCTTTCACCGCAATACTGGCAGTTTCTAAATCCCGAATCTCCCCAATCATAATTACATCAGGGTCTTGCCGTAAGAACGCTTTTAAGGCAGAGGCAAAAGTCAAGCCTGCTTTTGGATTAACGTTGACCTGATTAATCCCTTCTACGGTAATCTCTACGGGGTCTTCAGCCGTGGAAATATTCCGGTCAATGGTATTGATAATATTTAACCCCGTGTAGAGCGAAACTGTTTTTCCGCTTCCTGTTGGGCCTGTCACTAACACCATCCCATAAGGTCTTTCAATCGCCTCTTCAAACAGTTTTTGTTGGGCAGGTTCAAATCCTAGCTTTTCAATGCCCACCTGCGCACTGGATGGGTCAAGAATCCGCATCACCACTTTTTCACCAAACAGCGTCGGACAACTGTTGACCCGAAAATCAATCGCCTTGGTTTTGGAAATTTTTAATTTTATCCGTCCATCTTGCGGTACGCGCCGTTCAGCAATATCTAACCGAGACATCACTTTTAGACGTGAAACCATCCGCCCTGACAACGCTTGCGGCGGTCTGGCATATTCATACAGCATCCCATCCCCCCGAAAGCGAATCCGAAAGATTTTTTCATAGGGTTCAAAGTGTAAATCTGACACCCCTTTTTTAATTGCATCTAATAACACCTTGTTGATATATTTAACAATGGGTGCTTCATCGGCATCGGACGTTGCACTAATGGCTTGATCATCGCCCCCATCTTCATCAGAAACTTCTAAATTAACCAAGTCATCATCAAGGTCTGACATAGTGGTGTCCGCCGCTTCCAACGCTTTTTCAATCGCTTTGGCAAGCTTGTCCTCCTCGACTAAAATCGCTTCGGTATTCATGCGCGAATTAAATTTTATTTCCGCTAATGCCCCTGAATTTGCAGGGTCTGATACCGCAATAAACAGTTTGTTGCCTCGCTTAAACAGCGGTAACACATGATGGTATTCAATTAATTTTTCGCTGACTAGCGTTATTGGAATCAACGATAAATCCACTGAATTTAAATCCAACAAGGGCAAGCCAAATTCAAGTGAGGCATGAGAGGCAATGGTTTGACTGTCCACCACCTTTTTGGCAACCAAATAACTGACCAGTGGAATTTTATCTTTCAGTGCATCTTGAATATGTTTTCTGGCAACGGGTTCAGTTAAAAAACCATCATTTACCAAACATTTGACTAAACCGCTTAACGGTAATTCAGTTTTTACAGGGAGTGTTGCCATTTATACGCTTCTCACAAAATTGATGCCAACTATAGAAGATGTAAGGATTTTATTCTTTTCTCCTGCCAATGTTTCTATAGTAACTTTGCTTATCATAGCGTAAAAACACAAATTCTGTAGCGTGAAAAGCAACCGCGATTTTATAAAAAGAGTACGTTGTTAAAAAGCTACAAAAATTGTTCAAGATAAATAATGCTAGAATGGCACTTTTTTATCGCTTTTAGTCTGAAATTATGTCATTTACAAAACTTTCCTGCGCGGCACTTAAACTAAAAATCAGTTTAGATACCATAGATTGTCAAGCGGTGCGTACCACGCCTGTTGCTATTTTAGGACAATCTCGTGCGCAAGCTGCGCTAGAGTTTGGGATTGCCATGAAAAAGCCTGGCTATAATATTTTTGTGATGGGCGAATCAGGCAGTGGCAAGTTATCTATGATTACCCAAACGCTTGCTTCTCATGCCCAAAAACAGCCTGCACCTTCTGCTTATGCCTATGGTGATAATTTTGATAATTCCCGTGAACCTGTGGTCATTGAGCTTCCCGCAGGACAAGGCGCGGTTTTTAGCAAAGCGATTGAAAAATTAATTGATAATTTATTGGCAACGTTTCCTGCCACTTTTGAAAGTCCGACTTATCAACAACGCAAAGGCGCAATCGAACGCCGCTTTAATCAACTTTATCATACAGCGGTTGATACGGTTGACAAAAAAGCCCGTTTATTGAATGTTGCCTTATATAAAGAAGGGGATAACATTACTTTTTTGCCAATTCGAGACGAAAAGTTATTAGATGAAGATGATTTTGCCTTGTTATCGGCAGAAGAGCGGGAAGTTTTTCATCAACACGTTGAAACATTGGAGGAGTTTTTAAGTGAAATGTTGCTGGAATTGCCGCAATGGCGACGTGATATGGTCGAGCAGATTAAGCTGCTTGACAGCGAGACCATTCATCGAGCGATAGACCCTTTGTTTAATCAATTAAATGAGGATTATCAAAGTATTGATGATGTAGTCACCTTTTTAGCGGAAATCAAAAAGAGCCTGATTAACACCATTGGTGATTATTTAATGCCAACCCGCTCATTAGATAATAGCGACCAAGCGGCAAAACGTTTAATTCTTACCGAACAGTATTTGCCTAATGTGCTGGT
>JFJP01037278.1_pt1 | contig 33681 bp, 27 predicted proteins | sample 431651 | NCBI WGS metagenome assembly JFJP01 (sample SAMN02602958, study PRJNA72255) | Microbial mat metagenome, whole genome shotgun sequencing project. | biome: fresh water; feature: sink hole; material: water; isolation source: purple microbial (photo- and chemosynthetic) mats found in... | reverse complement strand
CCTTCAAAAATTAAAATATTTTTAAAATGAATTTAATCCATTAATATTTAATTAATTACAACAAATTGTCATTAAAATTGAATTGGGTAAAACTTCAGAAAAATAAATTCTTAGAATTATTTTAAACTTGTTGCTATAAATAAATATAATTTGATTAGCCTAACGAAATTGATTAAGTCGAAAGAATCTAAAATAGATAGAATCGAAGCTACACCTTTGCCAAGTGTTCCTTAAACTGTTCTGGAGATGTAATTTTAATAATATTTGGCATTTTTTTATAGTCTACCGAATCGGTTTGACTTCCAAAAATAAACACTTTCATTTGCTTAAAGGAGGTTGAAAGCGCGAGCAGATACTCTTCCAATAAATCTTGCGATATAGAAGTTGTAAAAGAGGTTAATAAATATTGGAATGGCTTAATCTTATTGATTTCGAGAAGGTCAGGGAAAGGAACAGATTGCCCTAAATAAAAAACATGATGGCCGCTTTTTTTAATTATATAGGCATAATAAAGCAGTCCAATATCATGCAATTCGCCTTCGGGTAAGAATAAAACAAAACGCTTACGACCAGGAATTTCGTCGACCAAAATTGAATCGATTGCCACAAATAATTTTTGCCGTATAAGGTTTGATACAAAATGTTCCTGTGCCGGATTAATACTCCCGGTTTGCCATAATACTCCTATCCTGTTTAAAAATGGGTAAATAACGCCTGTAATAGTTTCTTCAAAACCAATTTGAATGACCAATCGCGAAAGAATTTTTTCGAATTTGTGTTCATTCAGATCTATCATAGAAAGAATAAGCGCATCTATCTGATTGTCAATCTTAGAAATATCGGCTGATAATTGAAATATTTTATCTTTTACCTCAATATCACTAAGCTTAGCAATTTTCGAAATTTTCAATCCATTCCCGTTTAAAAAAGAAACGTTCAAAAGTCTTTTCAAATCGTCGTCAGTATAAACCCTGATATTAGTTGCTGTTCGCTGGGGCCTTACCAGTTGATACCGTTTTTCCCAGATTCGAATAGTGTGAGCTTGTATACCCGAAAGTTTTTCAAGATCCTTTATGGAATAGATTGCCATTTTCTAAAATCATTTGAAATTTTAATTCTAACAAAACGATTGAAAAAAAGTTTAACAAATATGCTAATCTTTTGAACGTTCCGTTAAAACAGTATTATTTTTTCGAATTAACATCATCCCATCCCGGATAGGCAGAATCGTTTTTGTTATTCGTGCATCGCTTTTCAGGAACTCATTAAACTCAATAATTCCTTTGGTGAAATAATCATTTTTTTCCACTTTATCGATTACTTTTCCGCTCCATAATATATTATCAGCTAAAATAAACCCTCCAGGCTTAACTTTAGCGAAAATCGACTTGTAATAATCTAAATACTGACTTTTTTCTCCATCTATAAAAACCAAATCAAACTTTTCTTCTAATGTTGGAATTATTTTCAATGCGTCGCCAATATGCAAAACAACTTTTTCCTTTAAACCAGCTTTTTCAAAATACCTCATGGGGATTTCTACAATCTCATCGTTAATTTCAATTGTGTGTATTATTCCGTCATCTGGCATTCCCTTTGATAAACATATGGCACTGTAACCCGTGTAAGTCCCAATTTCGAGAATACGCTTCGGGCGATACATATAACTAATCATTTGAAGGATTTGCCCTTGCCACTGTCCGTTTAACATACGCGGATGCATCATTTTCAGATGCGTCTCGCGGTTAAGCTCGTAAAGCAAAGGATCTTCAGCATCGATTATGCTTACTATATAATCCTCGAGTTTCGAATTAGAAATCACAAATTCTATTTAAATATGAGTGAAGATAATTTATCGCGTTGCAAAATATCGTTAGCAATATCGCGAAGCTGAGCGGCTGTAATCGATTCTATTTTTTTATAAATTGTTTCCATCGAGTCGACTTTGCCATAAACAAGATAGCTTTTACCGATCGAAAGCATTTGGTTCTCCAGGCTTTCGAAAGAAATTGCCAATTGACCAATTATTTGCTGCTTAGCTTTTTTTAATTGAATATCGCCCAATAAATTATTCTGCAATTTCAGAAATTCACTATAAACAACATCTAAACATTTTGAAACATAATCCTTATCGGTACTAAAATAAACCGAAAAGATACCTGAATCGGTAAAAGGCGAAAAATTAGATTCAACATTATAGGAGTATCCGTATTTTTCGCGCAATGCTAAATTTAAGCGTGATATCATTCCCGGACCAGCGAGAATATTGGTTAACAAATGCAGGGCCATTCGCCGGTCATCGGCCAGGTTGTATGCCATACCACCCAATGTTACATGAACCTGATTTGTATCGAATACAAACTCCTTATTAGAAACTTGGTAATTTGAGAAAGGGAGACGTTTTACCTTCCGATGATTCGAAGGTATATCCTGAAAATACTTCTCGAACATGTGCTTAATTTTCGGAAAACTTATATTTCCCACCGAAGTAAGCACCATTTGGTCGGTATTGTAACACCGTTGGATAAAACTCAAAATGAGTTCTCTGTTTATCGACTGCAAACAAGCGGGAGCTCCAAGTATATTTCGGCCGAGAGGATGATCAAAAAAAACCTGATCTTCAAAATCATCGCAAATTTGTTCCGAAGGAGAATCTTTGTATGAATTAATTTCATCTAAAATAACTTCGCGCTCAGTTTCAATTGCCTTCTCGGGAAATGTTGAATGAAAAAAAATGTCGGCTATTAACTCCAGTGCCCGGTCGTAATAATCGACGAGAAAAGAAGTATGAACGCACGTTTCCTCTTTGGTAGTATAAGCATTTACCTCCCCCCCTACATCTTCCATTCGGCTTAAAATATGAAATGCTTTCCGCTTTGAAGTACCTTTAAATATCAAATGTTCAATAAAATGCGCCATTCCATGCTCGTTCAACTCTTCGTCGCGTGAGCCGGTATTAATAAAAAAACCACAATGAGCAACCTGGGATGTAGATTCGAGATGAACTAATTTAATTCCATTAGGGAGCGTGTGAAAATATAAATCCATGCTAAACAAGTGAATTGCAAAAGTAACAACAAAACAATACGAAGAAAGATTCGGGGGGTGGAATATTTTTTCTAAAAAAAATGCAAGTTGTTTTTTTAATTAAATATTTTGGTTAGTTTTGCACCGCCAAAGTGAAAAACAAGGTGCCATAGCTCAGTTGGTAGAGCAACGGACTGAAAATCCGTGTGTCCCTGGTTCAATTCCAGGTGGCACCACGAAAAAAAGGCTGTGTAGAAAGACTTTTAAGTCTTAAATACATGGCCTTTTTAGTTTTAATGTACTAATAACCAGTATTGTACATTTCAGTGATCTGTCGGATACAGAGGATAAGCATTTTATAGTAAATTGAATCAATACTCCAAACACCATCTAGAGTTCGTTCAACAACATTAGAACAATCTGTAAATAAACCTACTATACTAAGATTTATTAAATTATTTTCATAAGCAGAATTATTTCTAGAGTGCTTTGCATTGTATGGTTGAACCCATTATTGTGCACTCTCATTTAAAGCCTACTGTTAGCTGGGGGATTAGAATTATCGATATTTTGCGCCAATCAAGTAATTCTTCACATATTCCTCCACCCCATCTTCGAGCGAATGAAAGGGTTTTGTATATCCAATACTACGCAGTTTTTCCATGTTGGCCTCGGTAAAATACTGGTATTTATCGCGAATATCTTCGGGAGTATCAATAAAACTAATATCCTCAGGTAAATTCATTGCCTTAAAGGTATTACGAACCAAATCGAGAAAACTACGGGCCTTTCCTGTTCCCAGGTTATATATTCCTGAATTCTTGCGGTGCTCCATCAGAAAAAAGATCACGTCTACCACGTCGTTTACATAAATGAAATCGCGCAGTTGCTCTCCATCTTTAAAATTTGGATTATGTGACCGGAAGAGTTTCATCTTTCCGGTTTGCTTTATTTGGTTAAAGGAATGGAAAATAACCGAGGCCATCCGGGCTTTATGATATTCATTGGGGCCATAAACGTTGAAAAATTTAAGTCCTGCCCAAAAATAAGGTTTCCGCTCCTGCTTTAGCGCCCATTTATCGAATTCGTTTTTTGAACGACCATATGGATTTAATGGTTGAAGTTTATGGATGACATCATGATCGTCGTTATATCCAAATTCGCCTAATCCATACGTAGCTGCAGAAGATGCATAAATAAACGGCAATCCGAATTCAACACATTTGTTCCATAGTTGTTTGGTGTATTCCAAATTAAGGCTTTCGAGAAGTTCCCAGTTGAATTCAGTGGTATCGGTGCGGGCACCAATATGCACTATAAATTGAATCAGACGGTGGTTTTGATCAATCCAGGTAAATAAATCGTTGCGATGTACCTGGTGACTATATGTTTTCCCTTCATAGTTTTTATTTTTTTTCAGGTTTGAAAAATCGTCAACTATAACAATGTCTTTAAAGTTTTCGGCATTCAGTTTAGCAACCATGTTGCTTCCAATAAAACCGGCTGCGCCTGTAACAACTATCATAAGGAATTTTTTAGAAAGCCAAAGGTAATTAAAAGTAAGAGTTTTTTAAAACAGAGAATTTCATCTGTTTATTTTTTGATTTTAAAATTAAGGTCACATGGAATCCCGATAGCTATCGCGGATCGGGACCTTATAGTCATTCCCTTGTGTGTTGGGCTACCTAACATGGATATTTCATCTTTCAAACTCTCCGCTAATTTCTTTCGCAAATTCAAATTTGTAATGGAATTATTTTCGCGTTTTCTCAGAATCGTTTCTCCAGTAACTAAGATGCCATTTTCGATCCGGATTATTATCTATTCCCTCATCGGCGTTCCATACTTTGGTAACCATATCGATGTCGCCATCGCCATCCATATCGCGCAATATGGTATCGTGCCAACCAGGGTTATCGGTATGTATAACCTGATAATCAAAAACAGGATTATTTCTGTCTCCTTTATTCACCCACAATATTCCGTGTTCAGCTAATCCCTTAGGCTTCATCTCCATGTCGGGGTCTTCCTGTTCGCCTGCAAAAATATCCAGGTCTCCATCACCATCCATATCTGCAACTCCTAACGAATGCAAAGAACCGGAAGGTCCTTCCGGAAATGGCAAAGTCTCCAATTTAAAATGCGCAGCGCCTTTTATGTTTCGAATAAGATAGAGTTTTGAATTTTCAACATCACAATCAGTGAATACGATATCATTACAGTCATCATCATCCATGTCGCAAATCCAGCTTCGAATTGATGTTCCATAAGGAGTTTTTGGAATTCCTATGGTAAATCCATAATCGGTCCAGCGGTGAATCCGCCATTGCCCATTGAATTGCCCTTTAGGATTCTCATACCATCCTGTAGGCATAACAATATCGCTCCACCCGTCGTTATTCAAATCTCCAATTCCATTAGGAGCAAATCCGGCATGCACTCCATTATTCCATTCAGGCATCTCCCGTTTGTTGATAAATGTATCAATATCAGTATATTTCCAGTTGTATGGATCTGAGATGTCATACCAACGCATAACCCCGGCACCGCTATTGAATTGCTGGCTATAAACAAGTATTTCCGGATTTCCGTCCCGGGAAATATCTGCTGCTACAATATCATGATTTTCTGTTTCTATCAAAGCTCCGTTATAGATATGTTTTATCCATAATTGATTAGGGGTTTCCAATATATTTCCCGGATTTTCCAGCCAAAAAGTTCCCATAACCAGATCAAATCTACCATCGTTGTTCACATCTATCGATGCGGCCCCTAACTGATTATAAATTTCGGAGGCTATTTCATATTTATTCCACCTTTCGCTACCAACATTTTGATACCAATATACTTTACCAGTTTGGTGCCGCTGTAGCGTAATATCCATATCGCCATCGTTATCGAAATCATTCACAGTAAACCCTCCTGTTCCATAAGTATCCGGTTCTAAAGGAAACTCAATATAGAAATGCTTGAATTTAAACGTATCAACTTGACTATATACCGAATTTGAAAAATTAAAGAAAACAATAACAAGTAATAAACTGAGGATTATATTTTTATAGCTCATTTTTCTTATTTTTTCAATTAACCTTTCATAGCATACTCAATTTTCAATTCAAATATAAACGCAATTGCCATTACAATCGTGCATAATCCAATAGTTTTTTTGCACTCAGTTTTTATCCATCATAATTACTGACCATGGCAGTGGAGGTAGCTGTGAAGGATCTTTTTATCTTACCTTAACGGATAAAACAACCACAGGAATAGGTGATACGGGAGTAAACAAATCCTTTAAAATTTACCCTCAACCTGCCAAAGATATTATCACTATCCGAAGTGAACTATTGGGAGTTAAACCGATGCAGATTCAAATCTATGCCATTTCAGGAAAGCTTGTTTACGAACAAATGCTGAAGGGCATTTCAGGGAATGAAGTCCTGGTAAATGTCAGTTCGCTGAAATCTGGAATCTATATTGTCCAAATGAATACCGGACAGGAAATAAGTGTTGGAAAATTTAGCAAATTATAAAAAAGCTATCCTACAAAAACAGGTTGCTTAAGTTCTGTTTTCTGATTTAACTTGCCCGAAACCCTCAACAACTCATTGATCGCAATTTTACCTTGATCGCCCAAATCGAGCGAGAAATCATTAATAAATTGGTTAAGGTGTTTCCAGATAACTGATTCATGTAATCCCTTTGCTTGTTTTTTCATATATGGAAGTGCCCCTTCCGGAAATTGGTTTGCTGCTTCAAGGCTTCTCCGTATCAATTGAACAATATCAAGCTTGACAGCTTCGGGCAAACTGCGACGAATGGCAATACCTCCCAACGGAACCGGAAGCGATGTTTTCTTTTCCCATTGTGCCCCCAAATCGGCAACCACCTGAAGACCTTTTTGTTCGTATGTAAATTGAGCTTCGTTAATGAGTATACCGGCATCGGTTTCATTATCGAGCACAACACTCATAATATCAGAAAACAGGTATTCATACGTATTTGTAACCTCGGGAAAAGCACTATGCAATAATAAATTTGCGGTGGTATTCTTACCCGGTATTGCAATTTTTAAAAAAGAAACCTCGTCAGGATATATCTTTTTCTTCGAAACCAACAATGGTCCATTTCCATAGCCAAGCTCGCTGCCACTAGTCAAAAGCTGATATTGTTCTGAAATTAAGGGATAAACGGCATAGCTAATTTTTACGATATCCATCTCACCTTCCAGCGCAAACCAGTTCAATTGCTCAATATCTGCAATGGAAACTAAAAACTCATACGATTTTTTATGGAGTTTATGATTAACCAGGGCATCGAAAATAAAAGTATCGTTGGGGCTTGGAGAAAATGCCAGCGAAAGCTTCATATTCCTATTTCATTAATTCGAAGATCTTCAGTAATTCCCGGTTGAGATTATCAACAGCAGTAGGTATTTCCCAGGAAGATTTATTCCGGGGTTCTACATAGTTTGAAATAGCCCGTAATTCCAAAAAAGGAATGTCTTCGCATAAACATACATAGAAGAAAGCAGCGCCATCCATAGTTTCGATATCGGCGGTGTATTTCTCACGAAACAGACGAATCCGCTCTTCGCTACCCGAGACCGTATTAAGTGTTATCCCCTTTTTTTGAGGATACCGCTCGGCCATCTTTAATTGGTTGGGGTTGATCAGCCAGCCCTCTTTATAAGGAAATTGGTTAGGCAAAATCAACTGTTCCTCAAAAATTGTATTGAACTCCCCGCGATTATCTATTCCCAGGTCTCCGATTATTTCTTGTTTTACTTCCACAACTTCTCCAAGAGAAAGTTTGCGGCTATAGCTACCTGCAATTCCGGCATTAATGGCTAAATCGCATTCGTTCGAAAGCAAATACCGGGTTAAATGATAGCTGCATGCCACCATACCAGGCGAGGTTATAATAATATCAATTTTGTTCCCACCCAAATGAAGCGTTACCGGAAACTGAACATTATCGGGTAAAGAGGCTTTTTTTAGTAATGGGGCGATTTCGTTTTTTGAAGATGCTACCAGGAGTATATTCACAGAAAATATTTTGAACAAAGATACGGTTTTTCACCTTTCTATGCCATAAAGCTTTTAATATAAAAGACTGGTTAATGAAAATAGCGTAAATTTGCCGTCTCTTAATACAAATGCATGAAAACGATATTTTTAACCCGTCGCGAACGTTTCAATGCGGCACACCGTATGTTTCGGCCAGAATGGGACGATGCCAAAAACCTCGAAATATTTGGCAAATGTTCCAATCCAAACTGGCATGGACATAATTACACGTTATTTGTTACCGTGAAAGGAGAATTAAACCCCGAAACCGGATACGTTGTTAACCTCAAAACGCTTAGTAAACTCATTAACGAAGTAATTATCGATAAGCTGGATCATAAAAACATCAACCTTGAAGTCGATTTTATGAAAGGGAAAATTGCATCGTCCGAAAGTATTGCGATTTCCATATGGGAACAGCTCGAACCTCATATCAAAATGATGGGGATTGAATTACATTCTATTAAACTTGAAGAAACTGAAAATAACACCATCGAATATTTTGGATAATATGGAAAATGACCACATTTATAAAGCTGCCGGAGTTATTGACGACGAAGGCTATGCTAAATACGAAAAGTACCATAAGGAAAACACCAATAAACTAGCAGAATTATACCACGATGTATTGCAAATTATCGATGCGGAACCCGAACGCGAAGGGTTGAAGGACACTCCGCTGAGAGTTGCGAAAGCAATGCAGTTTATGACGCACGGCTATAACCTCGATCCGAAAAAAATTATGGCCTCGGCTACTTTTCATGAAAATTACCAGCAAATGGTACTGGTAAAGGATATTGAACTGTATTCCATGTGCGAACACCATATGATCCCATTTTTTGGAAAAGCCCATGTTGCCTATATCCCAAATGGTAAAATTACCGGGTTGAGCAAAATTGCCCGCGTGGTAGATGCATTTGCCCGCAGGTTGCAGGTTCAGGAGCGGTTAACTATGCAAATCCGAGATTCTATTCAGGAAGCTTTAAATCCGCTTGGTGTAGCCGTTGTTATTGAAGCGCACCATTTATGCATGATGATGCGTGGTATCCAAAAACAAAACTCGGTTACAACCACATCGGCTTTTACCGGAGCATTTATGCGCGAAACCAAAACCAGGGAAGAATTTATACATCTGATTGGGGTGAAGTTACATTAGAAATAGTCGTAAGTATCAAGTCTTTAGTCGTAAGTAAATTTAGATGAGTTATAATAATAGTTAACTTGACTAAATAACCATATGAGCTAGGTTTATCCACGAGAGTCCCGATAGCTATCGCGGATCGGGATCTGACTAAGCTTTCATATATTTTCTCTGCTAAGGCTGTGTAAAAAGTCAATTAATAATCGCATTTCGACTCCGCTCAATGTGACAATTAACTGACTTTCAACGGTCAGGATGAGCTATTTCAAAGGCATAATTCACTTTTTACATAACTTCAAAAGATTTAAATTATCAAATAGTTTTAACTAAAAAACACTCAATCGTTGGCTTTTAATCCTTCCTCCTCCCGTTGGTTACCTACATCGGTTAAAGAAATGCAAGCTCTGGGCTGGGACGCTGCAGATGTGATATTGGTGAGTGGCGATGCCTATATTGATCACCCGTCTTTTGGAGTGGCGGTTCTGGGAAGATTGCTCGAAAAAATGGGACTCAAGGTGGCAATTTTACCTCAACCCAACTGGCAGGACGATTTGCGTGATTTCAAAAAACTAGGTCAACCCCGTCTTTTCTTCGGCGTATCTTCGGGGAGCATGGACTCCATGATTAACAACTATACCGGCAATAAACGCAAACGGAACGACGATGCGTATTCTCCGGGAGGGAAGCCTAACTTCCGGCCCGATTATGCCACCTATGTTTATTCAAAGATCCTAAAAAATTTGTACCCCGATACTCCATTAATAATAGGAGGAATCGAAGCATCGCTGCGCCGGTTGGTGCATTACGATTACTGGTCGGATACATTAAAACCATCTATATTAACTGAAACAAACGCCGATTTGCTGGTTTATGGAATGGGCGAAAAACCTATTAAAACGATTGTTGACCGCCTTCAAAAAGGATCCTCCATAAAAGAATTAACAGATATTCCCCAAACGGTTTACCAGTGTTCTTTCGGTAAAATTCCGACAATAGAAGGCTTAACCAAAAATATTGCCCCATATGAAGAATGCCTGAAGCAAAAAAAAGCTTTTGCACAAGCCTTTAAAGTAATTGAAGAAGAATCGAACAAGCAATTCAGTGCCCGTATTGTCCAGCAACATGGTAAAAATGCCGTGGTAGTAAATCCGCCCTACAGCGAATATAGTCAGGAGGAAATTGACGAGCCTTACGAATTGTCGTATACCCGTCAGCCACACCCCCGCTACGAAAAAAAAGACCAGATACCGGCCTTTGAGATGATTAAATTCTCGGTAAATATTCACCGGGGATGCTTTGGAGGATGCAGTTTCTGTACCATTTCGGCCCATCAGGGAAAATTTATACAAAGTCGTTCCGAGAATTCAATTATTAAAGAGGTAAATGACATACTCAAACAGCCCGATTTTAAAGGGCATTTAAACGATTTGGGCGGCCCGTCTGCAAACATGTACCGCATGAAGGGCGAAAACAGTTCCCTTTGTGCCAAGTGCAGCCGTTACTCATGCATCTATCCGAAAGTTTGTAAAAACCTCAACACCGATCACACTCCCATGCTGCAATTGTACAGTAAAGTTGCTGCGCTGAAAGGTATGAAGAGGGTTACCATTGGAAGTGGTATCCGGTACGACTTGTTTCTGCAAAACCCCTATCCTCATCCATCGCATAACAAATACCTGGGAGAAGTACTGCAAAAACATGTTTCGGGTCGGTTAAAAGTAGCCCCTGAGCATACCGAAGAACATGTTTTGAGGATAATGCGCAAACCCTCGTTTAGCTTATTTCAGCAATTAAAAACCAAATTCGATCAGTTCAACGAAAAGCACCAGGTAAAACAGCAGCTTATCCCCTATTTTATATCAGCGCATCCGGGAACTCAAACCACCGATATGGCCCAATTGGCAATAAAAACGCAACAATTGGGATACCGGCTGGAACAGGTGCAGGAATTTACTCCTACCCCCATGACTGTAGCATCGGTAATATATTATACCGGCCTCGACCCAGTGACCATGGAACCGGTTTTTGTTCCCTTTAAAAAAGAAGAACGGCAGCTACAGCGTAAATTTTTCTTTTGGTATAAACCCGAAAATCGAAACGAGCTACAGGCATTCCTGCGACGTAAAGGGATGAATCAATTGGTGAATGTTTTATGGGGAGCGAAAAGGAGAAAATAAAAAAGCCATGCTATCCTTATCCTTTTTCTATCTGTAAAATAAAATCTTCAGGCGTAACTGCTCTCATCCCGCTATTTGCAAAATCAACCACATTTCTGGTTATTATCAAATCAATTGCATTTGATTTAGCTGTATAAACTTGAACAGCATCTTCAAAATCAGATAAATCCGAATTTAACGATTCAATAATTATGTCTTTATCTACACCCAATATCTCCAATATTTGAATCAGGTTTAGTAAGAAATTCTTTGCTTGAATTTTATCTTTTTGCTTACTTGCTATTTAATAAATATCAGTTATTGATGAAGCTGTTATATAACCTTCCAATAATTGGTCATCAATTATATCGAAAATTCAAAATATGGATCCCTCTTTAAAGCTATATCTAGGATAATATTTGTATCAATTACAGCTCTTATCATTTGTATTTCTCAGATAAATAGTCATATTTAGAAGAATCAGTATCTGCCGAATTTAAGAAGCCGGCCCATTTTTTTACAAATTCTTTTCCAAACCGTTCTTTTTTCTTTTTATCCATCTTAGGTACAATAATTATTTCAACATCCATATTAAAAAGAGAAGGGGTATAGGGAATATGTATTGTACCGTCTTTAGATATTCTGGTATCAAATTTAAACGCTTTCATGATCTTATTTTTTTCAAAGATACATAATTTCAAATCTTTTTATAAAACTCTCATCTCCCTATGTTTTTCACATAGTTTAAATTCAAAAAATGGCAGGTATTGAAATTTAAATAAAATAGAATTCATAATCCTTGAATTCCTTATATTTACGAGCTAAACGCCAACGTAATATGGAACAACGAATTTTCGAGGATATCTCCGTAAAGCCCGACGATAAAGAACTTTCTGTTGCATACGGTGAAAATCATGCACTTTGGAAAGAGATTCGGAACTTTGTATTTGAAAGAGACCCTAAAGCAACCGAGGAATGGTTTACTTCGGGTAAAAAATATGGGTGGAGCTTTCGCATAAAAGATAAGAAGCGGGCTATTATCTATTTTATACCATTCGACAACTTTTTCAAAGTAGCATTTGTCTATGGCGAAAAAGCCACTCGCGAAGCCTTTGATAGCAATTTATCAGCCGAAATAAAAGCAATTATTGAAACTGCCCCGGTTTATGCCGAAGGTCGCGGTTTTAGAATTAATGTTTCGGAGCCGATAATAATAGAAGACATTAAAAAGTTAATAGCAATAAAACTTTCCAATTAATGATCCAATACGAAGTAAATTCATAATCCAATCTATTAGTCAATTCCCGGTTTTTATGACACATAAACCCTTTTCCATTAAAGAACGGCTCAAAAGTTTTCAATATACTTTCGCCGGACTTAAAACCCTTTTACTGCACGAACACAATGCCAGGATTCATTTGGCTGCTGCACTGACAGCAATCGCTTTAGGATTTATATTAAACATTTCGGCTACCGAATGGATTTTTATTGTTTTCGCAATTGGAATTGTTTTCGCGGCAGAAGCATTCAATTCGGCTATCGAATACCTGGCAAACTATGTATCGCCACAATACCACGAATTGATTAAAAAAGTAAAAGATTTAGCGGCATTGGCTGTATTGTTTCTGGCAACAGCATCTCTCATTGCCGGATTAATCATCTTTATTCCAAAACTTATTGCATTATGGTAGAGCTATTAAGAAAATACCACCGCCTTCACCTGACTATCCTTTTAATAGTTATGAGCATCATAAGCTTTTCGATGTCTGTTTTCAGGGTCTTTCTATCGCATTCCGATATGTTTCTGTTTCTGAACTGGAACCTCTTCCTGGCTTTTATTCCCTGGTTCTTTAGCACAATCATTTTAGTAAAACCCAATTTGCACGACCGGAAATTATTAATATTGGTGCTGCTATTATTATGGTTGCTTTTTTTTCCTAATGCTCCCTATATCCTTACCGATTTATTTCACTTGACTGAAGAACTCTCGATGCCAATCTGGTTCGACTTGATAATGATTCTGGCATTTGCATGGACCGGTTTGTTGTTTGGATTCGTTAGCCTCTTTAATATTGAGCTGTTTATGAAAAAATATATTTCGAAACGACTGGTTCCGGTAATCTCAGGCTTTTTGTTATTTCTTGGGAGTTTTGGAATATACCTTGGCCGCTATCTGCGCTGGAACAGTTGGGATATTATCAGCGAACCGTATGCGCTCATTTATTCTATTGGCGATAAAATTATCAATCCTTTTTCACACCCCAAGGCATGGGGAATGACATTATTAATGGGAGTGCTGCTCAACATGATTTATTGGTCGCTTAAAGCCCTGGAGTTGGAGAGTTCTGATAAATTTTCGACTTGAGGAAAAAGTGCAGATTAATACTCAATTCAATATTTAGCAACACGGAGATCCACAGAGAAGGCACAGAGGTACACTGAGAATATCCAAATATTGATTAATATTATTGATTATGAATATTTTGAAACAGAAGAACGTAAAAATTTCATATTTCAATCTAACCAATTCTAAACTAAACTTTATGAAAATCCTATTTTTTGTTCTGGCATTATTACCGTCGCATGTTTTTTCGCAGTCTCAGGATACGGTTATTGTTTATCAGGGAAATGGATCATTCGAAAGTAACATCATCGATCTCAGCAATAAAAATCTTAAGGAATTTCCATCAAGGGCAACTAACTTCCAGGTCGAAGTGCTTATCCTTGACAACAATAATATCAATGAAATTCCAGATTGGATCGCAAACCTAAAAAACCTAAGAACGCTATCTATTAGAAACAATAATCTAAAAGAGGTAGATATTTTAATGTATTGCGATAATTTGCAGGAATTATATCTTTCAGGGAATAAAAACCTGTCAGATTTGCCAAATCTTTCGCGATGTAAAAAATTAAAAGTTATAGATGTTGTTGACACAAAAATCAATGAACTTCCTGTAAGAATAAGAGGAATGGAAACTATTGGCTATTTTAAATATTCGGTTAAAAAATAAATACACCTGAAATAAAAACATAAAAGAACCTTAATTAATTACCAAGGCCTTTAAACTCATTATGGGCATTGGGCTTTTGGGCGGGATTGTGTGTGGCTACTTTGTTTAATGTATAAAGAAGCTAAGATTAACATTTCGTATTTCTCTTTAAAATCCCTGTAGTTAGTGAATAGTTATTAGTAACACAGAGAAGACACAGAGGTACACAGAGAAAAGAAACACTTAATTCTTAAAAATATTTTTAGAACAGAATATACAAAGATTACTAAAATTAAAAAATTAACTAATTTATTCATTGCACTTTACTGGCTCAATTAGGTCCCACAAATTGCCATATAAATCCGCGAATACTGCCACAGTTCCATATTCCTCCACACTTGGTTTCCGGATAATGGTTACTCCTTTTTCGATTAAATTATCGTAATCGCGTTTAAAATTGTTGGTATGCAAAAAGAGAAAAACCCGTCCTCCGGTTTGATTGCCAATTCGGCTTTTTTGCTCTTCGCTTGAAGCTTTGGCAAGCAACAGACAACACTCGGATTTGCCAGGAGGCGATATTAATACCCACCGCTTTGCTTCGCTTAGTTGCGTATCTTCTAAAACTCTAAAGTTCAATTTTTGAGTATAAAATTCAATGGCGGTGTCGTAGTCGTCTACTATAAGGGAAATATGCGCTAAGTGTTGCTGAATCATTTGTATTAATTTTCTTACCTCAACCCAATCCTATAGGAAAACTTCATCAAAAAAACATTATACGGCTTGTCTCCGTTAAAGAGATCCTTCATATCGTTTCGGAACGAAAAATTGCCCAATGTAGTGGAATTCTCTCTTTTTTGCGACCATACAAAGAATAAGGTAGAACCGGGAACAAATTCCCATCGCACTACCAGGTTAGAGAGAAATTCGTCCTGGTTAAAATTGGGATTATCGAACCTATAATCTTCGGCACCATCCATATCTTCGTCAATCCCATAAAAATTGCCGGTTTCATTGAATGACTTTTGCAATGGAGAGTATATTTGGTAACGGTTCTGAAATGAACTTGCCTTTGGGTCAGTAATCATTTTGTATTTCGAAAAGTTTCCGGCGGCAGCAAACGGTTGTCCCCAATATTGAATGGTTAAATCGGGGGTTATACTATAATTTGCGCGAAAAGACAGCCTGAAAAGTTGCTGATCGATGTGCCCAAAAAGATAACGGGGATCGGATTGAAATCCCAATTCGTCAATATATTGCAGCTCACTCCTGCTAATGGAATATTCAGGTTCTATCTCGATCTTTAGGGCATTGACTGGCCGATAATTTATTTCGAGGCTGTAATTGCTGGATGTTTGAGAATTATAATATCCTTGTGAGAAATTTCCTCCGAATTCAACTCCAAGTTTCTTACGCTCATCGCTGCTTATAAAACAATTAAAATTAAAATCTCCCGGCACCTTCATAGAAGGGCCGCCTCTCAGTAAACTATTATCCTTTCCGTTTGTGCCAATGTAGGTATGCAGGTTAAGATTATAATAATTATTAAATTTTGTTGAAACCGAAAACTCATACCCTGACCCCAGAAAATTACCACCGTAGTCGAACGATACGGCATAGTCGCCGTTAAAATGCATTTCTTTGAAAACACTAAATGGCTCGTTAATGTGATATGCTCCCCAAAAAATGTTCAGCAATTGATCGGCAGTTCTTAAATACCCAAGGTCGTTCAGTTCCAATCCTGGCGATTTCCATAATCCGAAATACATAAAATTCCACTTACCGCCTATTTTACCGGCACTAACGATACCGCCATGTCCTGCCAGACTCTTTCGGTTTTCGTTTAACGTTACATAATCAGCATCGGGGCGCTGAAAATAATGCACAGGAGATTTTTGAGTACTGGCAATCGCATTGCTATTTCCAATTACATCGCTAAAGGCTGCCGAAACCGAAATTGTCCAGTTTTTATCTTTAAAGAACTGTGTAAAATCAACTCCTCCGGTATTGGCTGTCCGGTGATAATTATCGCGGGTAGTAGCATTTAAATAGCGAAGGGTATTGGTAAACTGTCCCCCAATAATTGTATTCCCTTTATTAAAATCCTTTTGAAGGCGTCCAACAAAATAATTGCTCAACGGCTCCACAATTTCCTGTCGCCGCGCCCCTAACAGATCAATTTCAGCCTTTTCTTCCCGTGCAAGACTTTCGATAATACCAATTGACCAGCCATTTTCGGTTTTTCCGGTTAATTTTGCAGCTCCTATAATAGAAGTATGGGTGGGAATATCAGCAAATTCATTATCCATCAGGGAAATATCCCGTTGAGGCCTCCGTCCGATACGACGGGAATAAAAAAGGTTATCATTCCCCAATCCTCCATCGCCAATGCCAATGCCAAAGCTGGTAATGTTTTTCCCTTCAATAAAAAATGGGCGCTTTTCTTCGAAAAACGATTCGAATGCGGTGAGGTTAACCTCTGACGGATCAGCTTCTACCTGGCCAAAATCGGGATTTATGGTAAAATCGAGGGTCATATTGTTCGATATTCCAATTTTTCCATCCAACCCGATATTTTTCACCCACCTGTTGCCATCGGCAAAGGGGTTCCCTTCCTCTTTTTCAAAGCTTTCGTATCCACCAGTAACATATGGAGTAAGGTCGAATTGTTTTTTAGGGGATAACTCCTGTAGTCCATCCAACTCTCCCATGAAATGGATAAAACCGGATGCATCTCTGGGCGTTCGCTGCCAAAGGCTCATTTCGCTATACCGATAAATTTGTCGGGCAATATTCAACCCCCAAACGCTCGAAGAATTTACACTAAAACGAAGTTGTGTAAATGGAATTTTCATTTCGGCAGCCCACCCCCAGTCGTACGTTTTTGTTTTTACAAACCAGATGGGGTCCCAGGTATCGTCTTCGGAGTTACCATCATCACTAAAAATTAAATCGCCCTTTACCCCTGTTGAGCTGACCGAAAACCCAAAACCGGTGCGCAAATCGTGATAACTATCAAAAATTACAATAATATTATCGCCATCGATCTCATCGCGACGGGTCAGACGGTGAACAATGCTATCGGGAGCCGTATCGTACGATTTAACAGCAATGTACATGTTTGAATTGTCGAACAATATTTTGAATTCGGTATTTTGACTGGGAGCAATTCCTTCTCGTGGTTCGTTCTGAATAAAGCCCCCCTGCCATTGCCCTTCGGACCAGGCCAGATCGTAAATATCGCCATCAATATTTGGGGCTGTTTTAATCCGGGTTGTTGTATAAACTTTCTTTTCATCAGATTGAGCATTGCAAACTGCCGAAATACCAATAAAGATTATAATCGAGATTTTAAAAATATTTTGCATATGCTCCATAATTATTTGCCAAAAGGACGGCAAAATACAAAAATTGTTGTTGCTGATAAAACGTATTTTTCACATTTATTGAAATATAATTTGTTATCATTAAAATATCGTTAACCTTAGCCACAAAAATCTTTTTAAGACGAATAATCCATGTTATTTTTCTTAAATTTAGATAACTAAAATTTAAACAATAATTGGTGAAACATGACCGCCAACTTAGAACCTATTCAGCTGGAGCTAAGGAAATTTGTAGCCCCGGAGTTTATTTTTGGTAATGATGCCCGCTTGTTGGCCGGCAATTACTGCAAACAACTAGGAGGACGAAGAGTGCTCCTGGTTACCGATTATGGTATCAGTCAAACTTCATGGCTTCCCGAAATTGAATTGCTTCTTAAATCTCAAGGAATTGAGTATGTAGTGTTCTCATCCGTATCCCCAAACCCCCGCGATTTTGAAACCATGCAGGGCGTTGAAGTTTATAAGGAAAGTAATTGTAACCTTATTCTTGCCCTGGGTGGAGGTAGCGTGTTAGACTGTGCAAAAGGAATTGGTATTGTCTCGACGAATCATCAACATATCCGAGCATTCGAAGGAGTTGATAAAATTTTCCGTCCAATGCCTCCCTTAATTTGTATTCCCACAACTGCCGGAACTGCCGCCGATGTTTCACAATTTGCTATCATTAACAATTTTGACGATCATTATAAGATGGCGATTATAAGTAAAGCCGTTGTTCCTGATGTTTCACTGATCGACCCGGTGGTATTAACCACTATGGATAGCTTTTTGACTGCCTGTACAGGAATGGATGCCTTATCGCATGCATTTGAAGCTTTTGTATCGAATGCTAATTCGCCGTTTACAGATTTATACGCCCTTGAAGCCATTCGACTGCTCGCTGAAAACCTTAATTACACCATTGAAAAACCCAACGATTTACAAGCAAGGGGAAAGGTAATGCTGGCAAGTTTATATGCAGGCCTTGCATTTTCAAATGCAAGTTTAGGATGCGTCCACTCCCTGGCTCATAGCTTAGGCGGGTTTTTAGATTTACCGCATGGAGAGTGCAATGCAATTTTATTACCCCATGTTGTGAATTTTAATTATAATGCGGTACCTGATCGATATAATAAAATTGCGCAGGTTTTTGGTATACCCATTGAAAATCTTTCTTCGAATGAATCTAAAAACCAATTGGTAAAACATATACTCAACTTTAAAGCAATGTTGGGGATTCTTTCGACACTAAAAAATAAAGGAGTAAAACAAGATGATATTTCTATTTTAGCCGAAAAAGCAATAAAAGACCCTTGCAATGCTACAAACCCTCGTCCTCCCGTTAAAAAAGACCTTGAAACAATATACAGCGAGGCTATGTAAATTATGGAAGAGAATTGGGAAAAATACAGGGAAAGAATAATCGGGCTGGGAGAACACTCTGCCCGAAAAAGTTATTACCCCGAATTACAGGAAAAAATTGAGCAACTTGAATATTCGCAGCATAACCTCGAAACTATCATAAACAGTATAAGTGACGGGATTGTGCTTCATAATTCGAAAGGGAATATAATCTCGCTGAACAGCCAGGCCCAAGAGATTTTCAATATCCCCGGCAGCGACATATCCAAATATACCATTATGGATATAAGTTCCGGCAGAATGAACACAAACGATCTATTCCCAATTTGGGAAGAAGTTTTAAAGGGAAAACCGAAAATAATTGAGTGGACAATATGCAAAATTGGGACACAAGAAGAAGTACCGGTACATGTATCAATCAATAAAGCAATTTGGGAGAATAAGCCCGCATTAGTGTCGGTAGTGAGAGATTTTTCCGAACGAAAAAAATATGAACAGGAATTAATTATTGCACGTCAAAAAGCGGAGGAAAGTGATAAGTTAAAATCGGCTTTTTTAGCTAACCTATCGCACGAAATCCGCACCCCTATGAATGCCATTCTGGGATTTTCCGATTTACTTCATCTTCCCGATTTAAGCCAGGAAATACGCGACCAATATGTAAACATAATCCACGAAAGGGGAAACCATTTACTGGGGATTATAAACGACATTATTGAAATGTCGAAAATCGAAACCGGTCAAACAAACTCTCACTTAGGTGTTGTAAACCTCGATACTTGGTTAAACAATATTTATAACTCCATAAAAATTACTATCCCATTAAAAAAAGATATTGAATTAAGACTTATTTGCTCGCTTTCGGCCTTAAGTATTATTTCGGACGAAGTAAAACTAACTCAAATCATCTCAAATCTGATTACTAACGCGATAAAATATACCGAAAAAGGGCATGTTGAGTTTGGATACAATATACTAAGAGGTAATAAAGTAGAGTTCTTTGTCACTGATACAGGTCCGGGCATTGATAAAAAATACCATTCGATGATATTTGACCGTTTCAACCGTATAGAAAGTGATTTAACCATTAAAGTGGGGGGCTCGGGAATTGGGCTCGCTATATCCAAAGCTTATGGTGAGATGCTTGGAGGTTCTTTTTTGGTAGAATCTGAACCAGGAAAAGGATCGACCTTTAAATTTATATTGCCATACACTCTCCCTGTAAATAAAAACACCTCAAAAATTTCAAATCCTTCTGTTGAGGAACTACCCGACATTGAGGATTCTATTTTAATAGCAGAAGATGATGATTTTAGCTACTTATACCTGGAAAATATTTTACCGAAAAGCAAGTTTAAAATACAACGGGCAAAAAATGGAATCGAAGCAGTTGAGATATGCAAAAACACAAATGTAACACTAGTCCTTATGGACATAAAAATGCCAAAAATGGATGGTTACGATGCCTTAAAACTAATTAAAGGTTTTAAACCAAACCTGGTTATAATTGCCCAAACGGCATTTGCCTCCCCCGACGATAAGGTTAGTATTAAACAGGCCGGATTTGATGGATATATAACCAAACCCATTAAAAAAGAGCAACTATTCGAAATAATAAAGAGTAAGGCCACGTAATTATTCAATGAAAAAGTTGACACATTGAATAGTCGGGCAAAAAATTGTTTCTATTAAAAAGCAAGTATATTAAACTACCCTCCTTTTTACGGAAAAACTAAAAACCGAGCCTTTCTCTAGAGCTGAAGCACACCATACCCGGCCTCCCAGCATTTCAATAAACGATTTTGTGATAAATAGTCCTAATCCATTCCCCCCAAACCTTCTGATACTCGACTCATCGGATTGTCTAAAAGGTTCAAAAATGATTTGCTGTTTCTCTGGCAGAATACCAATACCGGAATCGTGAACATGAACAATAACACTTTCTTCTGAATGATCGACCTCCGCTGAGACTATTATAAATCCGGTTTCTGTAAATTTATACGCATTGTCTATTAATAATTCCAAAGCTGTTCTAATTTTATCCTTATCATTTATGACACAAATATTTGAATCAATTTCATTCATAAATTTAATCGATGGTGTATTCAAACATTTAGCATCTCTGTTCCTCATGACGTCGCTGACTAGTGTCGAAATATGAAACTCTCCTACATCGGTTTTTACCTGGTCGGTTATAATCATGGAAGCGAGGATAATATCCTCCACTACTTTTAAAAGCTTATATCCACTTTGAATACAAATATTGAGATGGCTTTTAATATTTGCATCAATTGTTTCGTCGCGGGCAATATTGGCATACCCCATGATTGAATTTAAAGGAGTTCGTATTTCGTGCGATATGTTTTGAAGAAAGACATTTTTCAAATCGTTCAGTTTCCTTTCACGATCAATTGATTCTTCCAGTTGCTTATTGTTCATCAATAGCATTTCAAGCAACATTTTATTTTCCTTTTTTATCTGGTAGGTTTCCACTGCGTTATTGAGCACAATTTTTAATTCGTTATAATTCCAGGGTTTTTGAACAAAATTATTAAGGCAATTCATATTAATGGCTTTAATTACTATTTCCAGATCGGCATACCCTGAAATCACAATAAATACGATCTGTTTGAATTCGTCTTTAATGCGTTCGATAAAGGAGACACCATCCTCTTGAGGCATTTTATAATCAACAAGGACTACCGAAAATTCATTCGATTTCATCAATTCGTAACCTATAGCTGTGTTTTCAGCAGTATATATGGTGAAATTTTTAGAAAACGAAATTTTAAATCCCACAAGGTTCTCTGGCTCATCATCTATATATAATATCTTTGGCAATGCTTCCATGATTATTTTAAATTACATTGAATATTTCTATACGATTTTCATTACTGTCTAGTACGATTCATATCCGCTTTCTACTTTATCTGAGAGATTCAGGAATACCTGCTTCGACTTGTTTGATGGTGCATCTTGCTTTTTATAAACCGGCCTCATTTGTATTTCTGTTTTTCTTGAATGTCTCCTGGACTTTATACCCTGACTTTCGCCGGTATTGAAATAACTTATTAAGTCTTTTAACTGCTCCGCCTGACTGGCCAATTGTTCGGCACTGGTTGCCAGTTGTTCCGAAGCTGTGGCATTCTGTTGGGTTACGTTATTTAATTGTTGAATAGCACTGTTTATCTGATCTGAACCCGAATTCTGCTCCAAACTTGCTGCTGTAATTTCCCGAACTAATTGAGAAGTTTTTTCGATCATTGGCAGGGTTTCTTCCATTCTTTTCCCAGTTCCTTCGGAAAGGTTATAGCTTTCTGCGGCCAGTCCCACAATTTCGTCGGCTGCAATCTTGCTTCTTTCGGCAAGTTTTCTAACTTCGGAGGCTACCACTGCAAATCCACGTCCGTGCTCACCGGCTCTTGCAGCTTCAACAGCGGCATTTAAAGCAAGCAGGTTCGTTTGAAAAGCTATATCGTTGATAATTTTAATCTTTTCGGAAACTGTTTTATTCACCAACCCTGCTTTCTGAGCCCTTACGGCGACGTCCTGCATTCCGTGTAATGCGCTTTGTGACATTTTCTCGGTTTGCTGTGCATTATCGGTATTTTGCTGAATATTCGATGTCATTTGTTCCATAGACGATGATACTTCTTCAACCGACGAGGCTTGTTCAGTAGCCCCTTGCGATATTTGCTGCGATGCACTGCTTAACTGCGTACTTGCAGAGGTTATCGAATTGGCACCATCTATAATACTCGAAACAACTTCCTTTAGTTTTTCTGTCATGGTAGAAAGCGAATGTGTTAGCTCTCCAATTTCATCTCCACTGTCATCCAAATCTAGTTGCACATTTAAATTTCCCGATGCTATTTCTTTCGCAAGCGAAGCACTGCGGGCAATAGGACGGGTTATTCTCTTCGAAATAAAAAAGATTAAAAAGCTGAGTAAAGCAATTCCGATAGAACCTGCCAAAATAATTAGCCATGTAATAGCTCTGGTTTGGGCATATACCTCGCTTAGTGGAATTTCGACCATTACCGACCAGGGCTTATTTTGTCCACCAATTTGAATAGGGTAAAACACCCGTAAAATAGATTCCCCGGTTGCTGCAGAAACTGCATCGTACTCATACTGCTGTCCTTTTTGAATGGCATTTGAAACAACTTCGTCACTTTCTTTTGTGAATTCAAAGATGTTTTTCTTTAAAAAAGCGTCCTGAGGGTGCGCCGCAATTTGAAAATCATTTGAAATAATGGAGGCATATCCCGATTTATAAATGGTTTTGTCCGAAATAATATTTTGCAACTGTTTTAATAATATATCGATACCAATAATACCAACTACTTCGTTGTTTTCAATTATTGGAATGGTAACCGTTGTCTCGTAAACCTCATCTTTGTCATTTCGTGTATAGGAATAATCGTATGGTTCGAGAACTGTAATGGTTTTATTTTTTTTGGGAAGGGCATAATATTCCTCCTCATAATCAACCACCTCTCCGGGTTCATATTTTACTTCTTCTCCATCTTTATAATATGTAAAACATATTCGTCCTTCTACCAGATTATAATTTTCATCCTTTACAAATGCAGCATCCTTTCCATCAAAAGCATTAGGCTCCCACATGGTCCAAACTGCAATATAATCAGGATTATCGAGCAGTGTTTTCTTCAATATCGGGTGAAGATAATCGCGGTTAATATCTTTTTGATCTTTCAATGCAAGCATGGTAGATGCCAAAGTTCTACCGGTTTCAATAGATTGATTGATGTACGATTCAACCTCCAGGGCAACTTCCTGCGACATGGAAACTGCCATTTCCTTAGCGTTTTGTTGTGAGTAATCGGATGTTCGGGAAGAAATTACCAACATCGTAATTACATTAATGACTGCCACTGCGCCAATAAAGCTCAAAAATAATTTTGCGGAAAGTTTTAATCGGAATTTCATGGTGGTACTTTTTAAATTGTTACGCACTACCATTTACATGAATCAGGCCAAAAATTTTAATACTTTATATAACAGCATTTTAATAAATTAGTGAATGGGAAATTTGAACGAAAAATGCACGACATTTCGTGTATATACGAAATTTAAGAAGAGTTTAAATACTGAAACGATTGAAGGGTTGTCTTTTTTTACGATTTCAAACTTTCTATTACTTCACTCCATTTTGAGTGGCAATTTCCCTAATGAGCATTATACGGGTCTTTCAATTCCCAGTTTTTTCATCCGCGATTCGAGGGTGGAGGGGTGAATTTGCAATATTTCGGCAGCACCGTTTTCGCCGCGAATTTTCCATTTGGTTTGTCTCAAAACATGGGTAATGTATTGCTTCTCGTTTTCGTCCAGTGAAACAATTTCAGACGAATGATTCGATATTTCCGCCTGGGGTTTAAACCAGCTGCCAATATCCAATTTGTTGTTAACACTTAAAACATGTGCACGTTCTATTACATTTTCGAGTTCCCGGATATTACCCGGCCAATGATATTCCATCAATTTATTAAGCGTTGACTTTAGAATTGTATCAATTTGCTTACCCGATTTCCGGTTAAACTTATCCATGAAAAAGTGCACTAACAAGGGAATGTCTTCTTTTCGGTCGCGAAGGGGTGGAATGGTAATGGGTAAAATATTCAACCGGTAGTATAAATCGCTTCGGAATTTCCCCTTTTCAATTTCCTGTTCCAGGTTTCGGTTAGTGGCGGCAATTAATCGGATATCTGTTTTCTGAACTTTATTATTTCCTAGACGTTCGAATTCCTTTTCTTGTAAAACCCTTAATAATTTGGGCTGCAAGTTTATGGGCAACTCGCCAATTTCGTCGAGAAAGAGTGTGCCTTTATCCGCAATTTCGAATTTACCGTATTTTAATTGGCTGGCACCTGTAAATGCGCCTTTTTCGTGCCCGAACAATTCGCTTTCGATAAGGGTTTCGGGGATTGCAGCGCAATTAATATTTACCATAATTTTATCCCTGCGCACACTAAGTTTATGAATTGCTTTAGCAAACAATTCTTTTCCGGTTCCGGTTTCTCCTAAAAGCAGCACCGATGAGTCTGATCTGGCAATCTGTTCGAGTTGCTTTAACACTGTTTTCAATGCTTTACTTTTTCCGATAATTTCTCCAATTAATGCATTTTGTTTGTACTCTTCCTTAAGCTGAATATTTTCTTCTTCCAGTTTGTTTTTTAGTTCAGAAATTTTGTTGTATGCCGTTTGAATTTGCCGGTTTTTTTCCAGCAAATCGTTAATCAGGTTAATATTTTTTTTGCGCAGATCGTAGGCTTCAAATGCGCTATTCAGTGTTTGTTTCAGGTCGTTTATATCCCAGGGCTTTAGCAGGTACCTGAAAATCCCTCCCAGGTTGATAGCCTTCAACATAACATCGTTATCGTCGAATGCAGTTAGGATAATAATAATAACCGAAGGGTAAAGCGACTTCACTTTTTCAGCAAGTTCAATACCTGTCATCCCTGGCATTCGCTGATCGGTAATTAAAACCTGTATTTTCTCCGAATCGATTAATGCAAGTGCGTCCTTTGGTATATCGGTAGTAACTACATTAAACCACCTCCCTAAACTTAACTGTAATAAAAGTAAGTTGTTTGGCTCATCATCCACATATAATACCTTTTTCATACTTGTTAATTAACAGGTAAAATAATCCGAAATTCTGTTCCATGTCCTAATTTTGAAGACACCGTTATTTCTCCGCTATGATCTTTAATAATGCCATGAACAATCGATAACCCCATTCCGGTACCTTCGCCTACCGGCTTGGTGGTGAAAAACGGATCGAAAATTTTCTGTTGAATTTCTTTAGACATACCTTTTCCGGTATCGCGGATGATAATTTCAACTTTATTGTGCGATTTCGACTTACGGGTAGTTATAATTATTGTACCATTTTTTTCTATAGATTGGATCGCATTCATTATCAGGTTGAGGAAAACCTGACTAAGTTTTCCCGGATAGCATTGAACCTGCTCACTCACCTCATATTCTTTCACAACGGTAATATGATCCTTTATTTTATTGTTCAATATTGTTAAAGACGAGTCGATAAGTTCGTGAATATTCGCCTGGCTTCTGCTCTCGTTATCTAACCGGGAGAATGTCCGCAAACTTTTAACAATATTGGTGGTGCGTTCCACCCCAATATGTATTGATTTAAGCAGCTTTGAAATATTTTCGATCGAAATATTAAGGTTATGCTTTTTATCAATATTCTGCAAAACATCCTTACGTTTGCAGTCGGGAATATTTTCACAATGCGTGGTGCACTCCTGCATTGCCTCTAAGATATCGTTAATTACCAATTCCAAACCGGTTATTCCGCTGCTTATAAAATTCACAGGGTTATTTATTTCGTGCGCAATACCTGCCGTAAGGATGCCAATAGAAGCCATTTTTTCGGACTGGATTAATTGGGTTTGCGTTTGCTTCAGTGTTTCCACGGTTGTTTCCAATTGAAATTTTTGCGATGCCAGGATCTCGTTTAGCATATTCAGCTCCTCGTTATTCTGGTAGAGTTCTTCGTTGGTAGTAGTTAATTCTTCATTTAAAGTTTCAATTTCTTCAGTGCGTTCTTTTACCAGTCGCTCCAGGTTATTCCGATGAAGTTCCAGCTCTTTTTGTATAATTTTTTTCTCGGTAATATCTACCGATGAGCTAAGTAGCGCAGGTTCGTCATTTAACCGGATTATCTTTGCCGAATAGAGAACATCGGTTGTCTTTCCATTTTTACCAGTTAAGTTCGTATCGAGATTCTCAATTATACCGGACTTTCTTATTTCTTCGCTAATTTTTTTTACATTCTCAGCATTCAAGATTAATCCAATTTCTTCGGATTTTTTTCCAACAATTTCATCTGCTTCAAATCCTGTATCTCGTGTAAATGCGCGATTAACCATCAGGTATCGCCCTTGCATATCGTTTAACACTATGGAATAGGGAGCTAAGTCAATCAGGTTCCTAAATAACTCTTCGCTTTGCTTAATTGCTTTTTCGGCAAGTTTACGGTCGGTAATATCGGTCATGGTTCCAATAGAACCAATGGTTTTTCCAGCGGCATCAAATATGGGAGCACCACTTACCAAAAAATCTATTTTCTGTCCATCTTTTCCTTTAAATGTTATTTCGTATTGGTTAACAATTTTGTCGATTCTTTTTTTGTTTTCTTCTATAATCCGATCATGATCTTCGGCATCCAATAATTTTTCATACCCAATTTGGCCCACAATCTCATCAGGGGTGTACCCAAATTTCTCCGTAAACTTTTTGTTAACATAGAGCACTTTATCGTCATTATCTACCATCATAACTACCTCGTTCATATTCTCCAAAAGGTAGCGGTATTTTTCCTCGCTTTCCTTTAACGCTTTTTCGGCTTGTTTTTGTCCGGTAATATCTAACGATAACGAAATTACACCTTCTATTTCATTTTCGTTGGTCAACGGAGCCATTATTCTGTGAAAATAGTATTCTTTACCTTCTGCAGTAACCTGTCCATCATAATCCAGTATCTCTCCCTGCATTACTTTTTGGCTTTTTTCTTTCCAGCTCTTTTTTGCAGCTTCGGAGATAGACGTCTCTACAATATTTTTTCCGGTAATATCCCCCCAATACCTTTCGGAATAAGCACTTTGGCAAGTAATGTTTCCCTTCCTGTCGCTTACCCAAAGTTCAAAAGGCAGGCTGTTAATTATTGAGCTTAACAAAGCTTCACGGCCCTTTAAAGCTTTTTCGAGTTCGACTTTTTCAGTTATATCTTCAATAATACTATCAATAAAATCGATTTCGCCCGGATTCTTAAAATTTGCAATTGCTTTTAAGTTGATTGTCCTAAGTTTACCTTTTTGGGTTTTAATTTGATATTTCCCTTCGTGTGAGCCATGAATTTTTAACGAAGCTAAAATCTCGGCACGTGCCGATTCGGAATGATATATATCATCTGCAATGCTTCCTACTTCATTTATTACCGCTTCAGGGGTTTTAAAATCAAAAATCTCTGCAAGCCTGTTGTTAGCCAGAAGAATTTTCCCTCCGGGAGTTGTACGAACAATCCCAACGGGGGCATTGCTAAAAATAGTCCGGATCCGCTCTTCGCTTTCTTTAAGCAATAATTCTGCCTGAAGCCGGGCTTCTTTTTCAAAAAAATTGGCTACATACGCGGCAATGGTTCTGGCAAAATCAATATCTTCAGAATACCAGGTTCGCTTATTTCCCGAATGTTCATAACACACCACCCCTTTAAGCTTTCCATTTACCCATATTGGGGCATCTAGCAGCGAAATAATTTGGTTGGCAATAAAATATTCAGCTGGAATGGATTTCGTGTAAGGATTTGTAAAAACATCCTCCGCAGCAATTACGGTAGCCGATTTCTGGATAGACAAGTATTCCTGAAGATATAAGGCATTTATTACGTCGCCAGATGTGTGGCTATTGATATCGGACTGATACAAATCGAGGCATTTCAATTCTTTAAAATCATCGGAAAATTCCCAAATACTGGCTCTGTTAGTTTGAATGGCGTGCCCCGATAATTCGGTAATTTTTTGAAGGTTACCATTTAATTCGTTTCCAAACAGATCCCGGTTTCGAAGCAGTTCCGATAATAAGGAATTATAGATTTGATGACGCTGCGCGTGTTTTTTTTGCTCTAACTCATGTTGCTTGTATTCTGAAATATCGCGGATAATAGCCTGAAAATAACCCTCTATCCCAATATCAAGCTTACTTAAGGAAACTTCGGTAAAAAACTCTTCTCCGCTAATTTTTTTATGCACCCAATCAAAGAGCATCGATTCGCCACCCAATACCCTCTTTATGAGTTGCTGGGCTTTTTCAATCGATTTGGAACCATCGGGCTGGAATTCAGGGAAAATATTCCATAATGGATAACTGTCTTTCTGTGTTCCCTGTAAAGCAAACATCTCCACAGCTTTTGCATTGAATTCGATAATATGATTATACTGATATATGATTATGGCATCGTTTGAGTTTTCGTACAACGTGCGATAACGCATTTCGCTAATGTTCACCTGCTCCTGAAGCTTTGTTTTACTGGTGACATCTTCTACTATGCCTATATAGTTTTGTTCGTTGGTAGCAGCGTTGAAATAGGGCCGCATGGATAAATGAGCATCTATAATCTCCCCATTTTTTTTCCTGCATTTTATTTCAAAATTAGAGGTTTCTTTTTTAATAGCTAATTCGCCGAGAACACGATCCCTGTCTTCGGGAAAAGCATATAAATCAGTGCTAAGATTTGTAATACGGTTTTTTACATCTTCCATCGAATCATAACCGAAAATGCGGAGTACTTCGTCATTTAAATCAATAACTTGTCCAGAATGGCTTGTTTGAAAAATACCCAACGGGGCGTTTTCGAAAATGGCTTTAAATGGGTTAAAATCGTTTTCCATACACATTAATTTCTGTTCGGCGCTACTTAGAATCTAATTTAAGATTATTCAAGGATAAACAAAAATATTTCGATACCCCTTGATGAATAAAATGATGGAGGGTAGTATGATATTTTTATTCTAAATAAGCGTTGAGAATTTGAATACTATTTTTGCTACTTAAAGTAGAAAAAAAGTACATTGAGGCTTACGGAAAAAGTCAAAGAGGACTCCATGGAAGATTGGCTATAATTTGAAATACCGATTATTTTGGATTAGGTAACGCTACGAATTTATACTTTTCGATGGCCTAAATACACTAAAATTATTTAGGCTAAATATGCTATCTCATTTTTAATTTAAAATTAACGTTCCCAAAAATTATAGTTATTTAAAAAAAACGTAAATTAATACTTGTTGAAAGTAATTAATATTCTTTTTTATTTTGAATATTGCAATCGATTGTTCTACATATATAGAAACCTCTTTTATGAAAAAAGGAAATTGTCTTTTTCAATTACTTATCGGCTTAATCATCTTTCTTAATCCCCTTGTTTTATTATCACAGGAGTATAAATTCGATCACCTGACCACTGATCATGGATTGTCGCAAGGTACCGTAAATTGTATTTACCAGGATAAAAAAGGGTTTATCTGGATAGGAACGAACGACGGCCTAAACCGTTATGATGCCTATTCCTTCAAAGTTTTTAAAAACAACCCGAACGATTCACTTTCCATCAGCGGTAATATAATCATCTCCATTGCCGAGGACAGCAGCTCGAACCTATGGATAGCAACCCGGAACGATGGGTTGAATTATTACGATCGCCAAAATGGAAAATTTACCCGGTACCAGCATAACCGTCAAGGTAAATCGTCCATCAGCACGAACAATTTAAAAAAAGTACTGGTAGATAAAAAGGGGAATGTGCTGATTGGTACGTTAGACGGAGGCTTAAATGTTTTTAAACCTTCAAAAAATGAATTTACTTGTTTTGCCCATAAAGAGGGCGATAATTCCAGCCTGGGGGATAATTATGTAAACAGCATTCTGGAAGAAGGGGATGGTAAATTCTGGATTGGCTCGGAATGTGGAGCCATTGATTTGTTCGATATCAATAAAGGAACGTTTAAAAAGTATACTTTTAAGGAGGACTATAAAAAACTTGGCTGGGACATTGGCGTATCTCTTTTAAAAGACGGTTCGGGCAATTTATGGATTGGAACCAGCGGAAACGGTTTGTTCAAACTGAATCCTTCTTCCAATCAAATTACAGCATTCAATACAACCGACAAAGAGAAAGGCTTATCGGGCAATATCATTTCTTCGCTTACCGATTATAATGGCAAAATTTTAGTTGGTACCGATGGCGGCGGCATCAACATTTACGATGAACAGCGAAATGCCTTCCACGCTCTTACTTTTGACCCGGGAAATCCTGCAAGTTTAAGCAACAATGCCATCTATTGCATGTATTGCGACAAAGCAGGAACTTTATGGGTGGGGACCTTTCAGGGAGGGATTAATATTTACAATCCTTCGCAATACAAATTCAGGCATTTTACTCAGCAAATAAACAGTTCAACGGGGTTGAGCAACAAATCGGTTCTGGCAATATTTCAGGATAAGGAAAAGCGTATCTGGATTGGAACAGATGGCGGAGGACTTAACCTGTTTAACTCCTCACAAAATACCTTTGATTATTATAAGACGAACTCCCAAAACGAAGGTTCGATTAGCGGCAACGTGGTAAAATCTATTTTCGAGGATCGTGAAGGAAATCTTTGGATTGGTACCTATGCCAATGGTCTCAACCTAATGGACAGGAAAAACAACCGGTTCAAACATTATTTCAATAAAAAAGACGACCCGTCGAGCCTGGGACATAACAATGTGTGGGTAGTATACGAAGACTCCCGGAACGAATTATGGATTGGACTTATTGGAGGCGGATTGGATAAAATGGACCGTAAAACCGGAACGTTTACTCACTTTAGATATAGCGAGGCGAATCAGCAAAGCCTGAGCAATAATAATGTAAAGACTATATTAGAAGACAACCAGGGCAATTTGTGGATAGGCACCGAAGTAGGTGGGTTAAACCTGTTCAACCGGTCGTCGAATACATTCACCCGGTATGAGAATAACCCCAAAGATCCCGCATCGATTCCGTCTAACGACGTTCGGGCATTGCTTCAGGACAGCAAAGGTACCTTCTGGGTGGGCACATCGAATGGAATAGCCATTTTTGATTCTAAAGCCAAAAAGTTTAGTCTTCCCGCATTAAACGATTCGCTCCCTAATAAAATAATAAACGGCATATTGGAGGATAAAGCCGGTAACTTATGGATCAGTACCAATAAAGGGATTACCCGGTATAACCTGATGAATAAGAATATCCGAAACTTCGACATTGGAGACGGATTACAGGGAAATGACTTTAATTACACCTCGCTGTTTAAAAGTCCTTATTCGGACGAAATGTTTTTTGGCGGCACCAACGGGTTTAATGTTTTCAGGCCCGACGAAATAAAAGACAATCCCTCGTTACCCGAAATTGTGTTTACCAATTTATTTATTTCGGGAAAAGAAGCGGGTGTAGGCGACACTATCAATAACAGAGTAATCCTGAAAAGTGATCTTTCCGAAACCGACAAGTTGGTGCTTTCGTACCACGAAAATATGTTCGAAATCGAATTTGCTGCACTTGGTTATATTTCGCCAATGAAAAATCAATACGAATACAAAATGGACGGAATGGATAAGGAATGGATAAAAACCACGGCAAACAAGCGGATTGCAACTTTTATGAACTTAAGTCCCGGTAACTATACCCTAAGGGTGAGGGCCAGCAACAGCGACGGAAAATGGTCGGATAAAGAAGCTATACTTAAAATAAAAATCCGAGCCCCGTGGTGGAAGACCTGGGTATTTCGGATTTTTGTGTTTTTAGGGTTAATTGCAGCTTTGGCTTGGGCCTATAGGATCAGGATGAAGACCATAGAGCATCAGCGGAACAAACTCGAACAAGCTGTCGAAAACCGCACCCATGAGCTAAAACAGATGATTGCCATTATTAAAGAAAAAAGCGAAAAGCTGTTCCGAACCGGAAATGTATTGAACCAAAAAGCAGTTCTTTTATCGGATGGGGCAGATTATCAAACAACCGCTGCTTCTCAAATTGAAATGGCCTTATCGGAGGTTACCGAGCATTCGCGAAAGAATTCCAATAATGCCGAAATGGCAAACAGCATTACCAATAAAACCCTTTCGCAGCTCGATGATGTAAGAGGTGCCGCTAAAAAAAATATGGATGAAATAAATACTATATGCGATAAAATAACGGTTTTGGAAGACATTTTCAGGCAAACCAACTTGCTATCATTAAATGCATCTATTGAAGCAGCGAGGGCTGGAGACCACGGTAAAGGGTTTGCGGTAGTAGCCAACGAAGTACGAAAGCTTGCCGACCGAAGCAAAATTGCCTCGCAGGAAATTGTGGAATCGGCCCAAAACGGAGCGAGTGTATCGGATGTTTCGAATAATACCATCTTAGGCTTTATTCCTGAGGTTCAAAAAACGGTTACTCTCATCCGCGAAATTTCACTTGCCAGTATTGAGCAGCGCGATGCTATCGAGCAAATTAACACCAAGCTAAAGGATTTTCTAAACGTAATCGACCAGCATACCTAGGTTGCAAAAGCCATTTCGGAGGTATCGAAAGAAATTGATGTATTGGCTAAGAGTTTAAAAGCAGAGGTATCGAATATTGAGTTGTAATGCTTATTCGAGGTATTAGTATTTCGCTTTAGAGTGAAAGGAAGATGAACCTGATGCGTGTTTGAAACGCCTGATGTGGATAAATAGTAAGTATTAAATCCCCTTTGTAACTGAAAAAATTACACGGAGGGGCACAGAGAAGTTTCACAGAGAGACACGGAGTTTTCTTGGTTCGTTTGCGTTTGGTGCGCGTGCAAGGGATAAATAGTAAATGTTATATAGCTCTTTTGAAGCTTAAAAAATTACACGGAGGGGCACAGAGAAGTTCACAGAGAGATACGGAGTTTTCTTAGTTCGTGCTCCTTGGTAACATGTGCAAGGGATAAATAGTAAGAATTATAGCCTCTTTGTAACTGGAAAAATTACACA
>JFJP01037377.1_pt1 | contig 33682 bp, 34 predicted proteins | sample 431651 | NCBI WGS metagenome assembly JFJP01 (sample SAMN02602958, study PRJNA72255) | Microbial mat metagenome, whole genome shotgun sequencing project. | biome: fresh water; feature: sink hole; material: water; isolation source: purple microbial (photo- and chemosynthetic) mats found in... | reverse complement strand
GCACTGGTCACTCAACAGGTCCTCACCTTCACTATGAAGTTCGCGTCAACGGTATTGCTGTTGATCCCCTATATTTTATTTTAGACTAAGAAAAGGTTCTCATTATGTTACATTCGATGATGCGCAAATTATTTGGAACAAAACAAGACCGCGATATGCGTGCTCTTAAGCCTGTTCTGGATCAGGTCAATGCTTTGGAAGCAAAATATAAGGCGATGAATGACCAGGAACTCCAATCTCAAACTCTCATTTTCAAAGACAAACTCAAAAATGGTAACGCCACTGTAAGTGATATTCTTCCGGATGCCTTTGCAGCTATCCGAGAAGCAAGTCGCCGTGTGCTTAACATGAGACACTTTGACGTTCAAATACTTGGTGGTCTAGTTCTTCATGATGGTAAAATTGCTGAAATGAAGACCGGTGAAGGTAAAACTCTTACTGCGACTCTCTCACTTTACTTAAATGCGTTATCCGGTAGAGGCGCACACTTGGTTACAGTGAACGATTACCTCGCTCAACGTGACTCTCATGAGATGGGTAAACTCTATGAATGGATGGGACTAACTGTTGGCTGTATCGTTTCCAATATGGACGATGAAGACCGCAAAGCCGCTTACCAGGCCGATATCACTTACGGTACCAATAACGAATTCGCCTTTGATTACCTTCGTGACAACATGAAATTTGATCTCAATGACTACGTTCAAAGAGAACACCACTACTGTATCGTAGATGAAGTCGATTCAATCCTTATCGATGAGGCGCGTACTCCCCTGCTTATTTCTGGTCCTTCTGAAGGCGATACACGCATGTACGGCGTGGTAGACAAGGTGATCCCTCAATTAGAAAGAGAAACGCATTACACAGTTGATGAAAAGGCTCGCTCCTCTGTTCTTACGGAAGCTGGTATTTTACGTATTCAAGAAATTATGAAAATCGGAAATCTCTACGATATCAGAAACATTGAAGTCCTTCACCACGTTAACCAATCCCTTCGTGCCCATACCCTTTTTAAAAATGAAGTTGATTATGTTATTCGTGATGGCAAGGTAATCATCGTAGATGAATTTACTGGCCGTATGAAAGAAGGATCACGTTGGTCAGACGGACTTCACCAGGCAGTAGAGGCCAAAGAAGGCGTTGAAGTTAAATCTGAAAACCAGACACTCGCCTCCATCACTTTCCAAAACTACTTCCGTCTCTACTCAAAACTTTCGGGTATGACTGGTACCGCTGATACAGAAGCAGAAGAGTTCATGAAAATTTATAATCTGGAAGTTATGGTGATACCAACCAACGTTCCCATGATCAGAGATGACCAGGCGGATGTTGTTTATGCTTCAAGAAAAGCTAAGTATGAAGCCGTTTCCCAGCTTATTCTTGATTGTCATGCCAAAGGCCAGCCTGTACTGGTTGGTACTATTTCCATTGAGTCATCTGAGCTCATTTCCAACTTCCTTTCTCAAAAGGGAATCAAACACGAAGTTCTAAACGCCAAAAACCACGCACGTGAAGCTGAAATTATTGCTCTAGCGGGACAAAAAGGCGGAGTAACGATTGCCACAAACATGGCAGGTCGAGGAACAGATATTAAACTGACTGAGGAAACTAAAAAGGCCGGTGGTCTTTTCATTATCGGTACAGAGAGACATGAGTCTCGTCGTATTGATAACCAACTCCGTGGTCGATCAGGACGTCAGGGAGATCCAGGTAAGTCGAAGTTCTTTCTTTCATTAGAAGATGATTTGATGAGAATTTTTGGTTCTGACAGAATCAAAGGCATCATGATTAAGCTCGGAATGAAAGAAGATGAGCCTATTGAGCACTCAATGATTACCAATGCTATTGCCAAGGCACAGAAGAAAGTTGAAACCCACAACTTTGACATTCGTAAGCATTTGCTTGATTTTGATAACGTCATGAATGAGCAGCGTAAAGTAATCTATAAAATCCGCCGTGATATTTTGAACGACGAAGGTAACAATGAACTCATCAATGACTTTGTTGAAGAAGTTGCTTTCAATTTTGTTGAGCAAGTCAAGCCTGAGAAGAAAGCCACTCTTCGTGACTACCCTTGGGAAGATATCAACATCAATATGAAGGCGATCTTCAATGTTGGCAGGACTTTGAGTGCTGAAGAATGTTCTCAGCAAACTCAGGGCGATCTTTTTGAGTACCTAAAAAAAGCAGGCGTTGAAGCAATTGAGAACAAGTTCAAAGGTTTTGAAATTGAACAAGTCAAATACACTTACCGTGAAGTGCTACTTGCTACATTTGATCAATTCTGGAAAGACCATCTCCTGGCGATGGATCATTTGAAAGAAGGGATTAACCTTCGCTCGTACGGCCAGAAAGATCCTCTGGTTGAGTACAAGCGCGAAGCCTTTACTCTCTATGAGAATATGAAGGACGCGATCAAACGAGCGGTGATTGAGAGAATTTCGCACATTAAACTTCTTTCAAAAGAAGAGATTGATGAAATTCACAGCCAACAAGAGGCAATGCTAAATGCCCAGCTCAAGGCGCACCAGGAAGCAGAGCAGGCCAAACAAGTTGATGATGAAAAGAGAATTATCCGAGCGACAGTAAAAGTTGGAAGAAATGACCCCTGCCCTTGTGGCTCGGGCAAAAAATTTAAGGCCTGTCACGGAGCCTAAGGAGTTTTTCTGAGCAACGATAAGAAAGATCTCACCAGAATCGAAGACTTGTCGGAGTACCTCCACGAATTGGATGAAACTGATGAAGAGGCTCCCTCTTCTGAGGCATCTGAACTTCCGGAAATACCAACAGAAGAAACTGATTTTGGATCAACTGACTTTGGTTCGGCTGATTTTGGCTCAACTGAAGAAGAATCAACTTTCGGCTCAGAGGAGACCAACTTTGGTACGGAGGAGTCGACTTTCACTAGCGATGAATCCACTGATTTTGGATCAACTGACTTTGGTTCCACAGATTTTAACTCCACTGAAGAAGCCACTACTGAAGATCCTTTTGCGACTGAAGAAGAACCCTCCTTTACGGAATCTGAACCCGTGGAAGAGAAGACCATACTTGAGGAGCCAGAAGAAGATCCATTTTTTTCTTCTGAGCCCGAAGCAGAATACAAACCTGAACCCGTAGTGACTAAAGCTCCTGAGCAACCCTATAAAGCCCCTGAAAATTTTGACGATCTAAAAAAATTCGCAGAAAGCAGCAGCTTCTCAGGCATGGGTGCCGAGGGTAATCCCTCTTTCAGTGTTCTCTTGAAGAACGTTCGCTACATCGAAGATGTTAATGACATTATGGCGCTCATGAAAGAGCTGGGACTTCTTAGTGACCCTGAGGAACAGATTAGGCAGCGACTTATGAGGGGTAATCTCCTGGTGCCTCGAATCTCAGAATACTCGGCCATCTATCTCGCTCATAAACTGCGTCGTTTTGACATTGATATTCAGGTTGGGCTCTCCGATGAGATCCATCCTCCCAAACATCAGGAAGCACCTGAGACTGGACTTGTATCAAAATACACGCTTTATCAGAACCAGAATCACAATTTTCATTTTGATGACCCAAAGCTTGAAATAAATCAGATCATCATCGCCGCCACTCCAAATCTGGAAGGTCACCAGGTCATTCGCTACCTCGGTGTCGCCTCAGAACATAAAATGCTGGAAGGCCATATTGTCGAAGATGAAGATTCGGCCGAAATCCCAAGGTATTATTCCGAGCTGGCGCAAAAACTTAAGGCCCACGCCCTTAAGGCACATGCTAATGCCGTCATCGGTCTGAACTATCAGCTCACACCTCTTCCGACAGAATATGGAATGGGTGGAACTAAATACCGTCTGAGTTGTACCGGAAACCTTGTCTGGGTCAATAAACTATGAAGCATTTTGATGTCGTCATCGTTGGTGGCGGAATCAATGGCTGCGGTCTCTTGCGAGATCTTGCCCTCAATGGAGTGAAAGCACTCTTAGTTGATAAGGGCGACTTTTCATCACAAACATCCAATGGCTCATCTAAAATGCTCCATGGTGGAATACGGTATCTTGAAAATTTTGATTTTGGCCTGGTTCAAGAAGCGCTGGAAGAAAAAAATCTTTGGTTAAAGTTAACTCCTCATCTTTGCTTTGAAAGAGAATTTTATCTTCCTATTTATAGATATTCTAAATACGCTCCTTGGATGCTGCAGGCAGGCCTCTTTCTTTATGACTTCCTCTCGCACTTTCAAAACCGCCCTCATGCTATGCTCAGTGCTGAAGAAACAATGAAGACTTTGCCCTCAATCGATCCTAAAGGATTGGCCGGTGCAGGTAAGTATTACGATGGAATTGTAGATGACGCAAAATTATCTTTGGAATGTTTATATGATGCTCTGATAGAGCCAAACGTTGAAGCCCTTAGTTACCATGAAGTCATTTCTACAACTCAAACTGCTGATGGTTATGATGTGGTTATTGAAGATAGAAGACACGCCAAACGCGAAAGTGTGAAGGCTACTTATGTCGTTTTCACGACTGGCCCCTTCACTGACCAACTTTTACCAAAACTTGGAATTCCTTGGTCACCCCAGCTCGTTCCATCCAAAGGCATTCATCTTTGGCTTAAGGAAGGATCTATTGATGTAAAAGGCTCCGTCGTTCTGACTACCAAAGACAATCGAGTGGTTTTTGTAATTCCACAACGTGATGCCATTTTAGTTGGCACAACTGAAACCAAAGTCGATCAGGACATTTTTAATATTAAGGCCACTCAAGCTGATATAGATTACCTCATGAAGGTACTTGCTCAATATTTTCCAAACTCAAACTTATCAGAGTCTTCAATTATTTCTACCTTTGCGGGTGTTAGACCATTGGCCAAAGAAGAAGGTAGCGGGCATGCATTAGGCAAAGTAAGTCGACATCATAAAATTTATCGTCCCACCTCTCACACCTATGTGATGATCGGCGGAAAATACACAACGTTCAGAAAAATGACTCAGGAACTGGCGCGCGAGATTGTGCCACGCTTGGGACTTCGTTATAAACCCAATCTGACTCTCAATCCATTAAGACAGCACTCCATAATGCCAACATTTGGACAAAAACCTGTCTTAACTATGGAGATGATTAAAAAAATCATAGCGACTGAAAAAGTAGTGACCTTTGAAGACTTGGTCTCTCGAAGATTATCTCTGCTTGAAAATCCCCACCAGATGAAAGATGTGATGGGAATTCCGGCCGATCAGGTACGTGCCCTTTTCTAGAAGCGGTAGGAAATCGCCAGCATCAGGCGAGGGCCGGCAACATTTTTATTAAACACTTCGCCGCCAGTATCTTCCTTATACTTTTCAGTCCGCATGTAATAATCAAACAACATACGAGCACCAAAACCTTTGAAGGTGTAGAACTTGTATCCGCCACCAATAGAAAATCCGGACGTCCCACCATTGGCAGAACTTTCAGGCTCACCAGCATTGGCACCGGCGGTATAACTTGATTTCACAGTCCCAACATTGAAAGTGAAATGTAGATAAGGAATAAACTCATTGGCAACCGAAGGAAGTTTCGTTGGATGCCAGTTTGTACCAAAACCAAATTCCGTCAATTCATTCGTTACCGCAGCACCGTTATGGGCCTGTGAGTTCTCTCTCATCAATGAGAACTCTCCTACTAGGGAAAAATGAGAATACCATTCTCTCTCTTTTTGAGCATACAATTCACCACCCAGACCAATATGATAAAAAGATTGGGAATTATTGAATGACTGGTCCCCTACATCTGTCTTCGTATTTGAAGTGAGGCCCGAGACATTTAAGAAACCATAAACTTCTTTGGTCTTCTCTACAATTGATGCTGGAATTTCATTCTCTTCAAGGGCTTTGAGATCAGCATTTGTGGTTTTACTGTCAGCTGCACTCAAATCCTGAGCTCCATCGGCCAGAGGAATCCCAAGATTGGCGGGGTCCCCTGTCACGGCAGTTGGAGTGTCTTCCTGAACAATTGCTTGAGTTTCATCTTTGGTTATTTTCACGGCAGGAGTAATTTTGATGCTCATGACAGAATCATTGGTAATAAAATCGGCATTCACAAGCCGATAAACTGACCAAACAGACCTAGTAGGAGAAACTTTAATACAAACCCCACGGGCAACGATCCCGGCAGTGACGATAAATTTTGCGTGATCCCCTTCAACTAAACCATCTTCAGTTCCACGATTGATCATCAGCGTTTTCTTGGAATCCGAAACTTTAACCACTCTGACAGTTAGTTTTTCATCCACTTCCAACGCCAAGGCGATAGAAGGGAGCAAAAGAAGTAGAAGAATAAAATATTTCATAATGATCCTCAAAATGCGTAAGCAAGACCAACACCAATTTTAGCTTCAACCAGATTTGTATTCTCAGGTAAAACAGAATTTAGTTTGCTGGACTCGTATCTTTCAATTTTTAATGTTTCCATACTGGCCTGGAGCCTGATCCCAAGATGGTTGCGCAAAAGGTATTTAAACCCTGCTCGAAACCCTGGGAGTGAGAGTACTGTGTAGTTCGCTTTTTCGTCCGGAGTTGGAGCGTAGGCGCTGGCAAAACCAGAACGAAGATAGACCCCAAGATACATAATGGGTGATTCCACTGCGTAAGGGGCATAAAGAGGATACCAATTCGTTCCAAGACTAAGAGAATATTCATCAAGATCAGAATTATAGGTTTGGGCTTCAAAGGCAGTATAGTTCATACGAAATGTTGCATTTAAAGTGAAACGTTCCAGGGATTCATGCTTTAAAAAAGGAGTAGCTTCAAAATCAAGCTCCGTTGAATAGAGCGATTCACGTCTATAAAGAGGATCATCATCACCTTGGGCATCACTTAAATTAAATCCGTATTCAAAGTTCATGCTATAGCGGGTTGGTTTAGCTACAACCAATATTCTGCGGTCTTTTTCCTGAAGAACTGAAACCTGATTCAACACTTTTCGTAACTCTTCATCGGAGTAATCCTCTGACCAGCTCTCCCCTTTTTCAAGAATTGAGCGGTAAAGTTTAGCATCCGCAGTGGACCTCACTGATTCTTTACGCAGGAAAGTATTATATTCAGTCCCATAACCGCTGTTCACAGCAAATTCGTTAGAAAACTCAGACTTTCGCTGTTTTTCATAAAAACGATCATAATTAAAATCTGGATCATTAACTCTTTGCAAATAGGCCGTGACAAGTTTCTCAAAAGTTGAAAGCCTGAGCTGACGAGTAAATTCTTCTTTGTTAGCACTCTTATAAACTGACGAGCGGTAGCGTGAAGCCTTGTTTTCTTTCCAGACCTCAACATCAATCACCTCAGCGTCGGTATCAGACACTGCCTGATTTTCATGGGCCGGCACCATGACTTCATACTTGTCACCAAGCTTGCTTAGTCGATTTTTATCATTCGACTCAGCATCCTTGATCTGAGACTTCATTTTATTCTTATCATTGACGAGACTAATGCGACCTAAATGAGGCGGTCTTCGCCCACTCAACATAAGGGACTCAGACAGAACCAGAAACTTGTCACCTTTGACTAAAAGTTCCTGATCAAAAATTTTATAGAGAATCCAAACCGAAGAGTCGGAATTGATTTTGACATTTCTCGCCTTGGCAGCGGGGACTAATCTTAAGTCTCGGTCTTCAAGGGATTTGATTTGTTTAACAATGACTGCGTAGTCGCCACTTTGAATTCCGTCGTGAGACCCTAGATTGAAAACAACAGTCTGCCCACTGGCCGACTGACCAAGCAACCTGGCCTCGGTTAGGGCCCAGGCAGGCACAGCTATGACTATGAGCAAAATGGCGTATCCCGTCATCCTTAACATGAGCTCATTCTTCCTTGAGAAATTGTCTCTTCTAAAAATATTGTTACATCGAAATAACGGTATGAAAACACTCGATTTTCTCTCATAGTCATTTAATTTGATAAACTTTAAGTCCTTGATAAAGCGATGCAAAAACCCTATAAAGAGACATTGTTACTAAAAAGGACTAATCGCATGGGTTACAGATCAAAAAGAAGACGTGAAAAAGTAACGTACAACTACACATGTTCTCTTACGAACGAAGAGTTTGTTACGACAGAAAAAGCTCCACACCCGAAAGAGCTACTCTCTGTAAAAGCTTATTACGAAATGAATCCAGACATGGACGATCGTCCAGCTGTGGTTAAAAAGAAATTGGGCTTACCTGCTGCTCCTGAAACTAAACACTAATCGAGGTTTATGATGGAAAGACGTAAAGTCATCATCATCGGAACCGGTCCTGCCGGTTTAACTGCTGCCATCTATGCGGCAAGAGCTGATTTAAAACCCCTTATTTTAGAAGGCCATGAACCTGGCGGCCAGCTTACACTCACGACCGAAGTAGAGAACTTTCCTGGTTTTGAGCATGGAGTGATGGGTCCGGAACTTATGGGCAACATGAAAAAACAGGCCGCAAGATTCAATGCTGAATTCAAGTCTGTCATGTGTACTGAAGTTGATTTTTCAAAAAAGCCTTTCAAAGTCACAGATTCAAGCGGCTCTAGCTATGAAGCTGATACCGTCATTATCTCAACGGGTGCATCGGCCAAATGGCTGGGACTTCCAAAAGAGAAAGAACTCACTGGTCGCGGGGTTTCAACTTGCGCAACTTGTGACGGCTTCTTCTACCGTGATAAAATCGTTCACGTTGTAGGCGGAGGGGATACGGCCATGGAAGATGCTACTTTCATTACCAAATTTGCTAAAAAAGTTTATATCGTTCACCGTAAAGATACACTCCGCGCTTCTAAGCCTATGCAAGAGCGTGCTTTCAATAATCCGAAAATCGAATTCCTTTGGGATTCTGCAGTTACTGAAATTCACAGCAACGAGCATGGTGTAAGTGGGATCACTGTTGAAAATTTAAAAACAGGTGCCAAACAAAACCGCGACACCGATGGCCTTTTCTATGCCATTGGACATCATCCAAATACGGACTTTTTAAAAGGTCAGATTTCGCTTGATGCTCACGGATTTATCAAGACTCACAATGGCCCGGAAACTAATATACCTGGCGTTTTCGCTTGCGGAGATGTTCAAGACTCTTACTACCGCCAAGCGATCACAGCTGCGGGGTCTGGTTGTCAGGCCGCCATCAAAGCTGAGAGATATCTCGAAGGTCACTAATTGAATCTGCCTCCGATTCCTACTTTAAAAAATCGTACACTAGAATTTTACCAGCGCCATGAGGTGCTGGTATCTGTTGGTGTTTTTGTCTTTGGATTTGTTTTTGATCTTTTGACTCTAGGTCGTATTGATGACCTGTTAAATCTCGTCCAACAGGCCATTTACCTATCCATTCTAGGGACACTTCTGCTGTGTGAAGTGCGCATCAAAATTGGATCTCTCACCTTATCCGAGCGTGGTCAGAAATTCTGGGAATACCATGACCTGGTAGTGCACTTTTTATTTGGCTCACTACTATCGGTTTATACCATTTTCTACTACACCTCTGCCTCTGCGATCACTTCGTTCTTTTTTATCCTACTGCTTGCGGGTCTAATGCTCGCTAATGAAGTTCCAAGATTTCAAAAGCTCGGCCTTCCAGTAAGGGTTATTCTTTTTTCAATATGCGTTCTCTCCTACTTTTCCTTTTTTTATCCCATTTTGATGGGGCATGTAGGGGCGATACCTTTTTGGTTAGGCTTTTTAACTTCTGGGCTAACACTTGGCCTGATTTGGAAGTTAAATTTTAAACATCTAGAAACTCACCCGCTGATTAAACGCCATGTTTTGATGCCCGCAATTGGTGTCCACTTAGTTTTTTTGTTTGGCTATTACACTTCGCTCATACCACCAGTCCCTGTGGCAGTTAAAAAAATTGGTATCTATTATACAGTTGAAAAAACCAACGGTGATTACGTTGGCACGTATCAGAGACCATTTTGGAAATTTTGGGCCAAAGGTGCTCAAGATTTCGAGGCTCGCCCAGGGGATAAGCTCAATGTTATATTATCCATTTTCTCGCCGGGAAATTTTGAAGATCAAGTATTTCTTAAATGGTACCTAGATGATGTGAATCAGGGCTGGACCTTACAAGATACTATTCCTATGACTATTTTAGGCGGAAGAGACGAAGGCTTTAGAGGCTTTGGAACCAAGTCTCATTATCAATCTGGCGACTGGCGGGTTGTAGTAGAAACATCTGACGGCCGGGAAGTTGGCAGGATCAACTTCACCGTTGAAACCGATAGTGGAGTTGATCCGCGGGAATTTAGACAGGATATCTTTTAGTTTCTAATAATAACTCTATTTGTATTTCCCACTTCCTCTAGCTTATAGAGTTGTGGGTTATTGAGATCAAAAGTTTTAGCCGTTTTGAGATCATTACAATCTGCCACGCTTTTAACTTCAAAAGAAAACTTTGTTTTATTGTCTGCTGCCAAACGGCGATAGTTCCACATCATGATTTCTGCAGAAGTCGCATATCGATTTACAACAAATTGAGTGTCTCCACATTCTGTGAAAATAACTTTGTCATTAATTAATATTTGAATGATGTTTGGAAAGTTCTCTCGTGGGTATGTAACAACCCAATCCATATCACAATTAGTTGAAGCCTCATTACAAATGGGGTCTTTTATACTATCAGTCTCCTGACCTTGCTTGGAGACCTCATCAGGGGCCTCACAGGCACCAAGAACCAAGGTCATCATAAGTATGAGCAAGTACATAGATTTCATTTTAGCCTCAAGTCTAAGATCTTAAATATACTAAAAGGGTTTCAATTCTCGCAGAACCTGACAAGTAAAATCTGCATATCCCTTTCCTGAGCAAAAATGACCACTATGAAATACCTTTGACACATGGGCCGGCTTTCTGAAAAAATAATTAAGTCAACTCTTCGCTTAAGGATTAGCGAAGAAGAGATTTAGATCAATTTTGCGAGAAACCAAGGAAGGTGACATGCAGACGACTCTTTTCAACTACACGACTCTCTCTACACGGTTGGAAAAATCCACCCGCACATTATTCGTGACGTTGAATCGCCCAGACTGGAAGAATGCTTTCAGATTAGAGATGTTGTTCGAGTTAGAATCCCTTCTCGCTTGGTGTACGACTCGTGTTGAAATCAACACCATCTTCATCGATTCTTCTTCAGAAGTATTCTCTACAGGTCTTGAACTAGAATCACTTTCAGCTCTCTCAGCTTCTCAGCTGGACAAAATTAATACCAAACTTCAAAAAATTATTTTCGCTATGATGCAATTGCCACAGACAGTGGTGATGGATCTTGGCCATGGCTCTGAAACAATTGCTTCTGAATTTGCTCTCGGTGCTGACATTCGTATTGCTCATAAAGAGGCCAAAGTGAGTTTTAATCACTGCCACTATGGCCTGGTCCCAGCAGCTGGCGGGATGAGTATGCTTTCAGCTCTAGTCCCCCCTGCCTTCTCTCGTGCCTGGATTCTTTCAGGTGCCCCAATTTCTGAATCCGCTCTGACTCAATCTGGATTTTTAAATGAGACCTACTCAGAAAATAAAAATGAAGTGATCGCTCAAATACTAGGCGGGATCGCAAAGCTTGCCCCTGTTCAACGTATTCAGGCCAAGCTTGGTCTTTTTGAGGCCCTTCGTAATCAATTTGAAGCTGGTATTGTGATGGATAGAAAGATCGCTAAAGCTTCTATGGTATCTGAAGACTGGAGAACGAAAAAGCCTGAGGCCAAAGAATTTGGATTCATGCCGGCCAAATCAATGTCTTACTCTGTGAAGCTCTCACTCATCAAGAGCGAAGAAACCACAGGTATTGAACACTAGAATTTCTACCAACAAACAGTAGTCAGGCGATCTGGGGTTGTATCCCAGATCATCTTTTGACCAGACTTAGGCAATCCGTCCTTTGCGTAGTTCACTGTGTACTCAATTGAAGAGCCGTAGTTGGAATCATAGAGACCAAATACAACCTTATCTTTATGAGTGGTCACAGAATGAACGCCAACCACGTGGCTATAATAGAGCATCAAAGGCCAGCGACCTGACCCCAGTCGTTTACGAAGACTTTCCACCGAGGCATGAAGATTTATTCTTCCCAATGTTGAAGTGATGGGTGAGTCCTGAAGAATAAGAAACTCATCCAGGTTCCACGAGATCTCACGAACAGCAATGTCAGCATTGTAATCAATGGCGTTTGCCATCAAAAGACTCTTATGAGCACGGCAGAATTCATTTAAATTGGCGTATCCCGTGATTTCAACATTCTTCTTAAGCGCACATCCACCAGAATGGTAGCGTCTTAATTCTGCCATCGCAGCAAGGGCCTCGTTGTAGGTCATCTTTGATTTGCCGGGACTAAATTTGGCGTGTTCATGAAAAGCAGAGACTATGCCCGACATCCCCTGGCACACCCCTTTTTTACTACCTAAAACGCCCATGGGACCAAAACTGCGAAGTCCCGGATCCGCATTCCTGAAGCACAGGCCATCTTTTTCCATGGAAAAAGTTGCGGCAACAGATTGGAGGCTCATAAATGTCAGGAGGAGGCTTAGAATTTTATTCATAGAGTGAGGGTACCAAAATTCTGGCCCCACACTCTAAAGAATATAAAAATTACATATTAAAGGAAATGACATCTCATCATGGCAGTCATGAAGGAATTATGAGACCAAGTTAGATCAACTGCTCCCTGCATCAGTCCATTTTCATGGTTAAACTGCTCTGACATATGACCCTTACGATCAGAATGAAAGAGAACTCTCTGAAATTGGGCCTCAATGACGTCTGAGAGCTCCTTAGAGAGAGTTTTCGTTAACTTACCACTCTTTGATAATTCATTTTTTACCAAACAAACGTATTCACCCAGAGCAATAGTTGAAAGGAACCAAGGATTCCCTAATCTTGATGTCTCGTACCCGTCGTAGCGATCTTCAGGGTAGCGTCCAATACCAACACCAAGGTTAGCATACTTTTTATTCACGTTATAAATGTCGGCAAAGGCAGATGTCAGAGTTTCTATATATTTGAGAACATAAGGGTCTCTAAGGGAGAACAGTTTCTGATAAGGAGAAGTATGAAGAAGGGCCAAAAGTGGTGCCACATCCAGACCAGAATCTTTATAACCAAGTGGGGCAGATTTTTGTGAAGTCACAAGTAAACCCACTCGGTCATGAGGAAACTCTGCTTTTAGTTTGCGAGCAATTCTTTCTGACTCTTGCTTATAAAAATCTGCGGCATTTGAATCCTTAAGTTCGGCAGCGAGCTTCGCTCCTTCCTGCAAGGCCACGTGCTGAGACAGTAGAGTGTAGAAATGCATTCCTTTCTCTTCTTCCCAGAGATCAAAGCTATGCTCATTCCAGTGGTGGGCCACATACTCAAGGTCTTTTTTGATTACTGAATCAGCTGGCAAAACGCCGTGATATAGATTTTTTAAAACGTAATCCTGGTTACCTTCTGCGAAAAGAATGCGGGCAAATTTAATCATCGCCAGAGCACGAAGGGCAGGCCCGTCGTTCTGCGGACGTCCCCAAGGACCTGTGAAGCCCGAGCCATCAATATTATATTTAGGCTCGCCTAAACCTGAGTAGGTAGGAAGATTTTGACGGTAAGCTTCGGCATCGATCCATGTGAAAATCATTTTTTTGATTTTTGGATCTTTTTTTAATTCATAAAAATCAATTAAAGAGCGCATGGTCAGGGCAGTATCTCTGACCCAGTCATAATAATAGTTAGGAGCTTCCCTACTGGGACTAGCAACTACCATGCCGGGTTTCACATCAGGACGAGTGGCATTGGAAATTACCATATTTAAGCTGAACTTAAATTGCTCCCCTTTGGTTGGCAAACTGGCCCAAGTAAGAGTCGGTACAAGTAATAAAAATAAAAATTTCATTTAAGCTTCCTTATATCGTGCTGACTGAAATCCATCGTAGCTAATTTTTCACTAAATCCTAATATAAATCCGCCGCCTCCGGCACCACAAAGTTTCAAAATATAATCACCCGTTTCCAGACCCTTTGACCAGGGTCCTCTCATTTGTGTCGGTATCATCTCCGGAAAATACTCCCACTGAAACTTTGAAATTAACCACAAATGGTGAAATAGATTAGAACGATCATTACCTAAAATTTCGTTAATCGCAAAATTGACTTCGCGCATCAACACATCAGCACAGCCTCTTTTGAACTCAGGGTCTTTCATTTTTTCCTGGTAGATATTAACTAGTGGACCTGTCTGACGGGGTTTGCCTGTATTTAAGAGGAAAAAACCCTCGAGATTTAAAGGTTTGGCCAGGGCCTCAACATTATCAAAACTATGAATCAAAAGTGGCTTCTGAATCAGACTTACTAGGGGATCAATACCCGAACTTGAGCCATGAAAGTAATCCTCTAATTTTGCAAGGGCCTCTTTATCTTTCATCATGGAGCTTTGTTTGACTCCGTAAGTTTGAAAAATCGCCGCAATCAAGGCGCCCGAACTTCCGAGACCGTAGCCATGAGGGATGGAGGAATCAAACCACAGTCCCCGCTCGATATCATTTTTGAGCCTTAAAATATCGAGATACTTCTCCGAAGTATGAGAGAGAAAAGACACCAAAGAGGAATGGGAAATTTTAGATTCTTCAGTCAAAAGCGGAGCATATGACCATTTTCCCTGAAATTCAGAATAAGGAATCGCCAGCGCCTTTGACCCGTTAAGAATAGTGTATTCACCCAGAAGAAGAATTTTGGCGGGAAAACAATTCTCTAACATTTTCTGGGCCCAGTTCCCACTTTATCATCAATGATTTGCTCAGAGAGCGCAGAAAGTTCATGAGTAATGAAAGTGAAGATCTTGGATTTAAATTCCTCAGGGTAAATCAAATGCAGATTAGGTCCTGCATCCAAAGTAAAATAGAGAGGAAGCTTCGTTTCACGTCTAAAATCCCAAATGGCATCAATCGCGGCCAATGTATTGGGCTTGAGTAAAATATAAGGAGTTGAAGAAGTCAGCATCATGGCATGAAGGGAAAGTGCTTCTGTTTCAAGTATTTTCCCTAGAGCTTCTATATCCCCGGATTTGAGTGCAGAAATACACTGAGAAAAGTTAGCATTGGCCTGAGCAAAACGGCTTAGAGCAAAAGGATGATCTCCCATTAACCCGTGACCAGCACGGCTCGAGACATTTTTCTCTTTTCCGCTTACGACTAAGACAGTGTCCTGCAAAGACGCGAGATCAGCATGAACGTCAACCGGAGACGCGTAAAGATCACTCGTCTCGACTTGAGCTGAGTCGCCCCAGGCAACAAAACCACCATAGATAGAGCGACAAGCACTTCCGCTTGCCAGTCTGGAGAGATAACTCGCTCGTTTCAAAAATAATGCGTGATCTCCCTCCGGGTTTAGATGCTTGAGGTAATCAACGAAAGTCAAAACAAACGCCGATAAACCTGAAGCCGATGATGCGATTCCGGTGCCATGGGGAAATGTATTGGCCGTTTCAATCTCAACTGAGAGATTAGAAATCCAAGGCAACTCAGTCTGGAGACCTTCAAGGTAGCTTTTGATTTTTTGTGCGAAACGTTCGTTTTTTTGACCATCAAGCTTCAACTCAACGGTGAGATTATTTGAAAGCGAGAATTTCGTTTTGGTAGAGGTTTTGCATTCTTTAAGTGTCATTGAGACAGAAGGATTTGCAGGTAACTGGTGCCCCTTCTTTCCCCAATACTTCACGAAAGCAATATTAGCAGGAGACTCCCAGCTCGATTCAAATGCTACTGGAACTGCCGCCCGATAGGGCGCTAAAAGTGAATTCATGAATGTCTTTGAATAGTAGATTCAGTACGACTGATCTCAGAAAAAGGAATGAATGTTGTAAAACCTTTTTCTGCAAAATAATCCCGGGTTTCTGAAGGCGTGCGATCAGAAGTGACCATAGCAAAGTCTCCACCCCAAGCACCAAGAGATTTAACTTGTCCCCAGAAGTCTTTGAAATATTTGTCTTTAACTTTTTCATATTTCAAAGCCGAAGCAATAATGTCTTCATGGCTAAGGATAATTTTATTGAATGTATTTAAGCTTTGGCAGGCTATCATCTCTTGAGTGAGCTGAGTGATCTCATTCACCAGCATGTTTCGCCCTTCAATCTTAGCCTCACTAAAAGCAACAACTTCCTCTTTTGAGGATTGTTTATTTCCGAGATAGAGAAAATAAATGTTTTCTTTAAATGAAGGGTTAAAATCAACCGTTTCCCATTGAGGTTTATTATCCACTCTTTGAAAACGTATGGGTCTCATTGCTTGAGCGCATGCAATGTCGTAGCCAGAGCCACCAAGAGTTTTTTTCAGGAGTTCGAATGGGCTGACATAGGCCCATTGGGCGACGTTATAAAGGAAAGTTGAACTCGAACCAAGCCCCCACTCCAGCGGAAATTCAATTTTAGTTTCAACAAAAACATCCATGTCGTCCCGAAGAAAATGCGGGTTTTGATGTCTTACCGAAGAGAGTACTTGATGAACAAAATCTTGCTTGGCATTTTCTTGATCTTTTATCGGCTTGAAATGCCATAATTCATAATCTGACTCAAACCAAACTTTGCCGGAATGATCAACGCTCTTCCAGTTAAGTGTCGGTTGATATGAATGGCGATATTTAACCTTCATCGATTGCCCAACAGTTGTAGGTATCGCTAGTGCCATCGCTCCATCGAGTACGAAATACTCTCCAGACAATAATAATTTACCATGACCATAAAAATGTTGATCTTGCATGGATGCTCTCACTGAAGCTGCTTTGTAGATTCTAGAAAAGTTCTGACTGCTGTAAATGAGACCACTTTGTCAGTGAAATACTCTTTACCTTTTTCAATTTGGAGTGGAGACGCCCCTAATTGGTTTAACACATTTAATAAATGTAATTTCATGTGTCCTTTTTGAATGCCAGTGGTCACAAGGGACTTCACTGCACCAAAGTTTTGAGCAAGGCCAACTGCGGCCATAACTTTCATCAGATCCTGGGCCGACGGGTTCTCCAGGATAGCGAGGGACGTTTTGGCCAGCGGATGAAGAGACGTCAGTCCCCCAACAGTTCCCACGGCCAGAGGTATTGTGAGCGTGAATTTAAAAGTATCACCTTGAAGATCAACTTTTGAAAGAGAGCGGTACTGGCCATCTCTGGAAGCAAAAGCATGAGCACAGGCCTCAATTGCTCTGAAGTCATTGCCAGTCGCAAGGACCACAGCATCGACCCCATTCATAATACCTTTATTGTGTGTTACAGCTCGACTGATATCAACTTGAGCAATTCTAACAGCTGTTGAGAAACGCTCTGCAAATGTGCGGGCACTCATGCCATTAATTGTGCCAAGATTTTCAACCGGACACTCGACAGAACACTCCACTAAACATTCTGGAGTATAATTAGAAAGGATGCACATGATGATCTGGACTTCTTTTTCAGAAGCCGTGAATGAATCATCTAAACCAAGCTTATGTTTAAAGACCAATGCCATTTCTTCCAGGATCGAATTAATGAAGTTGGCCCCCATAGCGTCACAGGTATTAAATTCAAGTTTGAGCTGGAAATAATTCTCAATTTTGTCCGTCATATCTTCAAGCCCAACGGATAGAATGCCTCCACCACGTCTGTTCATATTTTCAGTCAGAGGCTTAACAGCAGCAACGAGGTCATTTTGAGATTTTTCAAAGAAGGCGGTGAGCTTTTCTTTTTGGCCTTGCCACAAGAAATGAATCTGACCCACTTTTTTGGTCGAGATGATTTTTGAGGTGAAGCCTCCTCTTTCGTACCAGAACTTGGCACCCAAAGAAGCTGCAGCAACAACCGACGACTCTTCAATCACCATGGGCACGGAATAGGTTTTTCCGTTGATTAAAAAATTAGGAGCGATACCAAAAGGCATGTCAAAATTGGTAAGTGTGTTTTCAGAAAACTCGTCGAGTCTTTTCTGAATATCATTATCATGGTGCCAGAAAACCGGCATCTGTTTAACTAACGTTTGAGCTTCGCCGCCCAATTGATTAGATAACCAGACGATCTTTTCTTCTTTTGACATCTTTGAAAAGCCAGAGACTGGTTTCATAGATTCCCTTTAAGATTTAAAATCTTATTTGCAACCAACAAGGCTTCTTTCATTTGAACAAATTGTTCACGGAGTACTTCGTAATTTTCCTGGGCAGGGCCCAAAAAGCTTGAGGCCATCCCAATGACGGAAGGGGCCTTGAGTTTAGCTTTGAGTTCATAGCCATCTAGCACAGTTCTCACTCCGCCGGAAATAATGAACTCTTTGCCTTTCACAGGAAGACCATTCAAAATCTCCACCATCTCAGCGGCAGTATGGCCGACATTAATGAAGGGCTTTTTAAATTCAAACTCTCCAGAAGATCTGAGACTTTCTAAGAGAGAAAAATTAGTTCCACCGTAGGCACCAAATTCGATACCGGCCAGTGGCAGGTCTAAAAGTGCTTTAAGGCTTTTGGGCCCCATGCCTTGTCCTACTTCCTTGATCAAGACCGGATATTTTGTGTGCTCGAGAAACTTCTTAAAGATTGTAAGCGGACTAAATTTAAATTTATCCCCATGAGGCTGAAACCATTCTTGGAGAGGATTTAAGTGAATAATGAGACCAGTTGCTTCCAGGACCTTCACCATTTCATGCAAAAGGTGAAATTTATCTGCTTCACATAATTCTTCTAATTGGGCGTAACCAATATTCGCAAACAGGGGTTGGTCCCCAAGATGCTTTCTCACCGCAAAATCACTCAGTCTGTCTGAACTAGTTAAGAGATTGCGGCACGACCCGAGTCCCATGCCCAGTTTGAATTCACCACAAAGTTTGGCGAGGTTCGTATTTATCGTTTGAGATTTTTCAATTCCACCAGTCATACTGGAAACCCATATCGGGTAATCTAAATTGAATCCTAAAAATGATGTGGGCAATTTCTCGTCGGCTACGGGATGAGAGAAAAATAATGGCTCGTAATCAAAACGACCATCCACCGTTACCGCCGTGGTTAACGATTTTGGAGTCAACTCAATGTGATCCTTCTTCCTTTGAGTAATCTCAAAAGAATCAGAGGAATAGAGGGTCTTTGACATGTCCATCAATTACCAAGAAATTCCACAAAAGTCATGTGTTCCTTGCGCTAAATCATTGGCGTATCTGACTGAAATTACAGTATTTAATCCGGTAAAATTGGTTGTAAATTGTTCCTTGTTAAAACAAAGGCCTTGGGGCCATAATCGGCTTCATGGATTTAAGCGAGCAAAAGCGTATTTTTGAGACCTTCATGGTTGAGAAAACCGCCCAATATTTTCCCCCGCCCTCGAATCTTAACGAGGCCATTCGCTATTCACTTTTGGGTGAAGGAAAACGCATTCGTCCACTTTTATGCCTAGGATTTTCTCAAGCTTTTAATGGCAACCAAGCCGAGGCGTTACGTTTGGCCGTTGCAGTGGAGATGATTCACGCCTACTCCCTCATTCATGATGATCTGCCGGCCATGGATAATGATGATATGAGACGTGGTGTTCCCACTAATCATAAAGTTTTTGGAGAGGCCAATGCCATTTTGTCAGGTGATTCTCTTCTTACTATGGCACCGGAATTTCTTCTCAAAGAATTAAGCGCACTCAAAACTGAACCACAAAAGATAATTGAACTTGTCATCAAACTCCTCGAGGCCAGTGGCCATCAGGGAATGGTCATGGGACAGGCCCTGGACATGGAATATGAAGCAAAAAATCTTTCCGAAGTAGATAAAAAAGAAATTGAAAGCACATTATCAAATATTCACAAGCTGAAAACGGGATCCATCATCACCTGGAGTTGCCTGGCCGGGCTTTATACACATCCGAACCCTGAATTCATTGCTAAAAATGCCTGCCATGTTCAATCCATTGGCCAGAGAATAGGTCTATTGTTTCAAATTGTAGATGATATTCTTGATGAGACATCTACACTCCAGGAACTGGGAAAAACTCCGGGGAAAGATCAGAAGAGTGCTAAGCTGACCTACACCAATTTGCATGGTTTGAAAGATGCCACGATTATTGCCAAACATCTAATACTGGAAATCAAAGAGGATCTTGAAGGCCTTCAAGGAACTAGCAACTGGAAAATCATTTCAGAAATTATTGATTCACTTAGAAAGAAGCTGCCCGCCTAGGACCATCACAAACTCCCGTTTATCATTTTCGCCAATGGCCTTGATAATTGAAGAAGCAGTACCACGAATAAGAAATTCCTTCGTCCCACCCAGATCACAACCTAAGAATATCTCGCGCTCAGGACCAAGTTTATGAACGTCATCAAGCAGTTTTCTTAACCGGTAAGGAGTGTCCATCCAGATGAGTGTTTCTGGTCGCTTCAATTCTTTTTTCATCCACTCGCTTCTCTCCGGCTCTTTTACGGGGACAAAGCCAGAAAAAACAAAAGTAGCGTGGGAAAAACCAGAAAGTGCTAAGGCCAAGGCTATCGAATTGGGAAAGGGGGTCGCAGTAACTTTAATTCGTTGTTTGTGACAGGCATTTACCAAGAGTTGCCCTGGATCACAAAACGCCGGCAAACCACAATCACTTAAAAGATAAGCACGTTTGCCGCTTTTAATTTCTTTTATAATATCAGACTGAATCTTTTCCTGAGTATGTTCATTAAAAAGAATAAATTTTTCAATTGCCTCTCTGGGAAGTCCCCACTTGAGCCAGCGCTGGCGACCTATCTTATGTTCTTCAACCAGGATCAAAACATCCGGTTTAAGCGCGTCTTCTAATAACTTCTCTCGCGCCACTGGCTCCAGAGGTAGGTCTTCTTGAATCGGGGTTGGAACTAAAATTAGCTCACTCATTTATTCATCCAATCTTAAAAATAGTTCTGGTCGGTGAAAATCAGGATTCATTTCACGATTGGGCTCAAGTGCGTAAAATTCCCTCGGCTCAGTGGCAAGGCAAGAATAGAAACCACCGTATAAATTGCCCCCCTGAATTTCTTCGGGCAGGATCACTTCCATTTTACCTGTCCAGAATTTCTCCGTCACAGAAACTTCAGTTTTAAAGTCCAATATTTTAGGAGCAAAAAAAGTTTTTCTTGGTTCAGTAATAACCAGGGCAAAAGGTTGATTCAAGGGAGACACTTGAATTTCAAGATACGGAGCAGTGAGCTCACTCTCATCCTTACGCAGTTGCAAGAAAGCTTCGAAAACGTCTTTATTCCAAAGTCCCCAGTTCTTTGACCAATCAGTGGTATAAATTTCATCCGATTGCCAAGTTGGGCCCAGACGCTTTTGTATTTGAAATTCGATCACAACACTTCGATCAGACCTTTGCCAATTCACTTTAATGCTGTGGCCAGAGAAAGAAGATCCATGTTTTTTGAGGTAAGCTTGCATAAAATAATGTTATCATAACAAGCTATGAACGTCAGCTACCAGTTATTCTTAATCATTCCTCCCGGTCTTGAAGATCTCGCCCTCAAGGAAATTGAGCTCAAATGCCCAATTGCCCCTGTGCAGATCCACAAAGGCGGACTGGAATTGAATGCAGATATCAACTGGATCATAAAGGCCCATACGGAACTCAAAATCCCCACTCGCATACTCATGCGACTGACAACTTTTAAGGTTCGGGATTTTCCAAAACTTTATCAGAAATTTGTCGCCTTCAAGTGGAACGATTACCTCTCTCACCCAACACCGGTCTGGGAAATTAGCTGTTCCAAAAGCCGACTTATTCATACCGGAAGAATTGAAGAAACGGTTCAAAAGGCCCTGACTGAGGCCATGCGCAAACAGCCTTTGGGTAAAGACTGGGAAAAGAAGAATTACTCTCCCCAGACTTTTTATATACGACTTGTTGATGATGAATTAACACTAAGTTTAGATCTTTCTGGTGAGCCTCTTTATAAGCGCGGTTTCCAAAAAATTAAGGGCGAAGCCCCTATTCGAGAGAATTTTGCGGCCGCTTTTGCTTTTGAAATACTTAGTGACTTAAAAGATCCGGCACCACTGATTGATCCCATGTGCGGATCTGGGACCCTTTTAACTGAGGCCCTGACTTTTTATCGCCCTCTCCATCTAAGAAAGTTTAGCTTCGAAGAGGCCCCTTTTTTTAAAGGCAAACTGATTAAGCTGGCCCCAGAGTCAAACTCATTACCGGTTAGTCAGGCCATTGGTTACGATATCAACGGTGAGCTTCTCTCAAAAGTTTCCAAAGAGCTTGATGATAATCTTCCCATCACTTTAAAGGCCCAAGACTCATTGATTGAGAAGTTTCCTATCGATAACTCAGTCATTCTTTGTAATCCTCCTTACGGTGAGCGAATTCAGATTGAAGGAAAAAGAGGAAGTTTTCTCAAAGAAGCCTGGACGAAATTTATGCAGGATGATCGCCCTCTACGTTTTGGATGGGTTTTGCCATCTGACATGGATGATCTTTTCTCAAATCCGAAAGGTTATAAGCTGAAGACCAAGCGTCATCTTAAAAATGGTGGAATGGCCGTGACGTTCTGGATTTGGGAAAGAATCTAGTACTGGAGTTTTAGTTTTTCGGCCTTGCATTGGCCAAAGAGTGCGACTTCGGAGCCATCAGCTTTTTTTTCAATTAACTTGCCCATTTTGCCGTTTGTCAGCCACAGCAAATTTTCTGTGCGATAGCCCGTACCATCAGCCGTGACAAAATGGTGGAGGGTCACTTGTTGGTTTTTTCCGTACTTAATCACAATACTTCCGTAGTCATCTGAATGTTTAACCACAATCTCGTGATCTCTCTCACACATGTAGTATGTCAGCTTTTCCTGTTCAGGATCTGTGTAAGTATTGTCGGAAGAACAGGAGACGGCGAAAAGGAGAATTAAGAATTTCATGATTTGTTAATTCCGATAAAAGACATGAGACTTAACCCACACGCCACCCAAGTATTGAATCACGGCAGTTTTTTGAGGCTCGATGTAATCCACCTCTTCAAGATTGAGATTACGAAGAGAATAGATAAGAAGTTCAAAAACTTCGCCTTTGGGATGAACAATTTTCAACTTATCAGATTTGCGCAAACCTTTGGTGTTGCTGACAAAAATCGCCAGATGACTTCCCTTCTCCGCTTCCAAAACTTCACCCACATAATCGCCTTCTCTGTTTTGAAGTCTGTGGTTTTTGAGTTTAGGAAAAAGGACATCTGTTTTATTAACCAGATAAAATCCGCGCATCAAGTCCTGGGGATATTTTTCTTTAAATGCTTCAAAGGAGGTTTCAGTAAAATTCTCTGAGAGATCTTTTACCTCTTTAAGCTGCGAGAACTCACTAAAGCGCAGATCTACACGGAAGTAACCCAGACCCAAGCCTTTCAATTCCTGAGCATAGTCAACGAGACAAAAATCCTTGATGTGAAACATGAATGTGCCATGGCGATTTTCAACAATGGGAAAACCTTTGTGAGGTGACTCTTCACTCTCCCCGACGGCACTTATTTCTTGATTAAATGAAAACTTATCCTCGGCCAGAGGTGATAATAGCTGTCTCGGCGTATAGAAGAGAAGGATTCTTCCAATTCCTAATAGCTCACAAGGAACATTTAAACGTTGGCAATATTCTTCAATTTTATTTTTTGGAAGCTCGATTGAAAGAACAATTCTCTCCATGCGGCCTTGAACGTGATCTATCCAACCCTGAAGACCTGGCAAATTATGATTTCCATTTTCAGCGATGAACTGCAAGGGTTTGTTCGTGTTTTTAAATCCCCACTCAAGTGCCCCTGGGTCCTGAACACGAAGTGAATCAAAAGAGTTTAAGAGTGGCAGAATATCAGCTGCAAGCTTCATAAACGTATTCTCTGTCATGAGAATATCCCATTCAAAGATTACTTTCAGATCCATCTCTTTGGCGCGTTTTGCCAGAGACAATAAAGAATCATTGTCCAATTTCCCAAAACGAGAAAAGTTTTGATGTCCCAAAATCACTTCACCAAGACCTTGATCCTTAATCAAATTTAAGTCATTTAAGTTTTGTGCAAAGGTAGTCAGTTTCATGCCTTAACCTTCTGGCGCACGAGCTGCAAACTTTCAACACCATCAACGTAAGGCAGCTTTATTAAAGTTGAAGGTCTAGTTCGAGTGACGGCCTTCATCATGATATCGGTAATTTCGTTGGCAAGAAGAGAGATGACCGGGCCCTTGAATGGAATAATCTCAAGCTCATCACCTTGATTAAAAGCATTTCTGACTTCAATCACGATACCTAAGCTCGGCGACGCTTCGACAACGGTTCCCACCATCTGCCATTCTTTCTCAGCATTTTCTCTTTCATTAAAAATACTATCTGCTCCAGCTGGCTCGACTAAACTCGCATTCGAATAGGCACGGTGGGAGACTTTTTTGAGCTCCGTTTCCCAGTAAAGCAAATCTTCTGAAAGGAAGTTTCCATGCTCACGGTAATACGCCAAGGCTTCAGTATAAATCTTACTCATGGTGCCTGCATAAAGATGACTCTTCATGCGGCCTTCAATTTTCAGAGAATCAATTCCTTCATTGATGAATTCGGGCAAAATGCGAAGCCCCTCAAGATCTTTGGAACTCATAAAAAAAGCTTTCTTTTTCTCTTCAGTATCAAGTCCCATATCGAGAGAATATTCAAAACGACAGGAATGAGCGCAACCACCACGGTTAGAGTCTCTGCCCTGCGTAAAGTTTGAAATCACGCAGTGACCTGAGTAGGCCATGCACATTGAACCGTGAATAAACATTTCTACTTCAATGCCCGCCTCACGCTTTATCTTTCCAGCTTCTTTTACAGAAAGTTCCCGGCCCACTACCACTCTCGTGGCCCCCATGGACTTCCAAAGTTTGGCAGCTTCCACGTTTAAAGTTGATGCCTGGGTCGAAATATGAATGGCGATATTTGATAAACTTGAAACTGTTTTCACCACACCTAGGTCAGAAACAATCACTGCATCAACTTTGATCTCGCTCAAAAAATGAACAAAGTTCGGCAACTCAGCGAGGTCCTTGTCATGAAGAAACGAATTAAGCACCACATAGACCTGAGCACCCCGCTCATGAGCGAAATTGACTCCTTCCCGGAGCTCATCCAGAGTAAAATTGTCGGCTGCTGTCCTCAGGCCGAACTTCTGCCCACCGACATAAACGGCGTTCGCTCCATAGAGGACCGCAACTTTGAGCTTATCTAAACTTCCGGCCGGGGCCAGAACCTCAGGAAAAATATGTGACATAGGGAGAAACTCCTAAGCAATCATTTACCAAAATCCAGCTGTAAGTTAAACTATTCTTAGATGAAAAAAGCTCTCTCACTAATTTTTATACTGGTCTCAGGTGGTCTGCTAACTGTCGGATTTCTGGTCTTTGACCGATACCGCAAGAACCCAGAACAGATATTCCCCTATCCCTATGAATTTGAAGCCCAGGCCCCGGCAGTAAAATTGGACGCTCCAATACTGATTGTGGGTGACCGAATGGGTGCTTATTTTGCCAAATTTCATTCTGAACTGGCCGATGCCATATCTGTTAATCTCGCCAAACCCATCAAGATTCAGTCTCTTGCAAAAAATGGTCACGGACTTCACCGAACTCTCCATGAACTACGCTCACTGGTTCAGTGGCCACAAATCCTCATTTACCAGGGAGCGAGCGAAGAATTTTCCGAACTAAAATTTGCTCCTGAAAATGCCAGGGTCATTAAGAAAAACTTCTCCACTTATAAAGATGATCGCATTGAAACTGCCCTCATTCTTTACCCATGGCTCTCAAGACTCGTTTACGAGCCTCATTCCAGGATTAAGTTACCAGAAACCCCTACTCTTCTAACTGAAGTGACTGAAGAAAATTATCTCGCCAGACTAGAAACAGAGCTTCTTTTATTTGAGCAACAGCTCATTCAACTGGTCAATCTGAGTAAAGATCGCAACACACTTCTTATTCTTACGACGACTCCGATGAATCTGGATATCGCTCCTAAAAAAGTTTGTGCTTTTGCTTCGACTATCGATATCGAAAAAGATTTGGGGGATATTAACGAGCAGTTGGCCGCAAATAATCCCAAAGCCGCCTATACAAGCTCCTCTAATCTCATCAAACTTTACGCCGGCAATTCTCAGCTTTTCTTCACTCACGGACAGGCGGCAAATCGTCTAGGGCTTACCGATGAGGCGAAAAAATCGATGCTGCAGGCAACCGCCTATGACTGCGAACCTTGGAGAGCGACCGAAGTTTATAATTCAATCATCCGAAGAGTGGCCCGGGATCATCAGGTGATTTTGTTTGATTTATCAAAACTGCTTGAGAATGAATGGAATAAAAACACCACCTTCTTTGATGAAATTTACCCTCAGAATTTGTACTACGATAAAGGCATGAAACAATTGGGTCTGGTGATTAAACAGATCCTGAAACTATAGGAGTTGAGCGTGCAAGGATTCGTCATGGAACTTGAAGCGAACACTGTTGTTTGTAGGGAAGGAGATCCCTCATCGGAGCTCTACTTCCTTCAATCAGGAAAACTTCTTGTTTGCACTCTGAGCGGAAGACAAGTGAAGGTCATCTCTCGTATCTCACCCGGCGAGTTTATTGGTGAGCTCTCCTTTTTTGATGGGAAACCGCGGGCCAGTTACGTGGTCACACTGGAGAGAAGTAAACTAATCCAGATCCAGAAGCGTGAAATTTCCACTCACCTTCCTAGCTGGTACACTCAGATCGGCGCTAACATAACCAAAAAAATCAGACATCTAGATCATGTCATCCATGACAGCAACATCCGCCGCTCAAATGCTGAAGAATCAAAACCACTTTCTATTGATGAGCAAAGAGTTCTGTACGAACTCCTAAGTAACTAAAACACTTAGGTAATTTGGCCAAGATGGCACCTCGACTGGTAAACTTGTGTCACTGAATTGGGGCCACTTTAACCGCACCTCGTCATAAAGCACTTATTTTAGGTCCTTTTAGTTGGCACGCGTCTAGCAATTACTGAATTGGGACGACAAGGAGGTTGACCATGAAGACACACATTATTCTCGCTACCCTAGGAGCTTTGTTATTAACAGCATGTGCTTCCCACCAAGGGCGCACAATTTCGAGCGCTGACGTTGAACAGCAGAAGGAAGAGGAAGTCGAATTCTCCCGCCAGGACGTCAACACCAACAAAGACTTCAACCGACAGTAAAAAAACTAGTCACCTTCCGGAAAACTGTTTTATTACCTGTAACTTTTCATTTATAGTGCGGGTTATAAAACTAGGAATTTCCGGAGGGTTATTGAGTTGAAGACAACACAACCGCAATTTACACGTTTTCATAATCTGGACGCCGTTAAAGAATGGACCACCAATGATGCTGATGAGATATATCAAATCAGCCGATGGGGTGAGGGTTATTTTACTGTCGGCGATAAGGGCGATCTTTGCATTAACCCTACCCGTAAAGAAAATGGTCCATTAATTAACATTATGGAAGTGGTTGAGGAAATGAAGGATAAAAAAATCCCATTTCCTACTGTGATTCGTTTTCACGATATTCTTCGTGCTCAAGTGACAAATCTGAACAAGACATTCCGTGAAATGATTGAAGAAGCTCGGTTTACGGGCACCTATTATGGCGTTTACCCGATCAAGGTAAACCAGATGCGGGAAGTGGTTGAAGAAATCGTGGATGCTGGGGCCCCATACAACTATGGTCTTGAGGCCGGCTCTAAGCCTGAACTCATTGCCGCCCTTGCGATGAACACCAACCAAAACTCACTGACAGTTGTAAATGGATACAAAGATAGAGATCTTCTACGCCTGGCACTTCTGGGGATTCAACTCGGAAGAAAAGTCATCGTGGTTATCGAAAAGTACACAGAACTCACGGACCTTATGGCACTCGCTCAGGAAATTGGTGTTGAGCCGTTAATTGGTTTACGTGCCAAGATTGCCACTAAATCATCCGGGAAGTGGGCCTCTTCAGGTGGAGACTATGCCAAGTTTGGTCTCACCATCACTGAAATCTTACAGGCAGTAAAATACCTAAAATCGATTAATAAGACACACTGTCTAAAACTTTTCCATTTTCACATCGGGTCTCAAATCCCTGATATCAAAACCATTAAAGACTCTATCTCCGAAGGTGCTCGTATCTACGCCAAACTCTACAAAGAGGGCGCTAAACTCGAGTTCTTTGACGTGGGTGGTGGTGTTGGCGTGAATTATGATGGAACTCGTTCTAATTCCCCTTCTTCAACAAATTACACAACCAAAGATTACGTGGCTGACGTGGTTTATATCTTGAAACAAGTTTGCGATCTGGAAGATGTCCCACATCCAAATATCGTTTCTGAATCAGGTCGAGCAATAACCGCTCACCACTCTTGTGTTGTCACAAACGTGTTTGGTGCACTTGAAATCGGTAATGAGACTTACAACGTTGATAAAGTTGTAAGTGAGAATATCCTAGTCTCTAACATGCGAGAGCTGCAAACAGAACTAACAGAAAAGAACTATCAGGATGTTTTTAACGACGCGACAAAACTCAAAGAAGAATCGGTTTCTGCCTTTAAGTTCGGCATTCTTTCTCTTGATGAAAGAGCAAAACTTGAAACCATGTACTGGAAAATCTGTAAAGGCATCGTAGAGCATGCTTCAAAAGATGAGTACGCGCCAGATGAGATTTTGCTTCTCAAAAACCAGATGGCCTCACAATATCTATGCAATTTCTCTATTTTCCAATCAGCACCAGACACATGGGCAATCGGTCAGATTCTCCCAATCGTTCCTCTTCATAAGTTGAATGAAAAGCCGACTGAACTTTGCACCCTGGTTGATATCACATGTGACTCAGATGGTAAGATTGATACCTTCCTCTCTGCTGATGGTCCAACCAACACGATGCCACTACATAAGTTAAATAATAAAGATGATTATTACATCGGTTTATTCATGACTGGGGCCTATCAGGACATTATGGGTGATAACCATAACTGTTTTGGCCGCTTGAATGAAGTGCACGTATTCTGTGATGATGATGATCCGACTGACTTTTATATCGAAGAAGTAATTTACGGGAACAAGGCCAGCCACGTTCTCGCTTCACTTCAATACAATCCAGAAACTCTTGCCCAGACCATGAAGGCCAACGTTGATCTTCAGGTAAAGCGCGGAAAAATTCGTCCTCGCGAAGGTGTGGATCTGACTGATTTTTATGAAGCTTGTTTGAAGAGTTATACTTATCTTAAAAAATAGAACTCACGGCCCCGCTCTATGCGGGGCTTTTTTTTTGCCCTTAAAAAACTCAAACACCTCCACACTTATAAAAAGTGTGAGAGAAGAATAATAAGTCCATAATAAAAAAACCAAAAGCGCACCCGCGGCACCATAAAGAGAATGGAGAGCAATGTTCTTCATATAGAGCCCAGTTAAAACATTACCAACCAGAAACGCGCCCGTTGTAATAAAAGCAATTTGAGCACAGTCCTTAAGCTTCTTTTTCTTGGTGGGTGTGAAGAAATAGAGACCCGTAAAAAGCATAAAGAGTATTGAAAAGTTGAGCAGGACTTGCACAAAACTTCTCCAGTCTTGGCTCTCAAACCTAGAGGCCAAAACAAAATTAAAAATGGGTCCGATAAGAAGCGAAGTCGCAAAAAGTAGGCACATCAGGATAACAACCAGCATGATCAATCCCCTGTTTTTGATCCCCTGTAAAATCGTCACTCGTTTGGAATGATCAAAATCTCCATGAATAATGTCCAGTGAGTACCTGAGTTGCATAAAAACAAATGAGGCAAGAAAAAGCAAAAAGCCTAAGCCCAAAATCCCTGATACTGATCCCAAGTCAACTCTGTCCTTGAGGTTTTCAAAAATAAGCTGCAATGTCTGGGAAACTTCCGGGGCAATGAATGAAACTTGATCAAGAATTTTTAGCTGGATGTCTTCACCAATTAAAGAAGCAAGACCTAAAAGAATCATCAGCAAAGGGGCAAGACCCAAGGCCGCATAATAAGAGATAGACGAAGCCAAAAGAAAAAGGTTGTGACTTTTAATGCGTGTTCTGAGCGCCTTAAAATCAGAGATTAAACCCTTTTTTTTTTCTGCATCATCCATGCCTAAATATTGTTCTTTGTAATTAACGTAAGACTTGTAATGATTTGAAACCCTTTCAACCTCTTCGGTCGTTAAGGGTCTTTCAACCTGCGCAGGTCTGCCCTTTATCATGCTTCCAGCTGGAAACTTCTTTCCTGGAGAAACTAATGATCCGGCCGCAACTAAGCAGTTGTCCCCGATTTCGGCACCATCTAGAATAATCGCCCCCATGCCAATTAAACAACCACTGCCGATTTTACAGCCGTGAAGAACCACACTGTGCCCAAAGGAAGTGTTCTCGCCGATGGTGAGGTCATTTAATTCTGTTACATGGAACATGCATAAATCCTGAACATTGGTATTTTTCCCAATACGGATAAAGTTAACGTCTGCCCTTATGACAGTATTGAACCAAATGCCAGCGATGAAAACTCTTTCACCAAGCGTTGGTGAATATTTCAAATAAGGTGATAGTGTCATAAGTTCCCTTTTAAAATGGCAAGGACATCAGAGTTTGCAGGAAAAAAATGAGGCGCAAGAACCTGGATCTTCCCCCCTCTACTCATCACTTCTTCGGCCAATTGATTCAAAATATCAACTGAAGCCTTTTTCTTTTGAACTTTTTTATGAATTTCAAATTCACCCGTTTCAAAATTTATGATGCCATAGACTTTACGTTCAGTTGGTAGAACTAATTGAGAAACTCTCCCTTTCCTCGCCGCCTGAATAATCTCTCCCAGATCTGTAATGAGTCTCTTTGAGTTCATCACTTTTTTGAGTCTATCTTTAAACCTTGCAGAGTAAAAGTCCATTACGGCATACCTAAATCCCTTACACTTCTCTAGGATCTCGACACATGTCTTCTCGTAAAAATCTTCCTGTATATGAGATATCACTCCAAATGAATTGGTAAAATACTTTAAAAAGATTTCTTTCATATCATCGAGTCCGGTCACCAAAACCGGCACCGAATCATACAACGTTAATTCCGTAATGCTGTTAGCAATAGATTTAAGTGCCAAAATGGATCTATAAGGGATCAGTCCCACGTGATTGGGCGAAAACATCCGTGACTTCATATCGATGGACAATTGATCAAACTCATAGTGTTGGACGATCTCAAGATGATGGAAGTCTCCGCGGTAAACCTTAATATCATAGAGAGAAACGTTCACAACAAAGTATTCAGGATTGACAAAAAGTTCTTCTAAAAGAGGCCTTACATGGAAGCTATGACCAATGATGCAATAGGCTTCAACCGTCGTTACGAGCGAGATGTAGCCCTGGAGTTTTTCTGAAATAAAAAAACCGTGTGAATTCTTGGGACTTTTTTTAATGATTTCTCTGACTATTGTTTTATTTTTCTCCAGCAACTTGGAGAGAGAAGACTTTCCACGCAATGAGAGCTGCAGCTGCATGTCAGTTATAAAAGGATCCAGTCCCTCAATCTCATTCAGCGGAGGTAGAAAAAAACTCAAAGTTGTTGCTGATTGTGAATGAAATAACAGCTGGTTAAGATTTACTGGCTTCAAATTTTGACCCTCATGGTCTAGAAATCATCATCTTCACATTATAGCCGAGACCACTCTTTCATGATAGCGTTTTGCCCATGAAAAAAGATCAAATTGCTTTCGGAATTGATATCGGTGGAACCAATACAAAAATTGGAATATTTAACACTGAAGGGAAACTACTAAGTTTTAGAACACTGCCAACTGCCAAGTCGGAAGACCCTTCGCACTTCATTGAGCAATTGGCTCAAGAATCGGACCACATGCTGGCAAGTGAGCTGCAAATGAAGCTCGGGGATGAAAGAATTGTTGGACTGGGAGCAGGTGCTCCCATGGCAAATTATTTCACCGGTTCGGTTGAACATGCACCTAATCTTGGTTGGAAAAACGTCCCACTTAAAAAATATTTTGAAAAATATTTCCTCTGTCCTGCTGTTATTGAAAATGATGCCAATTTAGCAGCGGTGGGAGAAAAAAAATGGGGCGCTGGAAAAGATCTAACCGATTTTATTCTCATCACTCTGGGTACTGGTGTTGGTGCCGGTCTTATACTGGATGGAAAACTCTACCGTGGCTATAACGCACTCGGGGCTGAAGGTGGCCACATTATCATTCCTCACGAAAAGAAAAGACTCTGCTCATGTGGTGGAATGAACCATTTAGAAAGCTACCTCTCAGCAAAAGGCATCAAAGAGACTATTTCAGAACTCACCCATGAGGAATGGACCATTGAGAAACTGGGCTCACTCTTCCGTGATGGTGATTTGAAAGCAACTGCCATCATTAATCAGATCGCTACCGAGCTTGCGACGGGATTTGTCTCAATGGGTGTTCTATTTGGCCCTCAGGCCTTCATCATTGGTGGAGGAGTTTCCAAGCTTGGTGAGTCCTTTAATCAAGTTGTAAAAAAGAAGATGGATGAGATGATCCATTTTTCACTCAAGGGTAAAATTAAAATCATCACAGCAACATTATCCTCAGATAAAGGTGCCGTTTACGGTGGAGCTGCTCATATTATTGATGAGGTTTCAAAGTAATGGATATCCCTACAGACTGGCATTTGTATAATGAACACAAAGAAGCCAAAAAATGCAATGAGATGATCACCTCTCTGGCAAAGAAGCTAAGCAAATCTATTATTGAAGCTGAAAAAGATGAAGACAAGTATGATGCTGTTCGTACCTATTACAGAAAGTACTACACTCTAACTTTATCCAAATCGAGCCTTGAGGCCGGAGTTAATAAATCTCCTGCCCGTGACATAATCCTTGATTTCCCATGGAAAGACCTGGAGCTTCACCGTTTCACTTGCATGAAAATTTGGGAAAAGATCAACCATTGAAATTACCTTACCCACTTATCCTTGCCTCAACTTCAAAATATCGTGGGGAGCTCCTCTCACAGCTAGGCCATCCTTTTGTGGCAATGGCCCCTGGAGTTGATGAAGACCAGCTTAAATCATCTCACCTCTCACCAACACAATTAGCAGTGGAACTAGCAAAACTAAAGGCCCAGGCAGTATTTCAAAAACGACCTGATGCATGTGTGATTGGTTCTGATCAGGTTTGCATGCTAAATGGGGAAATACTAGGTAAGCCAGGAACTAAGGCCAAAGCGATCGAACAACTGCAAAAGATGCAGGGCTCTCACCATGAACTGATCACGGCCGTTTCAATCCTCTACCCTCAGGGCGAAATCAACTTTCACAACCGAACTCTGCTTTATATGCGCCCCTTAACATTGAGTGAAATCACGCTCTACGTGGAAGATGACATGCCGCTGGACTGCGCTGGCAGCTACAAACTTGAAACCCGGGGAATAAAACTATTTGAAAAAATAGAAATGGATGACCACACGTCAATCATTGGGCTCCCCTTGATTCAACTTAATAATCATTTACTTAAAATTGGCTACCCATTATGAAACTGAGCCCCTATCTTTTAATCATCCTCATTTTTGTTGGCTGTACCTCCGCGCCAAAAAAACGAACTGATAAACTTTCTATTCTTCAAGGCATAACCACGGCCAAGGAAGTAGAATTCAGCGTGCTGGGTCCGGCGAATCAGGATCTCACGTTTGAAATTAGAAGTGCAGAGGGTGAAATTATTGCGCCTGAAGAAGTAAAGACCGTCACTCGCTCTTTCTCTCCTTGGGTTCTTCACAAAATACTTTTCTCACGCGACCAG
>JFJP01020353.1_pt1 | contig 33699 bp, 27 predicted proteins | sample 431651 | NCBI WGS metagenome assembly JFJP01 (sample SAMN02602958, study PRJNA72255) | Microbial mat metagenome, whole genome shotgun sequencing project. | biome: fresh water; feature: sink hole; material: water; isolation source: purple microbial (photo- and chemosynthetic) mats found in... | reverse complement strand
CGACTACGCCGACATGACCCCAGCGGCCTACGCCGCGAAGGCGACAGCGAAGAACTGATCCGTAGTCAAGAGAGCGTCATCGGAGCGATACGAATCATATAGCGTCTCTGTCTCAAACGCCGAACGGCGAACGGCGAACGCCGAACGCCGAACGCCGAACGGCGAACGGCGAACGGCGAACGCCGAACATCGAACGGCGAACGGCGAACGGCGAACGGCGAACGCCGAACATCGAACGGAGGCATCAAGGCTGACAGGTAGGACCTTCCCTACCTAGCCGGGTCCCGGCCCGGCGCCTATAGGACTGGGGTGAATCAACCCCAGTCCTATTCTTTTGCGGAGGTGGTCCGTGGATGACGTCCGCACCCACGGGGCCGTCGGCGACGGCCGAACCCTCGACCACGCCGCCTTCCAACGCGCCATCAACCAATGCTCGGTGCGCGGCGGCGGCATCGTCGTCGTCCCGCCCGGCCGCTACCGGTGCGGCAGCATCAAGCTGAAGGGTGGTGTCCACCTACACATCCAGGCCGGCGCCGAGATTTTCGGTTCGCCCGACGAGGCCGACTACGAGTGCGTCGTGCCGAGCTGCCATGGCGTCTTCCCGACCACGACCCGCGCCCTGTTCCACGCCGATGAGGAGGACGACATCGCGATCACCGGCTACGGCTCGATCCACGGTGGTGGCGACTCGCCCATGCCGGGTCCGCTCTACCTCGCCACCTGCTTCCGCCCGGCCGTCTTCCTGTTGCGCGGCTGCTGCCGGGTGCGCATCGCCGACCTGACGATCAAGGACAGCCGCTATTGGACGATCCATCTGCTGCGCTGCTGCGACGTGCGCGTGCGCGGCATCACCATCTCCAACCACCGGCAGCGCATCTCCAGCGTCGGCTTGGTCGCGGACAGCAGCCGCGACGTGCTGGTCAGTGACTGCGTGATCGAAAGCGGCGACGACGCCGTGGCGGTAAAATCCACCGTCGACCTGCCGTGCAGCAACATCGCGGTGACCAACTGCATCCTGCGCTCGTCTCAAGCCGCGCTGAAGATCGGCGCGCAGTCGGTTGGGACGATCAGCAATGTGCTGTTCTCGAACTGCATCATTGAAGGCTCGCATGTCGGTATCGGCGTGTACATGAAGGACGGTGGGCTGTTCGAGAACCTCTCCTTCATCGATCTGGTGATCTCTGCCGATAGCGAGTTCCCGATCACCATCGATGCGACCGCCCGCCGCCACGCCCGCGACACGGATCCCGGCCACATGCGCGATCTGCGCTTCTCCGGTCTGACCGTGCATGGCCGCGGGCGCTGCTACGTCCAGGGCCACCCCCTGGCGCCGATCGAGCGCCTGACCATGCGCGACGTCGTGTGGACGGTGCATGGCTACTGCGATGGACCCAAGGCGGTGAAGAATCGCGGCTCTGAGCACGTCGATCCGCAACCCGGCGGCGTCGATCTCGCCGCCGAGCCCTGGCATTTCGTGTTCGCCCATATCGCTGGCCTGCGCATGGCCGACATCTCGTGCCATCTCGCCGTCCCCCTGCAGCGCCACGATCGCGGCCTGCTGCTGCTCGATCACGTCAGCGACGCCGCCTTTGCCGACCTGCGTGGGCTGCCGACCCCGCCCGGTCTGCCTGCGGTCGAGGTGCGCGGGTGCAGCGATCTGCATGGCCTGTCCAGCGCCCTGCGCACCGGCGCGGCGGTGGTCAGCGGCCTGGAGAGCGGGTTGATGCACGCAGCAGTGCGCGGCGCCTGAGGCCGCTCTGGAGGTCCTCGTGCGCCACGTTAGGCTCGCGCCATGGGCCTCCCTACTCCCGACATCCTGCGTCGCTACAGCCTATTCGGCGGCCTGGTGGACACGCAGCTCAACCACCTGATCGAACGGATCCGGGTCGATGCCTTCGCTGCCGGCACCATCATCGTGCGCCAGGGCGAGAAGGGTGACCGCCTGTGGTGCGTGGCCGAGGGCACGGTCGAGGTGCAGCGCGGCGTAGCCGGCGCCCCGGTGGTGATCGCCCGCCTCGGACCCGGCGAGACGATCGGCGAAATGGAGTTGATCGACATGCAACCGCGCTCGGGCACCGTGGTCGCGCTGACCGACTGCACCCTGTACGGGCTGGCGCTGAGGGACATCCTCGCCCTGCAGCGTGAGGACCTGCCATCGTTCACCCTGGTGATCATGAACCTGGCGCGCGACCTGTCGCGCCGCCTGCGCCGCATGGACGCGACCGCAGCGGGCGAGCGCGGCATCGCCGACCGGGTGAGCGGGGGGACTCCGCCAGCCTGACGTTGCGCCTGCGCCAGCGGGGAAACCGCAACCTTGGTTGACAGCCGTTGTCCAAGTGGGTCTCGACCAAGGCCTTAGCTCGAATATGCCTAGTGCGGTCATGAGCTACGGGTCCGATAGCAGATCAGGTAGACTCCGTATGGCTGTTCCTGCCAGCGCCATGGCAGGATCCACAGTCTGAGCCATGGCGCGCATTCTGATCATCGATGACGACGTGATCGTCCGCCGAGCCGTGGAACTCGTGCTGGGGCGCGACGGGCTGCATACCGTGCGCTCGGTCGAGTCGCCCAGCGCAGCCACTCGCCTACAGGCGGATTGGAGCCCGGATCTGATCATCCTCGACCTGGGCTTTCCCGGGGAGTCGGGCGAGACCTGGCTCGCGGACCAGCGCACCCAGGGCCGCGAACTCCGGGTAGTCGTCCTGTCGAGTTACGATGATGCCGCCACCGCCGTCCGGCTGCTGCGCCTCGGGGCCGCCGACTATCTGGTCAAGCCGGTCCCGACCCACCATCTGCGCAGCGTGGTGGAGCGCCTCCTCGGACAGCCCCTGATCGCCGCCACCGGCACCGCCTACGCCACCACCCTGGTCTGGCCGATCGCCCTGCCCACCCTGGCCGACTGCACCCAGAGCCTGATCAGTGAAGCCCTGCGCCGCTGCGACGGCAGCGTGGCCGAGGCGGCGGGCATCCTCGGCATCACCCGCCAGGCCCTCAGCAAGCGGCTGTCGCGCCGACGCTCCCGCGATCCCGCGGCTGTGGATCCAGCCCACCTGCAGCCCAGCCCGCGTTCGCCCGCCCAGATCCCCGCGCGAACCTCCAGCCCTCCGGGCGTGTTACCGTGACGGTCCGACCGCCCCTTGGCCTGCGCGTACTGGCGGCCGATGACGAGACGATCAACCGCGTCGTCCTGGGCCATCAGCTAGCCAAGCTGGGTTGCACCCACCGGGTCCTGGCGAAAGGCGAGGAGGTCATCGCGCAGCTCGATGCCTCCCTGCATGATGTCGTCCTGCTGGATGTATGCATGCCAAACCTGGGGGGCGAGGAGGTCGCCAGACGCATCCGTTCGCTGCCTGGGCCGGCTGCGCACATCCCGGTCATCCTGATGACCGCGCATGCGGAGTCGGCGCCGCAGGATCTGGGCCACTGCTCCTGGCTGCTCAAGCCGCTGTCGCTCGCAACCCTGCACCAGGCCCTTATCGCCTGCGTCCGGCCGCCGTCCGGAAGCTGAACGGCGACCCGCGGCGCCTCGCCTTAAGCGCCTCGTTCCAAGGCAACCACAGAGTGGCTGTGTGAAGTCAAGATGTTCAGCGTCACCGCTTCGTCTGCCGCCACCGAGGCCGAGGACCGGGCCAGATGGCGGGCATGGATGCCCTGGTGGCGAAGCCGATCACCCTGGCCGAGCTGCGTACCGCCCTGCGCCGGTTCAGCGCGGCAGCGCCACCGCCCCCTGCATGACCTCCTCGGCGAAGTAGCTGCTGCGCACGTAGGGGCCGGCGGCGACGTAGCGGAAGCCGAGTTCGCGGCCCCACGCCTCGTACTGCGCGAAGATCTCGGGCGGCACGAAGCGGATGATGTCGTGATGCTGCAGGCTGGGGCGCAGGTACTGGCCGATGGTCATGATGTCGCAACCGACCTCGCGCAGGTCGAGCATGATCTGACGCACCTCGTCATCGGTCTCGCCGAGGCCGACCATGATGCCGCTCTTGGTCAGCATCGCAGCGTCCTGTTCCTTCACCCGCTTGAGCAGTTCCAGCGAACGGCGATAGCGCGCCTGCGGCCGCACCGTCGGGTAGAGGCGGCCGATCGTTTCCAGGTTGTGATTGTACACGTCCGGCTTCGCCGCCACCGCGACCTGCAACGCCTGCCAGTTGCCGCAGAAGTCGGGGGTGAGGATCTCGATCAGCGTGCCGGGGCAGCGCGCGCGGATCGCGGTCACCGTGGCGGCGATGTGCGCCGCGCCGCCATCCGGCAGGTCGTCACGGTTGACGCTGGTGACGACGGCGAAGCGCAGGCCGAGTTCAGCCACCGCGGCGGCGGTACGCTCGGGCTCGCTGGCATCGAGGGGTGGCGGTGTCTTGACGTAGGCAACGTCGCAGAAGGTGCAGGTGCGGGTGCACGCCTCGCCCATCAGCATGAAGGTCGCGGCGCGCTTGCTCCAGCATTCCTGGCGGTTGGGGCAGCTCGCCTCTTCGCACACCGTGGTCAGGCCGTGCTTGCGCACCACCGCGTCGGTGGCCGAGCTTTCAGCGTTGGCCGGCAGGCTGCGCTTGAACCAGTGGGGCAGGCGCTGGCGGGTGGGCGAGACGGGAATGACGGGCATCGCGGCACGCTAGCACCCCGGCGGGGCGCTCAACCAAAACAACGCATTTCACAAGGAGGAACGGAGGTAACAGAGCTCGCCACAAGGAATTGCGGGCGACAGGACAGATACCCGACGGGCGAAGAGTGGGCTTTGATCAAGACCATGTCGCCTCTGTTACCTTCGTTCCTCCGTGTGAATTCGAAGGCTTTTTGCAGGCTCAACCGGCGGAGCCGTCGCGCTTGACGCGGCGGAAGCTGCCGGTCGCGGTCAGCTCGGGCACTGGCCCGATGCCGTGGTTCATCTTCACCGTCTCGCCCAGGGCACGACGCCACAGCGCGACCAGGAAGCCGACATCGTAGCCGGCGTCATGCCGGCCGCTGGCGGTGGCGCGCAGTTCCTCCTTGGTGCGGTCAAGGCGGGCCTGGGCCTGCCACAGCATCTCGTTGCCGCGCAGCGAAGCGCCGACCAGCAGATCGTCGGCGTGGTCGAGCTTGAACGGCATCGGCCGGTCCAGCGCGCGGTACAGCGTGCCCAGCCAACCGCTGTCGAACTCCGGGGCATCACTGAACGCCAGCAGCCCGCCGAGATCCTCTTCAAGCCGGGCGGCGACATCAGCCGCCGACCAGCCGTTGTCGAGCAGGCGCTGGCGGTCGATGCCGTGCACCCGCTCGGCCTGCGGATCCCAATGCGTCCACGAGGCCTCTGGACGGACCAGGGCCTTGCGGATCTCGCCGGTGTGGTCGCACCAGGCGACCGACACCGGGTAGGACTCCGGTCCGAAGCCCGAGGCCTCGACGTCAATGAAGCAGGGATACCAGTCGATCACGTCCATAGTGATCGCCATGCCCCACCGGCAGGCAAGGCTTCATTGTGCAGCATGCGACGTCCGTGGCACGGGCATCTTGCCCGTGGGGTTGTCCTCGCAGCGCACATGGGCGAGACGCCCATGCCACTTCCTACCTGCATCTGTCGCAGCCGCCGCCCGGTGGGCGCCGCAACCAGCTCCACACGCGCCAGCCGAACCACAGGGCCGCTGCCGCCACCACCACAACCGCCATCCAGTCGCCGCCGCTCATGGTGCCGGGTTCCGCAGTTCGGCCAGCAACTGGGCATGCGCCCCTGGTGCCGCCGCCAGGAAGGGCACCTTGGCCCCAGTGTAGCCGGCGAGGTCGATCGGGAATACCGGCCGGCCGTCGAGGTCGCTGATCACGCCGCCGGCTTCGAGGACGATGGCGGCGGCAGCGGCGAGGTCCCACAACTTGCCGTGGATGGTGATGGCGCCGTGCGCCACCCCGGCCCCGACCTGCACCGCCTCCAAGGCGGCGCTGCCGAGCATGCGCGTCTTCCACACCTGCCGCGTCCAGCGCAGGAACCACGGCGGCAACGAGCCGTCGGAGCGCACCAGGTTGCAGGTCAGCATCATCAACGAGCGGTCGGACAGCCCGCCCGGGGCGCAGGTCACCCGGCGCTCGCCGGCCCAGGCGCCGGCCCCGCGCGCCGCGGCGTGGGTGAGGTTGCGCGCCACGTCGTGCACCACGCCCAGGGTCGGATAGCCGTCCTCCAGCGCGCCGATGCACACCGCCCAGTTGCCCAGGCCGGCGACGAAGTTGTTGGTGCCGTCGATCGGATCGATCACCCAGACCCGGCGGCTGGCCCCGGCCAGGTTGGTGATGCCGGCGCCGTCGTCGCTCTCCTCGCCGATGATGCCATCGAGCGGGAAGCGCTGGCGCAGCGCGGCGACGATGTGGCGCTGCGCTGCGCGATCGCAAGCGGTCACCGCCTCGGCGGTGGTCGTGGCATGCGTCTTGGTCAGCCGCTCGACCGAACCGGCCTGGGCCGCGACCAGGGCGGCGGCGGAGCGGGCGAGGTCGGCGACGAAGGCGAGGTCGGGCGGCATGGCGCCAGCGTCCGGCCGGCTGGACGATGGGCAAGGTACCGATGCGTGGGATTGCCCCAACGCCGCTCCCGCCACACTCACCGCGATGCACCCCGTGTTTGCCGCCTCGCTCGCCGCCGCCCGCTCGAACCTGCTGCCGGGCATCATCCTGTGGCTGATCGGAGCGGCCCTGGTCACGGCCTGGTTCGCCGTCCCCGCGGCCCGCCCCGCCTTCGAAACCATTCGCGGCTGGCAGGAGTCCGGCGGGATGTGGTTCGCCGCCGCCGCCAGCGCCCTGTGCGGCGGGGTGCTGCCGTGGTTGGCGATGCTCGCACTACGCCGCATCCCGACCGGCCAGGCCGGACGGCACGGCGTCTTCCTGGTGCTGTTCTGGATCTATCGCGGGGTCGAGGTCTATTGGTTCTACCAGTTGCAGGCGCGCATGTTCGGCGACGGCGCCGATGCCGCGACCCTCGCCGCCAAGACCGCCTTCGACATGCTGGTCTACACCGCCTTCTGGAGCATCCCGACCACGGCCGTGGTCTACCGCTGGTTCTACGACTGCGACGCCTCGTGGTCGCGCCTGCGCGGCGCCCTCGACCGCGAAATGTTCGCGGTGCGCATCCCGGCCCTGATCGTCTCGGCGTGGATGGTGTGGACGCCCTCGGTGGCGGTGATCTACAGCTTCCCCCCGGCCCTGCAGGTGCCGGTGTTCAACATCGTGCTGTGCTTCTGGGTGCTGATGGCGACGGTGCTGGCAGGGAGAAATGCCAAATGCTGAAATGCCGCACCCCGGCTCTCGTGCCATTCCAGCATTTGACATTCCAGCATTCCAGCATTCCACATTCTATGGACCCGCCGCCACCGGCCGTATCCTGCGCGCCGCGTGCTGACCGTCATCGACAACTACGACTCCTTCACCTTCAACCTGGTCCAGTACTTCTGGGAGCTGGGCTGCCAGGTGCAGGTCTACCGCAACGACGAGGTGACGGCGGCCCGGGTGGTCGCCGACCGCCCCGACCACATCGTCATCTCGCCCGGACCGGCCTCGCCGACCGAGGCCGGCATCTCACTGGAGACCATCCGCCTGGCCGGCGAGGCGCGCATCCCGCTGCTCGGGGTGTGTCTCGGCCACCAGTCGATCGGCCACGCCTTCGGCGGCGTGGTGCGCCGTGCCGGGCGCCTGATGCACGGCAAGACCAGCCGCATCGTGCACGATGCGCGTGGCGTGTTCAGCGGCCTGCCCAGCCCCTTCACCGCCACGCGCTACCACTCGCTGGTCGTCGATGACGCCCTGCCCGCCTGCCTCGAGGCGACCGCCTGGAGCGAGGACCAGCACGAGCTGATGGGCGTTCGCCACCGCACCTTGCCGATCGAAGGCGTGCAGTTCCACCCGGAAAGCTTCCTCACCGAGCACGGCCACGCCATGCTGCGCAACTTCCTGGACGGGAAGCGATGATGCCCGACGAGGAGATCGTGGATGCCGGAATGCCGCCGCAGCCAGCGGAAGAGGCCAACCTCGACGCGGGGCAGGAGCCCCGCGAGCCGGTCGGGGCAGGAGCCCCGCGCTCCCTCGATGCGGCGCCGCCCGATGCGGCAGATCTGACGCCGGCCGAGCTGCGCATGGCGGTCGAGGGCGTGCTGTTCGTCTCGCCCAAGGCGGTGCCGATGAGCCGCCTGCTCGACACCCTGCCGGGCTGCGACGAGGACCACCTGCGCGGCCTGCTGCTCGGCCTGCAGGCGCGCTGGGCGCGCGAGCACCGTGGCTGGGATCTGGTCGAGATCGCCGGCGGGTGGCAATTGCTGACCCGGCCCGAGGTGCACCCGTGGGTGCGCCGCTTCGAGAAGGCGCGCTGGAGACCCTGGCCGTGGTCGCCTACAAGCAGCCGGTGACGCGCGGCGCGATCGAGGACGTGCGCGGCGTGCAGTGCGGCCCGGTGCTGCGCCAGCTCATGGACCTCAAGCTGGTGCAGGTCACCGGTCGCGACGAGAACGCCCTCGGCCGGCCGCTGCTCTACGGCACCACCGAGCAGTTCCTGACCCGCTTCGGCCTCGCCCGGGTCGAGGACCTGCCCAAGTCACACGAGTTCGGAGCCGCCTGATGCCGACCTGGGGCTACGCGCTGCTCGCCGCCCTGATCGCCGTGCTCGCCGGCTATGTGTTCTGGCCGAGCGGCAAGCCGACCGGTGTGGCCGCCTTCCCAAGTGCGATCAGCGCACCATTCACCGTCACCGGCGCCCTTGGCGACCAGCAGGTGGCGGATGGCCGGGTGCGCGTCGCCGGACTCAACCGCCCCGAGGAGCCGCGCGCCACCGCCACCTTCGCCGCAGCGGCGAAAAGCCTGAGCGTCGATCCGTCGCGCGTAGTCGATGGGGTCGATGCGACGGCGGCGCGCGCGTGGGGTGTCGATCCGTCACGCCGCCTGGTGGTCGGCGACGAAGAGCGGCAGTGGGGCGAGACCGATGGCACCGGTGCGGTGTTCGACCCGCGGCGCGGCCGCGTGGTGCTGGTCGAGGCCGCCGCGCTGCGCCGGGTGGTGCTGACAGCGGCCCGCCTCGACCGGCCCGACCTGGTCGAGCTGGAGCGCGACCCGGCCTGGATCATCGCTGATGGCGCGCGCTTCGACCGCCTCACCGGACGCTGGAGCCGCACCGGTGGCACGCGGCCACCGTGCGACGGACGGGTAGCCGGACTCCTTGCCGCCCTGCGCGCCGCCCGGCTCGCCGGTCCGGGAGAAGCCGCAAGCGACGCCACCGCCACGCACACGCTGGAGTGGCCGCAGGACGACGGCAGCACCGGCCGTCTGCGCCTGATGGCGGCCGGAACCCGCCGCTGGCTCGCGCTCGAGGGCGCGCCACCCCAGGAACTGACGGAAGATATCGCGGCTCGCTGGGATGCCCTGCTTGCCGCCCTGGTCGAGGACCGCATCGCCGATGGCACGCCGCTGCCGGCACTTGCCACCGTGACGGTGCAACGCGCCGGGGTCGAGTCCTTCCGTCTTGAACGCCGCGGCCTGGCCGATGATTCTGGCGTGCAGCCGTGGTGGGTCGTGTGGTCGGAGGGCGCCGAACCCGCCAGCCGGGGAGCGGGCGAGTCCATCGAGCAGGCGCTGCGCCAGCTTGCGGTACGCGAGGCCGTCCAGGCCGGCGAGCCGGTCGGTCCGGACGCCACCACCATCACCTGCGCTGGCGAAGGCGGCCACGGCGGCACCCTGCGCGTCGTGCTGTCAGCCGGCCGCGCCTGGTGCGACGGCTGGAGCGGCACCGTCATCAGCCTGCCCGAGGCCCTCACCGGCCTGCGTGCCGACGCCCAGCTCGACCGCATGATCTTTCCGATCGAGGCGCAGCGCGTGGTGAAGCTGCAACGCCGCTGGAGCGCTGACGTCATACGCGACGAAGTGCTGATCCGCGCCACCGGCGGCAGCTGGTCGCGCTCGTGGCCAGCCCAGGCGACACCGGTCGATGCCGACGCGGTGGCCCGCCTGGTGCGCGCCCTGGCGCGTACCGCCGCCGAGCGCGTCCGCCGCACCACGCCCGAGGACCGCGCCGCAGCCTGGCAGGCCGAGCTGGCTGTGCGTATCGCGCCAGTGCGGGTGGAACGCACCGGCACCGAGAATGATGTCGATCTCGCCGACACCGTGCCGCAGGAGCGCGCCTGGCGGCTGGCGCGGCGCGACGACACCTGGCTGGCGGTCGATGTGACTGGCGGCCTGACCTACCAGCTGAGCGACGCCGACGCCGAGACGCTGCTTGCCGATCTCGCCAGCACACGCCTGTTCCCGATCACGCCCGCCCTGGTTGCCAGTGTCGTCATCGGCGGTGCCGATGGCTTCCGCCTCGAACGGCGCGGCGAAGCGTGGAGCCTGCTGCGCGGCGAGGAGCGGACCCCGGCCGATGCGGTCGCGGCCCGTCGTCTGCTGCGCGCCCTGCACGGCCTGCAGAGTGGGACCACCGCCAGCGTCCCAGACGGCGGTGTGCCGATCGCCCTGGAGACCGCCGAGGGCGAACGCCTCACCGCGCGCATCGTCGTCGCTGCGGATGGCGTGGTGGCGCAGGATGCGCGCGGCGGACACCGCCTCGATGCCGCCATCTGGTCGCAGGTGGATCTCGCTCCCGCGACCTACGTAGCTCGCCCGTGAGTGGCTCGCTCAAGGACCGCGGGATGGCTGCTGTCTGTTCGGGGGCTTCGCCCCTGATCCAATGGCATCGCTCTAAGCGTTTTTTGCGACGGAAGGCGGAAGGTGGAAGGCGGAAGGCGGAAGAGTTGCTGGATTGCGCGATCGGATATCCGTCCCCCAGACTCAGCCGACCTGCATCGACACGGTACGACCCCAAACTCAGCCCGAGCATTTCTTCCGCCTTCCTCCTTCCGCCTTCCGCCTTTCCCAGATCAGCCCCACCGCCTGCGCGGCGGGGCCCCTTATGACAGGCTCGCTCAAAGAACAGGTCCTCGCCGACCTCGCCGCCGCCGACTGCTCGCCGCTGCATCGCTTCGGGCAGAATTTCATGGTCGATGCCCGGGTCATCGATGCGCTGCTCGCGCCGCTCGGCCGCCTGGCCGGGGCGCGCGTGGTCGAGGTCGGACCGGGCACCGGCGTGCTGACCACGCGTCTGCTCGACGCCGGCGCCCAGGTCCTGGCGGTGGAGATCGACCGCGGCCTGGCCGCCTGGCTGACCACCAGCCTGGTGCCGCGCGGCCTGACCCTGGTGCACGGCGATGCCCTGGCGAGCAAGTCGCGACTACACCAGGCGATCATCGACTGGGCGGCGGCCGACGAATGGCTGCTGGCCAGCAACCTGCCCTACGATGCCGCCATCCCGGTGCTGCTCGAAGCGGTCGCGCTGCCGCGCCAGCCGCGCGCCATCTCAGCGACGGTGCAGTACGAGTGCGGCCGGCGGCTGTGCAGCCGCCCCGGCGAGGACGCCTGGGGCGCCAGCGCCGCCGCCTTCCAGGCCGCCGGCAGCCCGCGCCTGGTGCGCCGCATCGGCCGCGACGCCTTCCACCCGCGTCCCAATGTCGATAGCGCGATCGTGGCGTGGGAGCCGCGCGCCGCGCTGCCACCAGGATTCACCACCTGGCTGCGCGCCGTCTTTGCCTACCGCCGCAAGGTGCTGCCGCGTGCCCTGATGGACGCCGGCTGCGACCGCCCGGCGGCTGAGACAGCGTGCGCCGCTGCGGGCCTCGAGGCCAGCCGACGGCTGGAATCGCTCGACGCTCCGGAACTTCTCGCCCTGCACGCCCACCTGCCACGAGCCTGACATGCGCCCCGTCCTGCCCCTGCTCCTCGCCGTCCTCTGCTGCGCCGGCGAACCGCTGCCCGCCGGAACCGTCGCCCGGGTCGGCGGCGCTGACATCACCACTGCCGACCTGACCCGCGAGCTGCTCAAGCGCGAGGGCACCGACGCCCTGCTGCAATGGGTCCAAGGCCACCTGGAAGGCATCGCGTGGAACGACCTGGGCGACGATGCCGTGGTCATGGCGGTGGCCGGCCACGAACTGCGCAAACGCGACCTCGCCACCCTGCTGCTCAAGCAGGACGGCGCCAAGGTGCGCGAGCAGCTGGTCGACATCATGGTAGTCGAGCAGGCGGTGGCCAAGGCCGGCATCATCTTCGACGACGCCACGCTGGCGGCGGAGTTCCGCCTGATGGAGCGCGATTTCCAGCGCCGCATGGCCAAGAGCGGCCAGGGCCACATCGACTTCGCCAGCTACCTGAAGGTCAAGGAGCGCCTCACCGTCGAACAGTTCCTGGCGCAGCCGGCGGTGCGCATGCTTGCCGGCCTGCACGAGCTGGCCCGGCGCCAGGTCGCGCGCGACTACGACGACACCAAGCTGCAGGCCAAGCTCGACGCCGAACGCGCGTTGTGGGACCAGCGCGCCTCGCTCGACCTGTCGGTGATCCATCTGCCGTGGAAGCGTGATGCGCAGGGCGCGGTGAGCGACGCGGAACACATCCGCCTGCAGAGCGTCGCCAACCTGATCCACCGCCAGCTCGTCGCCCGCGAGGTGACCTTCGAGAAGGCCTGGGAGGCCTTCGGCAAGAGCTGGGACGCTGCCGGCCCCGGCGGCCGCATCGGCTGGGTCGATCTCGAGGGTCGGCGCGAGGACGAGACCGCCCGGCGCATCCCGCGCAGCCTGACCGAGCGTGCCTTCGCCAGCGAGGGCCAGCTGCCCATCCTGATGCCGCCGGCGGTGCATGAGGCGGGCATCGATCTCGCCCTGGTCCACGCCAAGCGCCCGGCCCGTGCCGTCACCCTCGCCGAGGTGCGCGACCGCCTGCTGCTCGACCTCCTGGAGAAGGAGCTGGAAGGCCGCACCAAGGCGCTGGTCAGCGAGCTGCGCCGCAACGCCGTGATCGAATACGGTTCGCTGCCAGGCGCGGGGAAGTAGACCTACTTCTTCTCGACCGGCACCTCGACCGGGGCGGCCACGAGCCGTTCGCACCACCACGTGCCGTGGATCCAGCGGTCGAGGCCGCTCCAGGTCGCGCCGCACAGCACCAGCACCAGCAGCACATAGAGTCGCCACGGGCTGCGCTTCTCGGCATAGGGGTCGCCCACGATGCGCTTGGCATCCAGGGGCAGGCTGGCCAGCGCGGTGAGCGCGGCGCCGAAGGGGATGTTGATACGTGCGTTGCCGTTCACCGCCCAGCCGTTGGCGTCGAGGATCGGCCCGACCGAGCGACTGCGCAACTTGAGCCAAGCGAGCACCATCGACGGGCCGCTGATCGCCAGGATCAGGCCGACCACGCCGAGCGGAATCAGCCAGCCGAGGCCGAAGAAGGCATTGAGCATCAGACCGAGGGCGGTGGTGATGCCGCCGACCGCGACACCGAGGGCTGCGACCGTGCCGACGTCGATCTTGGGCTTGGCCTGCGCGTCGCCGGGCGCGGCGACCGCTACCGCGGCGGTCGCGCCCTGCAGCTTGGCATCCGAAGCCTTGTCAGCCTCGGCGGCGCGCTTGGCGGCGAAGTCCTCGACGAAGCGCACGACGCGCTTGTACGGCGACCAGAAGGCTTCGCGGATGCTGATCGGGTTCTCGACCACCTTGACCACCGTGGCGTCCCAGTCCTGGCCCTTGCGATCGATGAACAGGCCATTGCGTCCGACGAACAGGCCGTGGGCGTCGCCGTTGGTCATCGCCGCGCAGACGGTGCGTTTGACCCCGGCGCGCAGGCAGTCGGCATAGACCAGGAAGGCGTTGCTGCGCCCGGCGAGCAGGCCGTGGCGGGCCATGTCGCCGACCTCGACGCACAACTGGCTGGCGCGGCCATCGAGGTAGAGCGTGCCCGACTGGAAGATCGCCGGGTAGGCTGGGTCGTAGAGATCGGACAGCGCGACGAAGTTGTTGAGCAGACAGAACAGGTCGCGGTGGTAGCGCACCAGCCGCTCGAGATCACCCAGCGCGGCGAATTCCGGCTGCACCTCCCGGTCCTTGGCGAACAGGCCCTGCAACCCCGCCTGCACCGCCGGGTCGAGCAGCGCACGCACCCGCACCGCTCCCAGCTTGCCAACCGCCGGATGCGGTTCGCCCGCGCTCCAGTCGCGGTAGGCGGCCAGCCGGCCGCACACGCTGCGCCAGTCGGCTTCCGTCAGTTCGCTACGCTCGCCGAGCAGCGGCACGATTGCGTCGCGCTGCAGCGTGGCGATCGCCGCCGACCACGCTGGATTGAGCCCGGCACCCAACGGGAGGGCGGCCCCGGCGCGCACCCCGGCGAGCGGGAAGCCGGCCAGCTCGACCGTCGCCGAGCCGAGGTCGCGCACCGCGAGCGCAGCCCACTCCGCCTCGCTGCGACCGAGCTGCGCCGCAGCCCGCGCATCGAAGGCGGCGGCGGCATTGCGCAGGAACCAGTCATCGACCTTGGCGCCTACCGCCGCGACCGCAGCGGCAGCAGCCGGCGTGCGGTCGCCCACGGGCAGATGCGCCGCCTGCGCGGCTCCGGCATCCCACCACGCCAACCAGGCCGTCGCCTCGCCGACGAAGCCGGCGAGACCGGGCTGATCGAGGCCGTCCACGCCGCTACTGTCGCGCACCGCCGTCCGGGTGCTGAGGATGTCGGCGATCGCCTGGTCGAGGCGCGCATCGCCGGCGCTGCCCGGCGGCATGACGCCATCGCCGTTGAACGCGGTCTTGGCCAGCTCGGCCGACGCCCCGGTGATGTCGGCCACGCCGAGGTCGGTGGCACCGGGCGTCCCGACCCGTTCCAGCACGCGCCGGGCGCAACCGAGCAGGACCGCGCCGCCCGGCTTGGCGGAAGCGATCGCCGCCAGCGGCAGGCGTTCGCGACGGGCGCTGATCGCCCACGGATCGTTCAGCCGCTCGCACGCCCAGACCACCGCCGCGAGCAGTTCCGGAGCGCGCACCCGGCCGTCGTTGTCGCTGTCGATGAGCTGCAGGGTGCGCTCATCGAACTCCAGGCCCTTGACCGGGCAGGCCAGCGCGGCCCACAGCTTGCGGTCGAGATCGCCAAGGTGGACGAGGTCGGCGGCGCTCTGCAGGCGGACCTGATCGAAGCCGCCGGCGCGGAAGATGGTGAAGGCATGGGGCATGGCAACGCTGGATTACCCCCGGTCGCCGGCGCCGCAATGGCGGGAGTCACCGCACCGGTACGAGCGGGGTCAGTTCCGGACGCGCGGTGCCCAGCGGCAGGCCCGCCTCGACCACAGCATCGGCGAGGCGCTCCATCGGATGGCCCTGGCGGTTGGCCTGGTGCCAGCGCAGATGGCCCTCGACCCCCAGGGCAGCGAGCCGCGCACGCGCCTCGGCCATCTGGCCGAGCCGGGCGAGGGCGATGACCTGCATCACGGCGGCCTCGCGGTGCGCCGGATTCGCCGCGGCGGCATGCGTCGCCTGGACCAGCAGGTCGGACCAGTCCGCGGCGGCCAGCGCGGCGTAGCCGAGGGCGAGACGCGGCCACAGGCTGGCCGATTCGCGGCCGAGGGCGACCAGGGCGTGGCCGCGCACCTCCTCCCAGGCCGAACGCACGAGCGCGACGCGCGCCAGGCAGACCCGGGCCCAGAAGGCGCCCGGATCGCTGACCAGCCGCTGCAGCGCAGCCTGGCCCAGACGGGCGTCGGGGGCGAAGCTGGCGAGCACCAGATCGGCGGTCTCGGGCGAGCCCAGAGCGAGTTCGAGATCGGCGCCGGGCGGAGCCGCGAGATCGTGGACGACCACCTCGGCCGCCGACAGCACGCGGCCGAGGGCGGCCCAGGCCGGATCACGACACATCGCCAGCACCGCACCGATGCGCGCATCGACCTGCAGGCCGGCGGTGGCGCGGGCGCGCTGCAGCTGGATCAACGCCCGGCGCAGGCGCGCCGCCTCGGGATGGCTCTCGGCTGGGCACGGCCCGCCCGGACGCATGGCGAAGGCGCCGGCGTGATCGAGGGTCGCGCCGAGCTGATCGATCTCCCCGGTCCACGGCCCGCGCACGCGGAACGAACGGTCGAGCGCATCGAGCGTGTCGGCAAGCAGGCGCTGGCGCTCGGCGTCGGCGAGGACCTGGGCGGCGGCGGCGAGGCGGGCCTCGGCCAGGCGGGCCGCCGGCAGGCCGGGATGCTCGGCCAGCACCCCGGCGAGACGCCGCTGCAGCGCGGCGATGTCGGCCGCGCGCTCGATCGGCGCGGCAGCGATCTCGCCGACCACGGCCAGGGCGCGCCCGCGCGCCGCCTCGGACTCGCGCCAGGGCAGATACACCGCCAGCGCCCCGGCGAGCAGCCCGACCGCGGCGCTGGCGGCGAGACCGGGGCTGCGCCGCAGGGCGGCGTGCAGCCGGGCGAACGGGCCGGGCTGCTCGGCATGGCTGATCCCCTCGGCCAGCCAGCGGCGCAGGTCCACGGCCACCGCCGCACCATCGGCGTAGCGCTGCACAGGCTCGTGCGCCATGCAGCGCCGGGCAATGGCGGCCAGGCCGCGCGGACGACCCTCGCGCAGCATCGCCTCAAGCAGCCTGCCGACCGCCCACACGTCCATGCGCGGATCGGCGGCCGCGCCCGCGTCCTGCTCGGGCGCCATCCAGCCCTGGGTGCCAGCGCGACGCGGATCGCTGCCGGCCTGGGCGGCGAGGCCCCAATCGATCACCGTCACCTCGCCGTGCCGGCCGAGCCAGATGTGCTCGGGCTTGAGGTCGCGATGCACGATGCCGCGCGCATGTGCGAAACCGACCGCGTCAGCGACGCGGATCGCGACGTCGGCGGCCTGCGCCGCGTCCGGCGCGGCGCGCTGCAACAGGTCGGCGAGCGGTTCGCCGTCGAGGCGCTTCATCGCGAAAGCAGGCTCGCCAAGCGGGCCGCTGCCGATGTCGTGCACCGGCACCACGCCGGGATGCTCGAGCGAGGCGGTCAACGCCGCTTCGCGGCGGAAGGCCTCGCCGCGCGCCAGGAAGGCCTGCAACTGCTCGTCCGCGCCGCGCGCACGCAGCCGCTTGAGCGCCACCGCGCGATGCAGCAGGCGGTCCTCGGCGGCGACCACCTCGCCGGTCGCGCCCTGCCCGAGGACTGCACCGGGGGCGAAGACGCGCAGCGCGGGGGTGAAGGATGGTGCCGGCCCGCTCGGAGCAGATCCGGCGACCCCCGGCAGGTCATCGCCTGCGAGCAGCCGCGCCGCCTCGTCCTCGGGCAGCGCGTCCAACTCGCGCGCCACGCGCTCTCCCTCCTCGGGCGGCAGGCGGCCGGCGAGATAGGCCTGCGCGAGATCGCGGTTCATGCGGGCACCGACCTGTCAGATGGTCGTGTGACGCGCCAGAAGCTACTGCCTACATCGGGAAGGCGGAAGGCAGAAGGCGGAAGGCGGAAGAGATGCCCGCAAGCGTTGGCAAGGCGGCTCATGCACAATTCCCAACATCTTTAGCACGCGCGCACAGCGCGCCGCAATTCTTCCGCCTTCCGCCTTCCGCCTTCCGCCTTCTCTGCCAGACATTCTCTGCAAGGTCTCCGGAACTGACGACCCACCACACGAAGGTGCTGCACCGGCTCATCACCGCCCCCGCCGCCAGCGTGCCAGGCGCAGGCTGTTGCCGACCACGCACAGGCTCGATGCCGCCATCGCCGCGGCAGCCCACATCGGGTCGAGGCGGCCGGTCGCGGCGGCGGGGATGGCGATCAGGTTGTAGCCGGCGGCGAAGGCCAGATTCCAGCGGATGGTGCGCATGGTCGCACGCGCCAGGGCGACCGCCCCGGCGGCCGCCTCCAGCGGCCGGGCCGCGTCGAGCACCAGGCCCCCGGCCAAAGCGGCGACGTCGGCCCCACCCGCGACCGCCGCCCCGGCCGAGGCGCGAGCCAGCATCGGCGCATCGTTGATCCCGTCGCCGACCGCCAGCACCGGATCGCCAGCCGCCTCGAGATCGGCAACCAGCCGGGCCTTGCCGTCGGGCGACAGCGCGGCGCGGTGGTCGTTGATGCCGACCAGTCCGGCGACCCGCCGTACCTCGCCCGCCTGGTCGCCGCTGGCGAGGTGCGGCCGGAGCTGCAGAGCACGCAGCGCGAGGATCGCGGCTGCGGCGCCTGGCCGTGGCTCGTCGAGCAGCCGGACGCAGCCGATCCAGCGCCCAGCGGCGGCGACGTGCGCGATGCTGCCCGGCCCGGGCGGATCGGCCGGCGCGGCGGTGATGCCGGCGGCGGCGAGGAAGACCCGGGTGCCGACCAGGATCTCACCGCCCTCGACCACCGCCCGTACGCCGCCGCCCGGGGTGGCGACGAAGCCGTCGGCTGCCGGCACGACCAACGACTCGCTGGCGGCGAGCGCACGCAGCGCGGCGGCCAGCGGGTGCTCGGAACCGGTCTCGGCGGCGGCAGCCAGGCGCAGCACGGTCGCACGGTCGGCATGCGGCGCAGCGACCACCTCGGCGACCTGCGGTCGGCCGGCGGTGATCGTGCCGGTCTTGTCGAGCACGACGCAGCGCGCACCGGCCAGCGCCTCCAGCACCGCACCATCGCGCAGCAGCACGCCCTCGCGCGCCGCCCGACCGATCGCCACCGCCACGGCGGCCGGCGTGGCCAGGCCGAGAGCGCAGGGACAGGCGATGACCAGCACGCCCATCGCCGCAGTCACCCCGCGCTGCCAGTCGCCGCCCAGTTGCCACCACGCTGCGGCGGTGGCCACGGCGAGCAGGATGGCGGCAGGCACGAACACCGCCGCGACCCGGTCGGCAAGGCGCGCGATCGGCGGCTTGCCGGCCTGCGCCGCGCGCATCGCCTCGACGATGCCGGCCAGCCGGGTCGCCGCGCCGCTCGCCGTCACCCGCACTTCGAGGGTGCCAAGCCGGTTGAGCGAACCGGCCGACACCACGTCGCCGGGCAACCGCGCCTGCGGCAGCGGTTCGCCGCTGAGCATCGCCTCATCGACCTCGCCGCCGCCGCCCACCACCACGCCATCGGCCGGCACAGCCTGGCCGGGCCGGATGCGGATGCGCTGGCCAGCGCGCAGACTGGCGGCCTCGACCTCGCGCTCGCCGCCGTCGTCAAGCAGCAGCACGGCACGCGGCGGTTGGCGCGCGAGGAGGGCGGCGACCGCAGCGCCGGCCTGGGCGCGACCACGCGCCTCGAGCGCGCGACCGACCAGGGTGAAGGCGATGATCGCGGCCGAGGATTCGAAGTGCAGGTGCGGCCAGCCGAGCAGCAGCCCGGCGACGCCGTGCGCACAGCCGGCCACCGCGCCGAGGGCGACCAGCACGTCCATGTCCGGGCGCAGGCGAAGCGCCACGCGGGCGGCACGCGCCAGCAGGGTGCGGCCCGGTCCGGCGAGGGCCGCCAGCGCCAGACCGGCCTGCAGCCAGGGCGAGGCCGCATGATGCGGTGCGAGCATCGCCCAGGCCATCGCCGCCACCGCCAGGGCGGCCGCGATGGCGGCCTGCAGCCAGGCCGAACGCGGAGCCGGATCGACCACCGCCTCGGTCGCGACCGGTCTGGTCGCAAAGCCGAACTTGCCCAAGCGCGTCGCCACGGCGCGCTCGTCGAGCCCGCCTGAGGACAGGCGCAGGCGGACCTGGCGGGCGATCAGGTCGATGCGCACCTGCGACACGCCGGGCTGACCACGCAACGCCGTCTCCAGGCGCCGGACGCAGGCGGCGCAATGCAGGCCCTCGGTGACGTCGAGGATGAGATCGCGTTCGGCGCCGGCCATGGCCGCACCTACCCGAAAACCGGAGACAGGTTCGACGTTCGACGTTCGGCGTGCGACGTTCCGCATGGTCTTTCGCTGAAATCACGATTGCGGTGTGGCTCACCCGCAGGGTGACGAACCATGCATCGTGCAAGAGCTTGCCTCGAAACGTCGAACGCCGAACGCCGAACGCCGAACTGCCCCATCTCGGTCTACTGCGGCAGTCGGTAGCCGGCCAGGGCGCCGGTCTGATCGCCCAGTACGACCAGGCCGGGCAGCAGCAGAGGTGCGGTCGCCAGCGCGACGCCATGCGCGATCCGCCGGAGCGTCACGCCGTCGCTCAGGCGCAGCACGGTGACCGCGCCAGCCTCGTCAGCGACCGCAGCAAGTCCGCCCGACAGTGCGACCTGGACCGGGCGGCCGGCGATCTTGGCACGCCAGCGCGGCCGCACCGGATCGCTCGCCCAGGTGGCGATGTCCACGGCGCGATCCGCGCGGGCCAGGACGACCGCGTCGCCTTCGGCGGCGGGGACCGCGACCCCCGCCTCGGCAAGCCACGGATGGGCGACCAGGCGCACGCCTCCGGTGAGCAGCAGCAGATCGACGCCCGCGGTGGTGGCGATCAGCATGCGACCACCAGACAGGTCGGCCGAGGGCCCGGAACGAGGCGCCCGCAGCGGCAGGCGGCTGGCGATGGTGCCGTCCTCCTCGACCACCAGCACCGTCTGGTTGTCCACGATCACGATGCGGTCATCGACCCGGCGCAGCAACGGATCGGCAGGGCCGCTCAGCCCGGCCACGCGCCAGGCTTCGCGCGTCCCGTCACGGGCCACCAACGCCAGACCGCCGCCTGCCGCTTCGACAGCCAGCGCCAGCCGGCCACCGGTCCGATAGACGAGTTCGATGTCGAGCATCGCCACCGGCGCCCCGGCCAGCCGACGCACCGCCACGGCGCGATCGAGGGTCGGCAGGATCTGGCGCTGCTCGCCGTCCGCGGTGGCAAAGGTCCAGCCGGTATCGCCCGACGACCACCACGGCGCCACCTGGACGCCGGGCTGGGTCAGCGGCCGGGCGGAGCCCGTCGCCGCATCGATGGCGACGACGCCACCTGCGGTGTGGCTGATCACTGCCGCCCCGGCGGCGTGCAGGCGCAGCCAGGCCGGCCGCTGCTCGGGTGCGGCCACGCGCCAGAGCGGCGCCGGTCCAAGCCGGACCTCGACCACGCGTTCGGCCGGGTCACTGCCGGCGACCACGGCGACGCGCTGCACGGCATAGCCCGAGGCGGTGACCTCGATCTGCGTATCGCCGGAACGGGCGCGGCAGAAACGTGATTCGCCCGAGGCCAGTTCGACCCCATCGACCAGCAGGCGCAGTCCGGCGATCTCCGTGCCGCTGTCGGCATCCAGGGCCCGGACCCGGCCGGGCAGCGGCCGTTCGCCGAGCAGGGTCCCGGCGCGCGGCTGCTCGACGGCAAGCTGGGCGGCGAGCTCGAGGGCCTCGCCGTGCCGGCCTTGGGTCTGCGCGGCCTGGCTGCGCTGCAGCAGGGCGCGGGCCTGGGCCAAACGCGCCTCGGCGTCGCCCAGCGCCGTGGCCACGGCCGGATGGGCGGCCAGCGGACGGCCCTGGTCGAGGACGCGTTGCAGGGGCACCGCGGGATCTTCGGCCAAGCGCTGGAACTCGGCGAGCGACTCGCGGGACGCCGGCACCGGCACCGGCGCGACCGGCGGCCGCTTCAGCACCGGCCCTGGCGCCGGAGCCGGCGACGGCGTCTCTGCCGCCTGCGCCGCGGCAAGGGCGGCCGGCACCTCGTAGCCGCGTCCGAAGAGGGTGCGGTACCAGCGCCAGCCGCCCTGGTTGGCGGCGGCGAACTCGCGCAGCCCACGCGCCCGCGCCTGCGGTTCAGCGACGGCATCAAGCCGGGCCCGTTCGCGCTCGGCGATCAGGTTGTGCACCACCGGGGGCCAGATCCAGGCGTTGACGCCCAGCAGCACCGCGCTGGCCGCCCCGATCGCCAGTCCGCGCCAGCGCCGGCGCTGCTTGGCGCGCTGCCCAGCCTCGCGCGACAGGTCGGCCAGGCGACGGCTTTCGCCGGTATCGCGGGCGAGCTGCGCGGCCCTGCGCCATTCGCCGGCCGCCTGCTCCCAGCTGCCCGACGCGGCCAGGCGTTCGGCACCGGCCGCGATCGCCGCAACCTCGGCCTTGATGCCGCGCTCGCGGGCACGGTCGAGAGCCCCGCCGGGCAAAAGCGTGCTGGAGCTCGTCGCGGCGCGGCGCTCGCCCGGCAACGGCGTGACGTTGCCGGGGAAGGGCGTGGCCAGGGTCGGCGGCGGCTGCAGGCGCGAAGCGCTGGCCGATACGCGGCCCAGGGCGGCGGCCTGGGCGGTACGCGCACCGATCGCCGGGGCAGGTCCGGTGCGTGAACCGACCGCAGGCATGGCCCCCGTCGTGCTTCCTGCCGGACGCGGCGGGGGGGAGGGCGGCGCGACGACGGCATCGACCGGCCGCAGCCACTCGGGGATGGCGGGGGGCTCGCCCGCTTTGGGCGGCGCAGCCGCGGGCGAGGGGAGGGCGGCCGGCACGCTGCGCTGGCGCCCGGACGGCCTGGCCCCGGGCAGGGGGTCGTTGCGCACCGGCGGCTGGTGGTCGACCGGCAGATCGACCTCGACCTCGGCATGCCCGCGCCTGCCCGAGCTGCCCGAGCTACCCTGACCGGAGGCGTGCTGGACCAGGGCGCGGATCGGGCCGTTGGTCTTGCGCAGCACCGAGGCGGTGCCGGTGAGATGGATGAGCAGCTCCTCGGCCTCGTCGATCAGTTCGCGCAGGCCATAGCAGCGGTCGTCCGGCCGTTTGGCCATCATGCGGCGGATCAGGGCATCGACCCGGGAATCGATGTCGGCGCGGATCGAACGCAGGCTCGGCACCGGATCGACCTTGTGCTTGAGCATGATGCTGAACGGCGTCTCGCCATCATACGGCAGATGGCCGGTCAGCATCAGGAAGGCGGTGCAACCGAGGTTGTACACATCGCTGCGGCTGTCGACCTCGACGCCATCGCACTGCTCGGGCGACATGAAGGCCGGCGTGCCGACGCGCACGCCCACCGAGGTCACCTCGGAGTCGCCGGCACTGCCCTTGGCCAGGCCGAAGTCGCTGACCTTGCAGAGGCCATTGGTCGCGACCATCAGGTTGTCCGGCTTGATGTCGCGATGGATCACGCCCTTCTCGGCCGCCTGTTCGAGGCCAAGCAGCGCCTGGCGCAGGATATCGAGCGTCTCGATCTGCGAGAGCGTTGGCTGACGACGCATCAGTTCGCCGAGATCCCAGCCATCGACGTACTCGATGATCATGAAATAGACGCCTAGCGCCTGGTCGTCGCCGAAATCGTAGATCTGCAGGATGTTGGCGTGATTGATCCGCGCCAGGCTCTTGGCCTCACGTTCGAAGCGCTGGATGAAGTTGCGGTTGCGCGCGAGTTCGGGCGGCAGGACCTTGATCGCAACACTGCGGTCGAGCGACAACTGGCGGGCGTGATAGACCGCGCCCATGCCGCCCTCACCCAGCTTGCGGTCGATCATGCAGCCGCGCAGCACCCGACCGATGAGGCGATCGCCGCTGCCGGCCCCGCCGGCGACCAGCCGCCCGGTCGAGTGCGAGAACGAGGTGCCGCACTGCGGGCAGCGCTGTTCGTCCTCGCCTGGCCGGCTGACGAAGGCGTGGCCGCATACCGGGCAGCCGATCCGTCCATCGCTGATGTTGTCGGTCGAGGGGCGGAAGGCCATCTCGCTGACCGGGCGCTGCGCGGTCAGCCGACGCGACTCCTCTTCGAGCCGGTCGAAGGGCAGGTTGCCCGGCGTGCTGGTGATCGCCGGCACGGGGCGGGATGGCGAATGCCGCCCGGTCAGCGCCCCGGGTCGCGTCCCGGCGCCTTCAACCGGCATGTACTCGTCACTTTCGCTAGCCTTGCCCCAGCGATGGCCGCACGTGCCGCAGTGGCGACGGCCGTCAGCGGCGGCAGGGCCGGCTACGTCGGCGCCGCACGCAGGACAGGGGCCGGCGGCGTTCATGGCTGGACTCCTACCGCGGCCGGACCCCGCGGCGCGGTGAACCAGCCCTGACGCACCGCGACCAGGGCGACGACGGCGAGGACGGCGACAATCAGGACCAGGGCGATATTCCGCGCACGCCGGCGCCACGCCAGGCGGGCGCGCAGCGCCGCGACATCGCGTTCAAGCTGCACGTCGGTGACCGACGAACTGGTGCTGCTGGCGGCAGAATCGCGATGCAGATCGCGGCCCTGTTCGAGCATGGTCAGGGCGGCCTGCAGGTCGCCACGGGCAATGGTGGCGGCGGCCCGGGCGCGCAGGTCGCTGATGCGGTGGTCGTGCTCCTGCTTGCGCGCCTCGCGCTCTTTGCTGCGCAGCACCGAGCGCGAGCGCTTATCGGTCTCGCGGTCGGCGAGCCGGGCCCACAGCGAGGCGGCATCGGCAAAGCGCTTGGCCTCATAGAGCCGCTGCGCCTCGGCCTCCTGCTGCTGCAACGTGGCGGCATCGGCCGTCACGCGCAGGACGTTGCCGCAGCGGCCGCACACCGCCGCCTCGGGCCGGTTGAGGCTGCCGCAGAGCGGGCAGGTGGTCGAGTCGCCGCCCCGGCGCGCCGCCCGCTCGGAAGCCGGACGTTCGACGGTCGGGCGTTCGTGGCTGCGCACGCTCTCGGTCCCGACCCGCGGCACCTGGGGTTGGCGGCCAGCTTCGCCCGGCGGTGGCATGGCCGGCTCGGCGGCCGGGGCCGGGGCCGGAACCGGCGGGGGAGCCGAGGACGGCGGAGGCGGCAGCGGCACCAGCGCCGGCATCTCGGCACTGGTGCGCGGACGGGCATCCAGCTCGGCGCGACCGAGGACGCCCAACTGCACGCCGATGTCGATCCAGGCCAGACGGCAGGACTCGGCGTCGGGGAAGCGATCCTCGGCCTTCTTGGCGAGCATGCGCAGGATCACCGGCGACAGCGCGGGCGGGATGCCCGGCACCACCTCATGCGGCGGCGGCGGCATGTACTCGCGCTGCTTGGTCATCACCTCGAAGCTGGAATTGCCGGTGAACGGCTTCTGGCCGGTCAGGGCGAACCAGGCCGTCACGCCGAAGGCGTAGAGGTCGGAGCGCACGTCAAGCTTCTGGCCCATGCACTGCTCGGGGCTCATGTAGGCCGGGGTGCCCATGGCGAGGCCGACCGCCGTGAGGTCGGTGTGGTCGTCCTTGCGCGAGACATCCTTGGCCAGGCCGAAGTCGGCGATCTTGGCGATCCCGTCCTTGGTGATCAGGATGTTGTCCGGCTTGATGTCGCGGTGCACAATACCCTGCGAACCGACGTAGCCGAGTCCGGCAAGGCACTGCACCATCAACGGGACGAATTCGGAGGCAGGCAGCAGGAGACGATCGGAGATCAGCTTGGCCAGCGAGTTGCCATCAACGAACTCGTTGACCATGAAGCGCAGGCCGTCGGCCTGGCCGAAGTCGTACACCCCGACGATGTTCGGGTGGGTGATGCGTGCGATCGCCTTGGCCTCACGTTCGAAGCGCTTGATGAATTCGTCGTTGTCGTACAGCGCCTTGGACAGGATCTTGATCGCGACCACGCGGTCGAGGCTGACCTGGCGGGCCTTGTAGACCTCGCCCATGCCACCCTGGCCGATCTTGGCCTCGAGCTGATAGCCCCCGAACATCCGTCCAGCGGTCAGACGCGGCAACCCGCCGACGACCGCCGCCTCGGCTTCGGCGGATTGTCCGGGCGCTGGCACCGCTGGCATGGGTTGGGGCGGGGGAGGTTGACCGTCGGGAATGCTCAGCGCGACGCTGAGATCACGCTCCGGGGTCGAGAACTGCACATCCACGGCGGCGGCACCGCCGGTCAGCAGGCGGGGCGGAGTCAGGCCGTGCACGACCGGCAGAGCATTGCCCGATTCGCTGCCCGCGCTTTCAGGACGCGACGGATCCGCTCCCAGCGCCGGTAGATCGGGCAGGTCGGGCAGGGGGGCTGAAGGGTGCGGGTCGCTGTGCTCTGCCATGACGAGGCTGGACTGTCCTCTGTTCTAGGTCCCGCGCCTGCGCTGCACAAGCACGCGGGGAGCCCCGCTCGCCTGGTGGGGGATGCGCCAATGGTTTAGCGGGACATCGCTTGACATGGGTCCATTGCAACCCGGCGTCGGGAGCGCGTGCATGTTGGGCGGCGCAGACATTGCAGATCCATGTCCAGCCGCTTTCCTGTCGCCGTGCCATCCCTGCTCGATCTGGTCGGCAACACCCCCCTCCTCGACATCTCGCACCTGGTCAACCGGCCCGGGGTGCAGCTGCTCGCCAAATGCGAAGGCAACAATCCCGCCTCGTCGGTGAAAGACCGTGCTGCCAAAGGCATGATCGCCGGCGCCCTGGCACGTGGCGAACTGCGCCGCGGCATGCGCCTGGTCGAGGCGACGAGCGGCAACACCGGCATCGCCCTGGCGATGATCGCACAGGCGGTCGGCATCGAGATGCATCTGGTGATGCCCGACACCCTGACCATCGAACGTACCCAGACCATGCGCGCCTTCGGCGCCGTCGTCCACCTGATCGACGGCGGCATGGAGGCGGCGCGCGACAAGGCCCTGGCGATGGTCGCGCAGACGCGCGGGCAGCCCGACGCCTTCCTGATGCTCAACCAGTTCGATAATCCGGACAACGCCCTGGCGCACTATCAGAGCACCGGGCCGGAGATCTGGCGCGACACCGCCGGGGCGGTGACCCACTTCGTCTCGGCGATGGGCACCACCGGAACGATCATGGGTACCAGCCGATACCTCAAGGAGCGCAACCCCGCCGTGCAGATCCTCGGCTGCCAGCCGACCGAGGGCAGCTCGATCCCCGGCATCCGCCGCTGGCCGGCGGAGTACATGCCGAAGATCTTCGAACGCAGCCGGGTCGATGGCGTCATCGACGTCACGGCGCGCGACGCCGAGGCCACCGCACGCATGCTGGCGCGCACTGCCGGACTGTTCACCGGCCCATCGGCCGGCGGCGCCTGCTGGGGCGCGCTGCAACTCGCCGCCACGCTCGAAAAGGGCTGCCTCGTGTTCATCGCCTGCGATCGCGGCGACCGCTACCTCTCAAGCGATCTGTTCCGGGTCTGAGGGATCATGCCCCCGTTCGTCGTTCGGCGTTCGGCGTTCGACGTTCCGAGGGGCTGTGGCTGCCCCCTGGGGCCGCTTGTCCAAACGCCGAACGCCGAACGCCGGACGCCGCACCTGTCTTGGGTTTGTGTCTGACATGGCGGTCACGCGTTGCGTCTGCTTCCGGCGCAGCTTCGCCGAACTCGTCCCGCAGGCGCGCTCCGCCGGCTGGACGACCCTGCCGCAACTCGCCGCCGGCACCGGCTGCGGCACCGGCTGCGGCGCCTGCCGGCCCTATCTCGAACGCATGCTGGCGACCGGTGCCACCAGCTTCGCCGTCGCCCGTCCCGGCCAGGAACCGCAACCGGCCCGCGCCGAAGCTTGGGATATGGCGTAGTTGGCGGGCCTGACTACGGTTCGCCCATGGCTATCCAGCACCCCCTCCCGCGCGGCACCAAGGTCGCCCTCGTCGCCGCCGTCACCGACTTCGACAGCGAGGACGAGGAGCGGGTCACGCCCGCAGGCGCCGTCGGCCGCATCACCGGCATCGCCACCGAGCGCGACAACGGCGACGAAGGCTTCTGCTACGATCTGGAATTCGACACCGGCGCCTGGCTGACCGTGGACGACAACGAGTTGGACGACCTGACCCGCTTCCGCGTGGTGTGAGGCGGCGGGGGGCGGGGGCGCCGAAACTAGAAACGTAATTGTAACGTTAAACGAGACAATAAGCCGGGCTGGTTCCCGGTGACCGCGACGCGGGCGGTGGCACCGAACTGCTGGGCGAGCTGGATGGCGCCGGAATCACTCTTCATCAGGATGCGGCGGTGGCCGCTGGGCACGGCGATGTCGCGCGCCAGGTCGCGCAGGACGTACGGGTCGTCCTCGAGCATCTGGGCGGTGAACACGGTGCCGCCGAGACGTACGGCGACGGTCTCCCTGGCCTGCAGCGGATGCTCGGCGGGGATCGCGCCGTCGAGCACGATGGTGGCCTCGTCGATGATGGAGAAGGCGACCTTGCCGGCTGCCATGTTGAGGTCGCTGCTGACCCGGTACACGAGGCCGCTGCGGCTGGCGACGACCTCCTGGGCGCGCTGCTCGTCGAGCCGGCGCTGTTCGCGCGCCAACTCGGCCTCGACCTCGGCCTGGCGCAGGCGCAGGTCGTCGCGCACGATGCCCAGTTCAACGAGGCGGATCGCGATCTCATCGCGCAGACGCAGCCGGGGGTCGGGCGCCGCGCCGGGCACGGGCGCCAGCGGCTGGCTGGAGAGTTCGCGCGTCACCAGGTCGTGTTCGAGCTGGGCGCGGCGCAGCGATTCCTCGGTGCTGCGCAGGCGGTTCTCGTTGGCGCTGCGGCTGTTGGTCAGACGGTCGCGGTGCGACGGATCGATCTCCTGGTTACGGATCGTGCCAAGGACGTCCCCGCTGCGCACCAGGGTGCCGACCACGCCCTTGTCGGAGATGACCAGCTGGCCGCTGATCGGCGCCGTCACCTCGACCACCTGGCCATTGACCACAGCATCGCAGATCGGCACTGCGGCGGCGGCGCTCAACCAAGCCCAGGCTGCGGCAAGCGCGATGCCGGCCGCCGCCAGGCTCCAACGCAGGGTGCGCGAGGGACGGCTGAGATCGGCCGTCGGCAGGGCCTCGGGCTGGGCCACCGGCCTGACCGCCTGCCGGCCGGCCGAGGAATCGTCCGGCATCGGCATCGGCACGAAGGTGCCGCTGGTCGTGCGCAGCGTGGCGTTGGGCAGGACATGTCCGGGGACCGCGTGCGGCGCCAGCGCCAGACCGGCCTGGCTCGGGTCGGACCAGCCGGCTGGCGGCGCCCCCTGGGCGTAGCCGGCGGTGACGGGCGAGGACCAGGGGACGGATGCCTGCGGCATCGCAGACGCTGCGCTGAAAGCGGCCGTCATCGGACTCGACCAGGGCACCGGGGCGTGGCGGTCGCGCTTGGCCTCGCGCAGGCGGGCGCGCAGTTCGACAACCCGGCGCTTGGCGCGCTCCAGCTTGTCGGTCGTCTGGCCGCGCACCGAAGCGAGGCCGCTGCGGATCCGGGCGCCTTCGTCCTCCAGCTCGGCGGCGCGCTGCCGCGCCTCGGCCAGCTGGGCTGACAGGTCGCCGAGCTCGGCCAGACGCTGCTCGCCCTCGTCGAGACGGGCTGCCAGTTCACGCAGCCGGACCTGCAGTTCGGTGTTCTGCCGGGTCGCCTCGTAGGCGGTGCGCTCGTGGGCGCGCCGCTCCTCCTCGGCCTGGGCCAGGCGGACGCGCAGCCCGGCCAGCTCGTGCTCGGCCCGTTCGGCGCGCTCGCCGGCGGTATTGGCGCGGGTCTCGGCGCTGACCGCCCGACCTTCGGCGACGGTGACGCGGGCCTCGGCCTGCTCGTGGGCGCGCGCCAATTCGGCGGTGCGGGCGGCCTCGGCGCGCGCCTGGTGGAGATCGCGGCGCAGGCGCTCGGTGTCGCCGCGCGCCTCGTCACGCTCGGCGGTGGCCCGGTTGCGCTGCGCCTCGTCCCCGGCGGCGTGGCGCGTGGCTTCGGCGAGCAGCGCCTTCAACCTATCGATCTCGGCCTGCAGCGCGGTGAGGCGTCCGCCCTCGGAACCGGCCCCCTCGCGTGCGATCGCTTCGGTCGGCGGCTGCGGACGTTCCCCCAGCGACCCATGCAACGCGCGGCTGGCTTCCAGCTCGGCCTGGTGACGGGCGCGGTCCTCGTCGAGACGCGCCTGCAGCGAAGCGACCTCGTTGAGCAGCCGGGCGTGCTCGGCGCGCATCCGGCCCAGTTCGCGCTGCTGGTCCACGGCGCGCTCGGCGCTTGCCGCGGCGGCATCCTCGGGCGTGCGGATGGCCGCGATGCGCGCCGTCGAGACGCGCGAGTTGTCGCGTTTGCTGCGTTCCAGCTCCTGGTCGAGCCGCGCGGCGTCCTCGGCGGCGGCGGCCAGGCGTTCGCGCAGGCGCTCGGCGTTGCCGCGCTCCTCGTCGGAACGCAATTCGGCCTGGCTGAGCTGGCGCTCCAGCTCGCGACTGCCGGCTTCCAGCTCGCTGATGCGGTGGGCCAGCGCGTCGGCGCGCTCGCGGGCGGCGGCCAGATCACGGCCGGCAAGATCGCGCAGATGGCGCACCAGCGCCACCACCACGGTCTCTGAAGCGAGGGCGACGATCGACGGATCGTCGCCGCCGACCACCTCGTTGAGCCGGGCGACGACCGCCTCGATGGCCGGGTCGTCGAGCTCGCAGTCGCGCGCCAGGCGCAGCACCTCGGAGGCGAGGCCGCGCAGCTCGGCGAGATCGGCGGCGCGGCCGGCGCGTTCCTCGGCCAGACGGCCTTCGGCGGCCTTCACCGCCTGACGGAGCGCATCAAGATCCTCGGGCCGGATGCGCTTCGCCTCGTTGCCGAGCAGCTGGTCAAGGGTCTTGCGGTCCTGGGTCAGCGGATCGTAGCTCCAGGTCTCGATCGGCACCTCGCCGGTCTGCACCAGCCCGACGATCCGGGTACGCGGATAGGGGCCCTGCCATTCGCCGTTCAGGTAGAGGTGATAGGAGCTCTCCTCGGGACGCGGCTCATCGACCTTCTCGACCGCTTCCAGCGCGCTCTGCTGCACCCCCAGGGTCGGCGACGATCCCATCGCCGCGGCGCCGGTCTCGTCGCGGATACGCGCACGCAGATCGGCCCATTCGTCCTGCTGGCGGGCGGCTTCGAGCAGGATGGTCGCGGTGTCGATCGACAGTGGCCGTTCGAGGCTGCGCGCGACCAGCTCGTTGGCCTCGATCTTGCCCGGTCCCGATTCGTCGAAATTGAACTCGGCGGTATTCCAGGCGAACAGGTTGTGCAGCTGCTCGCGCGCCTGCTCGTGGACCAGCTCATCGAGCTCGGTGCGGTTGGCGCGCTCGCGCGCCTGCATCGCGGTCCAATACCAGGTCACCCCTTGCAGCCGCTGGCCAGCATCGCCCTCGACGCCGAGCAGGGACAGACGCAGCTCGAGGTCCTCGCGGCCCTGCTTGTCGAGGAATCCGACCCCGACGATCTCGCCCTGGTTGAACACCACGTCGCGCGAGCCGGCCTGCGAACGCAGGCGCAGGACACCGGTCGCCTTGATATTGTTGAGCGTCTGGAAGACGTCAGGCAGCGGCAGGGTGCGGAGATTGCCGGCGAAAGCCATGGGCCGGCATCCTAGGCCTGCTGGTTAGCGTGCAATCTGCGTAGGCCCAGCGGTTGGGCAGGTGTGCTACGGACGCAATCTACTTCTTCGGCTTGTCCGCCGGTTTGTCCGCCGGCTTCGCTTCAGCGGGCTTGTCGCCCGGCTTGGCCTCGTCGGCGGCGGGCGCCAGGGTCTTGAGCAGCTCGGCAGCCTGCGCCTTGGTCGGATGGTCGGTGACGGCCTCGGCGGCGGCCTGCAGCAGCAGCAGGGCGGCGGCGCGGTTCTCCTTGGCGAGCGCGACCTTGCGCTCGTCGGCAGCGAAACCGTTGGTCTTCTCCAATGCGTCGGCATCAGCGATGAGCAGCCGCCCGAGGTGCCAGCGCGCTTCGCATTTCTGCTCGGGCGATCCGAAGGGCAGGGCGTCGAGGGCCAGCAGGTCGATGATCGCGCCCTGACGGTCGCTGTCGGCCTTGCACACGCCGATGCCCAGCCGCACCCGCGCCGAAGCGGCGGGGTCGGCGGCGAGCTGCGGCAGCATGCGCTCGTAGATCGGCACCGCATCCTTGGCCTGGCCGGTGCTGCGCAGGGTGTCGGCGACGAAGAGGTTGAAGTGCAGCCACGGCCCGCGTTCGGCCTCGGGGCTGAACGAGGCCTTCGAAACGTTACGGCGCAGTTCGTTGGCGTCGCCCTTGGCCAGCGCCATGGCAGAACGGATCGCGGCGGCGCGGACATTGGCGGCCTGGCCGAGCTTGCCCTTGCCGTCCTCCTCCAGCTTCTTGGCCAGGGCGTCAGCCTCATCGGTCTTCTTGGCCATGGCCAGGACCATGCCCTGGCGGTAGCGCGCATCGAGGGCGAGCGGATGCGCCGGGAACCCGGCGACGATCTTGCCGAAGGCGGCCGCCGCCGCCGCCGCGTTGGCCGGCCCGGCGAGATCCCACGACGCCCCCTCCTCGAAGCTGCCGACCACCTTCTCGGCTTCGCGCTCGCCGCCAGCCAGCGCGGCGAAGAGTTCGGCCGATTCGGCGAAGCGGCCACGGTCGCGCGCCTCCATGCCTTGGGTCCAGGCGCCGGGCTGGCGCTGGAAGGCGTACACGACCTCGCGGATCTCACGGCGCTTGCGCGTCGAGTCGGTACCCGCGGTGGGCGAACCACGCCACTTCATCTCTTCAAGCGTTTCACTGACCACCCAGCATTCGCTGGGCCCCTTGTCCTTGAGCAGGACACGGTCGAGGATCACGGCATCGCCGGCCTGGACGCAGGCGCAGGCGAGCAGCAGGGCGGCGGCGGAAAGGGCTCGGCGCATGGGACTCACCTCGAGATGTAGCGGCGGTATTCGGCCTTGAGCGCATCGGACGCCTGGTCGGGAGCCAGTTTGTCGATGCGACCGGTGATCTGGCGCATCAGCTGGGCGCCCTGGCCGGCCACGGCCGGATCGGCGCCGCGCTCGGCGTCGGCCATGGCGGCATGGTCGAAAGCCTCGAACAGGCTGGCCGGATCGCCGAGTGCAACCAGGACCTGGGCCCAGGCGACCTGGGCGCGGGCCCGGCCGGTGGCATCGCCAGCACCGTAGGCGAGGCGGCGCAGGGTGGCGATGGCGGCGGGATTCTGGCCCGCCGCCTGCTGCTGCTGGGCCAGCGCGACGCCGACCTGGGCGAAGTACTCGGCGTCCTTCACCGCATCCAGCTTGGCGAAGGCGGCATTCAGGGCCTTGGCCGCCTCATCGTGCTTCTTGGCGGCGGCGAGGATCTCGGCCTGGCCGGTGGCGCCCAGGGCGATGGCGCTGATGCCCCACTCGGCCTTGCCGGCGAGGACGGCGTAGGCCTTGAGCGCGCCGTCATTATCCCCCTTCTTCTGCAGGCTCTGGGCGCGCAGGAAGGCGATGCGCGCCTGGTTGGCCGACTTGGGGAACTGGGCGGCCAGGCCATCGAGGGCCTTGACCGCCTCATCTGCGCGGTTGGCCTGCAGCAACGCCTCGGCAGCGCGCAGGAAGGCGCTTTCACGGGTGTACCAGCTCTCGCGCGACTTCGTCGCCTCGAGGAACTGGGTCGCGGCGGTCGCCCAGTCGGCCTTGGCAGCGGCGGCGTCGCCGCGCAGCCACGGCACATCCTGCGGACGGTTGTAATCGACCCGCACGTACTTGCCGCGGTTGAGCGTGGTCGGCGGGCTGTCCTTCTTCTCATCAAGGGTGTGGGCGACGCCATCGCTGGTCTCGCTGAGGATCCACACCTCGGCGAAGGAACGCTCGGCGAGGACCACGGTGCCCTGATGCGGGCCGAGCGGGGCCTCGCCGGCAGCCAAGGCGAGGCAGCTGCAGAACAGGACGAGGAGGACGCGGATCACGGCTTGGCCTCCGGCTGGGGGGCGGGTGCAGGTGCGGGCGCAGGTGCAGGTTCAGGGGGCGCCGCTTCGGCGACAACCTCGGGCGGCGGATCCTTGCCCTCCTCCCACAGGAAGAACACCACCGTGCCGTCGTCCAGTTCGCGCCGCACCGGGGCGAACTTCGGTGCGCCGACCGGCAGGAAGACCGTGGTGGCGATGCCATCGATGTCGATCGACTCGATGGTGAAGCCGACCTTGGCGGTGACGCCTGGCTGCTTGAAGATCTCCTGATAGCGCCGGCACAGTTCGGCGGATAGGGCGTTGCGCGCGCGGCGCACGCGCTTGTCGTCGCGCGGGTTGCGCGGCAGCATTTGCAGATCGTCGGCCGGCGTGGACTGGTTGGTGGCGTCGAACTTCAGGCGGCGATCGACCAGACCGACGTCCTTGAGGTAGATCGACAGCTCCAGCACCTGGATCACCGCCGTCCAGTAGGTCGGCGAGCCGTTCTGGGCCGCGTCGCGCACGCGCGCCGCCTTGATCTGGGTCGCCTCGG
>JFJP01027247.1_pt1 | contig 33700 bp, 24 predicted proteins | sample 431651 | NCBI WGS metagenome assembly JFJP01 (sample SAMN02602958, study PRJNA72255) | Microbial mat metagenome, whole genome shotgun sequencing project. | biome: fresh water; feature: sink hole; material: water; isolation source: purple microbial (photo- and chemosynthetic) mats found in... | reverse complement strand
AAGTATAAATACTCAAAATTTGACTCCATTTACACTACACAAAAGTAAGATTTTCTTAACTTTTGAAAATAAACAACTATTTATAGTAATAATAATAATCAAAATAAATTATTTTTTTAAACGTTTTCCATTTTTTTTTGTTTTTAAATTAAATTTATAAAAAAAAAATTCAAAAGAAAAAAAAGAAAAACAATCTTTTCTTTTCTCTATTTTTTTATAATAAAAACTTATTAAAGAAGATTGAATATATTATCATTTCAATAATTTACTATGGAATAAAAAATTCATTTATTATTTTCGTTATAAACAACATACTCATTATATAAATTCTTTCCCTTCTCTTGAATCAGTCTAATATCCATTTTCTTTAAATTTTGTAAAAGATTCAAAATTTCTGAATAATCCCCGTTTAAAATATCTTCCCTTAAAATGTACAAAATAGCAATACAAAGATAATTTAAATATTCTTTCCGATTATCATTGCTAAAAAGCCCATCCCACAATTTCAATACATCATCAATCAAGAACTCCTGCGATAGCATTAAAAGTAACCATTGAAACCCGAAAAATTGTACACAAATATTATTTTTCTTCAAAAATTCGAATAATCTCCCATCAATTTTCTTAAACAATTCATTAAAATCCTTCATTCTCAGCTCTAACCCAATTTTATTTGAATCCTGAATCTTTACAAAGCTGTCTTTTATTTCATTCATCAATTGCGAAAAACATATAAAACTATCAGCTTCTGCGTTTTCACTGAAGATGGTATTTTTATCATCGTTTATAAAACAGAAGTAAATCGGAGCCAGAATTTCGTTCATTCCTTGTACATAACCTATTTTTTGATTTTTCTTCGCAAAAACAAAAAGAATTCTGGTTAAAGCTTCGTAATGATATTCGAATTTATTATCCTTTTTATTCTTCGAAAGACTGGGATATTTCAGATCAATATTCTTCTTATTCTCCAAAGTAAAAAAATTGATCTCTTTTCGAGTTCTTTTTGTGTCTTTCTCGATTTCATCCCATAAATTTTGATCAGAAAAAAATGTGTTCCAAGTGGAGTTTTTTGCTTTGCTTAAAGGATGATCATTGCATTTCATGAATTCTATTGATTGTGAGGCTTGATTTTCGTTCTGTATGTTCATGCTTTGTTTGTTTTTGCCTAAAAGAAATAAATTTATATGATCTTCATATAATTTTTTGTTATTTTCTTCAATAATTTTCCATTTGGTTCGATCTTCGGGCAAATAATCCAGTAGAATTCGCCAACATAATGGTCGAATTCTTTTACAAATATCGGGAATATTGTCAGAACAAAGAGATTTTATTTGATTTTTGCGAAGTAGCTGGCCTTTTTCTTTTTCTTCAAAACAAAAGAGGAATTTCTCAATGAATTCTTGTTCTTTGGGCTTTGCTAATAAATGATTCGCATTGATTTTTTCAAGGATATAACGCAAATAGCTTATGTAAGGCTTGGATAGCTCAGAAATTTCTAAATTTTGTAAAGGTTTCTTAAAAGGGGGACTTTTTTCATTTAGAGCTAAGATAGAGATTGAATTAGTGCGATTCATTTCCATTTTGGTCTCTTCTTCGAGGTCAAGATCATCATCAAAAAGAGGCTTGTGTTTCAAACTTAATGAATATTTTTTTGATGAATTGGTCATTTTATTTATTCTTTAAAAGTTTTTTCTCTTATTTTTTTATTTTTAGTTAATTAATAATTCATTTAAAAATAGAAGCAATATTGAAAAAAAACAATGGTCGATTGATAATTTTTGAGAGAGAAATTTAGAAATTATCGAAAAATTGTAATGGTGAATTTTTTATTAAAAACAAATGTCACTTAGAGTTATGAAGTTAATCTTAACATAATTTTAGGTTTTAAAAAGAATTGTTCGTTCAATAAATTAAAGATTATCTTTTTTAAAACATCTATGGAAATAATCAAAAGAAAGACTTTTATTCTTTAGTATGAAATTTTAGAGAATTTCTATTATAAGAAATTTTTCCGAAAAAATCGTATTTTTTTTTTATTTAAATCCTTTCTTTTTCGAAAAAAATATTACCGTAATAAATTTAATAATCTTTTATTCAATGCAAACTTTCAGATTCCCTATGGGTTCATTCCCCGACAATAGCCTCTCATTTGAATCTAAAAAGATAATAAAATTCCTGGAATTATATGGCCTTTTTCGCATCAGTGTGAAGATTGTCTACCAAGATGGCAGCACAGATTGTTTTGGCAAACTAACAAAATTTCGAGGTTCTTTGGATTTATCAGAAGATAAGCTCATTCGAGTCGATTATTGTGCAAAAAATTATCTAGATTACATATGTTTGAGGACTTTCAATGGTCGGATTATCAAAGCAGGTGATGCTGGCATTGATATAAAGTCCTTGGTGTTTCCTCCATATTCTTCAATAATTGGATTTTTCTGCAAATATGATCGTTTTATCTACCAATTCGGTGTGATAATCCAAGAGGATTTTGATTTGAAGCTTGCTATCGAAGTTGAAGAACAACAGAAGAGGGAAGAAGAAGAACAAAAAGCAATAGAAATTCAACGTAAAGAAGCTATTAAACAAGAAAATGAAAGAGAAGAAGAAGATAATAAAACAAAAAATCAACTTGAAGAAGTGGTTAAAGAAGAAATAAAAGAAGAAGAAATTGAAGAAAAAGCCAACAAAATTGAAGAAAATCCTAATATTTCATTGAATGACGAAGAAATTATGGATGAAAACTCTGTTGAAGAAATTATAAAAAAAAGGAAATCAAAAATTTCAAAGGAAGTTAATAAATTATCGACAAATCAAAATTCGGAGCAGAAAAACCTCATAAGAAAAATTGAGCAAATTCCAAAAAACATCAAGATTTTCCTTTTGTTAACTTCTCCCCATTGTGTAATCGCCTCGAAATTCATCAATTTTCTCAAAGAAGCCTGTAATGACCGAATGATACGTCTTTCAAATGTAGAAAATTATTCAATAGAAACTCTTCAAGATAGTCTTGAAAAATCTGTTGAAGAATTTCAAATGAGTTCCAATGTGTCTGATCCAAGAGAAATATCGATAATTGTTATTGATATAATTGAAAAAAATTTTAATCCAGAAATCATTAGAGTGGCAGATTCCATTGTTTATTTTGCAATAGACGATTTAACCTGTTATAAAAACTTTTTTAAAGCCCGAGCCAAATATGATTACGTACGTTTATGGTCTTCTTTTCTTTGGAAAGCGCATGATTTCATTAAATTATTGACTTTGAAATTCTCTGAAAACAATGATAAATTCAATGGTTACTTTGTTGAAAATTTAACGAAATTAACAGAGAAAGATTTAATAAAATTGTTCGGAAGTGTTTATTTCCACGAAAACTCCTTTCCATCTCAAATAAATCTATCATTAGAACTCGAAAGATTGCAGTTTTTAAAGAAAAAAAAGGAGAAAGTTAATATTGATTCAAAAGAAATCGCCAAAGACATGAGTTTTAATTTATGGGCGAGGCCTTTTTGTGTTAAATTATGCAAGGAATTGCTAAAAAGCAAATCTTTGCCCTTTCCACAAAGGCAAAAACTTCGAACTTACTATATAAATCAGTTATATGGAGAATTTACTACTTCCATAGAACAAAGAAATTCGTTGACTACAGTGATTTTTACACAAAAGCTGGATAATAATAAAAATGTAGGAGTAAATCTTTGTAATTTTTTGTGTATTTATCTAGAAGAATTCAGATTTCTTTACCCAATTGCCTCTTATGAAGCAGAAGAAAACACTTCGAATATCATCGATGAAGTGAGCTTTTTAATGGATGAATATTTCCAGGCTTCAGATCTTTTGAATTGCAATCGAGTGATCGAAATTCTTAGAGAAACAATGAACAATGAACAACTGAATGCGCAATTGACTGAAACTCCAGAATTCTTAGCAATTTGTTCAGAACTTCTCTCTCATCCGAATGCTTTTTTTAATATACAAGGCCAAAAACTACTATTCAAGGCTTTAAGCAGAAAACCACCACAGTTTTGTATTAGAATCTGGCAAGAAGAATTGAAAAACACTGATAAAACACCAATTGCCAGATTAGTTATCAATAATATTGTCAAATTATGTTCTCCTTTCGAAGTTTTGGATTCTTTGAGCACCCTTGCGCAGAAATACATGATATTATTAAGAAAATATAACATTTTCCAAATAAAAGACCTTTTTGAGACTTCGTTCTATAATTGCTCTTTTATAACAGAGGATGATATTCAGAAATTATTCAAAATGATTCTGTTTTTATTTAAAGAATTGCAAGAATATGATAATACAACGAGTTTATTGGGTCTTTTAACAACTTTTATGAAGTTTTGTGATAAGAGAATCACTGAGGAGATTTTGCAACGAAATAAACAATTGTTGGATATCACAGATCAATGTCTCACTTTCTATACAAATAACAAGGATTATGGAGAAAACTTCAAAGTAAGTCTTGAATTATTCAATACTTTGTTGTTTGCTTTAAGCAAATTCGAGCTTTATACAATGAGAAATAATAGAAAAATTTATAAATTTTATCAAGATGAATTACCTTTCGAAATTGAAGAAAATCCACAAAATAATGAAAAGATAATCAAAACTAATGAGGAAATTAAAGAAATTCCACAATTTAACCAACCTAAATGGAAAAAAGGGAAAAAAGAGAAAATTGAGAAAAAAGGGAAAATTGAGAGAAAAAAGAAAAAAGAGGAAAAAGAGGAAAAAAAACCAAAATTAGTTAAAAATCTCATAGAAAATCAAGTAGAAAAGTTGTTAGAAATTCCCAAAAACTTCATGAAATTTAAAGAGAATTTCAAATTTTATGATATATATGACCAATCGAAAGAGAATTTGAATACAATTTTAAAAGAGAAAGATGAAGAAATCAGCAAAATGAATAAAATTATTCTTCATTTGAACTCTTCCTTAAAAGATAAAGACAATTCCATCAGCAATCTCCTCAAAGAAAATAAACGTTTCGAACAAGAAAAAAGTGAATTAAACCAGAAAATGGGAAAGATTCTTGAAGAAAATGAAGAAAATCTCAAGATATTATCACAATTGAAGTTAAAAGTAGAGAATAATCCTATTTTTTCTGAAGAGAAGGTGAATTTCGATGAAGATCATAATGAACTTTTGGCTTTAGAAGCTACTAATGCTCTTTCTTCAGAACAAGCTCGAATATTTATTGAGAATCTTCAGAAAACAAGAAAGGAAATGAAAGAATTACGTTCTTCAATTTGTGGAGCTTTGAAATTCCTTGCCAATGATCTTTATTCATCATCAACGCATTTCTTCTATGAAATTATTCAAAATGCTGAAGATAATCAGTATAATAATGATAATGTTGATGAAATATCATGTTCCCAGCCTTTTTTGAACTTCTATCTCACAGAAGATTTCATTCTTATTTGTAATAATGAAAAAGGCTTTTTACCGAAAAATGTCACTGCGATTTGCAAAATAGGCCAAAGCTCAAAAATTGGCGGTTTTTCAATAGGACAAAAGGGTTTAGGCTTTAAATCAGTGTTTTCTTGCTCTGATAACCCTCATATATTGTCAAATCCTTGGAGTTTCTGCTTTAAAATTGAGCCTGGACAAGATGAATTGCAATATATTACACCTTATTGGGTCGATCAAATGCCTGAAAAATTAGAAGGATTTCTCACAGAAGATACGAGCCAAACAAAGATCTATTTGCCTTTCAAAGAGAATCTCTCTAAAGAAAGAAGAATAGATATGTTAAAAGAGATCTTCGAAGCTCTGGATGAGAATATTCTCTTGAATTTAAGCAATCTAAAAGAAATTTGGGTTTTTGATCAAATGAATTCCTCAAATGTCAGGGTTTTAAAAGAAGTTTCTGATGAATATCTATTCGGGGACCAGAATCTTCATGAAAAAACATTTCTAAATGTCGTAAAAAGAAAAATAATAGTGAAAAAACAGATCAAAAGCCATGAAGAAATAGAAATCAATCACAAGAAATTCATTTGTTATACTTGCGAAATAGAAATTCCAGCTTATATAGTCACCGAGGAAAAAAGCTTTAAATCTAATCAAAAAACTCGAATTCTTCTTGGTTTTCCTACTACAAAGGAAAAAATCGCAAGAACTTATCCTATATATGCTTTTTTGCCTCTACTTAAAGAAGATCACGGGCTTAAATTCATTGTGAATTGTGATTGGGTTCTAACTACAAATAGAGAAAGTATCAGAGAGAATGAATGGAATGTGTATATTCGAAACTCTTTAGCACAATTCTTCATTTGGATTATCTTCAATGATGAGTTTATTAGAGAAAAATTCGCAGAATTTCTGCCAAAAGAACTGAAAAGCGTGTGGTGGATGCGATTTTCACATGATATTCTCGAAGAGCTTAACACAAAAGAGAATTTTTTGAAGTTATTTAAGTTCGATAATAAAAAAGAAGTGTTGCTTTCGAGTGAAACTATCAGAAATCTCATCACTTTACAACAAATTCAAGAAATTTTACCTTCAGTTTTCATCATAGATCTCAAAGAAAATAATATTAATCCAGAAATATTCAATAAATCTTGCAAAACGCTGTCAATTGAACAAGTCATCGCTTGTTTAGAAAACGACCTTTTTTATCAAGAAAAAAAGCCATTCAAAGAAAATCACAATTGGTGGCAGTTATTCTATAAAATTCTCTTAGAAGAACTCGCAAATAACGCAAATTTAAAAGAAGCCAGTAAAAAAGAAGTTATTTTTCTTCAGAAAATAAAAGTTTCAGCAAAGATTTTTATGATTGCAAACTCAGATTTTAGAGAGAAAATCGGCAATAAAAAGAATTTGAAAGTTTTTCTTTGTAAAGATGAGCAATTGAAGAAAATTAATTGGAGAAAAGAACTATTATTCTTAGATTGGGACTCTGAATATGAATATTCTTTTCTCTTAAATTACTTGCAAATCCCAAAAATTACAAAAGAAGGATTGTTCAAATTCATATATTCTCTCCATGTAAATTATGAGAAAAACGATCAAAAAGTCCAAGAAACTATAAATAATGTCTTTTGGCAGGATTTAAAGTATATTAAGGAAAATTTCGATGAATTTCAAAGGATTTACAATTCACAAAACCTTGCTTTAATGATTCCTATAAGAAATAAGACTTTACAAAGAGTTTCTTCCTGTGTTTTTCCTTATATTTTAGGTGTTTCTATTAATGAAAACTACATTTTAGACGAAAATATCATCGAAGATGTTTTCACAGATTCTAGTTTAGATGAAATTATTGCTTGGGAGGAGTTTTTCTTGAAAATCGGCTGTCAAACACCTACAGTTCTAAGTACTTCACTACTAAATGACTATATATTTCATAATTTTGAGGATTTATCGCTACATTACATTGAAATATCTTTGAAAATATTGGAAGATAAACCTATTATTGCTCGTTTAGCTGAAGAAATGATGATTACCTGTTCAGATTTACAGTCTTATTCGTTAAAAGAGGTTTTTGATATTAATTTACTCAAAGATGAATTCCCTTCTATCGCGATTCCTGAGAAGTGCAAGCTTTTAGCTGAGAAATTAGGCATAACAGTAAAATCTAATTTCCTTTTGGCATTGAAAATCCTTGAGATTCTAGTAAAAAAAGAAGAGAAATCTATTGATAAATTCCAGAAATGGCTTTTGAATTTGAATTCAAACATGAGTGAGAAAAATATAGAAGAATTTCTTTTGAATCAACACTATAACGTTCCTTTATTATATTTCCCTTTAGAATCAAAAGTGTATTCTTCGATAAAAGATCTCTTTATTTCTGAAGAAAAAGATGAAGAAATTTTAGATTTCCTTGCTTATATTTGCAAAAAAAACGGGAAAATCCTCATTTCTATTAAGCATAATATCGAATATCTTCCTTTTCTCTTTCTTTTCAAAAAAATCGGAGCTTCTTTTCTCATAGATTTCGAGTTTTTGAACTCATTTATCGAGAAATTGATCATTGATGATGATATGTACTATGAAAAAGGTAATAAATTGAGTCTTCTCAGTGAAGAAAGCCTAAAGATTTACCAGAAATCCTTTGATTTATATGAAAATCTTCTTAGAAACTCGCTGAAAGAGAAAAAGCTTAAGAAAAACGATGAAGATTCTGAGAAAAATTGGGATTTTAGACAGGAAGTAATCTTACAGATTAATAATCTGAAAACTTGTGACATAAACCTAAAGATTTCTCTTCCTTTTATCACCCATACCAGGACAATCCTCTCCCCTATTACTTCGATTTCCAAGTTAAGATTCGCATGTCTAAATACCGAAATAATCAATGATATTATAGATAATTCAGAAGACTTCGTGTTTTTCGAGCCGAATTTCGCGATGAAATATCCGAGAATTCTTGCAATGTTAGATGTTGAATATTTAGAAATGAATTCTCGTATTTCTTTCTGGAGCGTTTTGAATAATCCAATTCGAAATTTCAAGAATTTATCAGATAAATTCAATCAAACCTTTGATTTAGACCCTCCTGTATACATCGTTAAAGCGAATTTCGCCTCACTTTCTCTACAAATAGGATCGAATTCAATGAATTATGAATCATCAACTTTATCGAAATTCAAATTGGTGATGAGAACGCCTTTTGTTTGCACGAACAATCTCATTTATTTATGTGATGCAAATCGAATTTTATTCAATCAAAATCTCGCTTTGAAAGCAATGAGTGAATTTCTCAAAGAATTCAAAAACTTTAGTTTCAAAGAAAGTGATCTGATTGATTTGATCAGTGAAAATAGGGAAAATACTGAAGATTTTTGGGAAGGACATGCAAATGGGCTTTGTGATTCTTTTAAAACGCAAAATGTCCGATTTCCTATGAAAGATATTCAGATTTTGAATAATTATGTTGAGATATATACAGAAGCAAAACCAGAAAAAATAGATTATGAAAAAAAACCATTAGATAATTTCTTTAGACAGAGACTTCTTGATAATAAAATTGATATAAAAAATTTGAAAATCACTCCTTTTTTCCCATCTTCAAAAAAAGAAGATGTCCTTCCTCTTCAGAAAGATAAGCAACCAATTGAAAATCCTAGCGTTAAAATTGGACCTTTTGTTGTGAATGAATTGGAAAATCATGAAATTGGACAAAATGCTGAGCATTTCTTCTTCTTAAATCTGGATTCTTTTTATAAAAATCATTGTAAACCACAAAATTGGGTCTCTTCTAATCGAATGCACCTTTTCCCGAGTTTTTTTGACAATACAATAAATGATTCTGCTGGTTACGATTTCGAAATCTTCGACACTTTGCAAATATTCAAGCCCTATTATGAAAACAAGCCTGTTCAGCTTTTATTTGAAGTAAAAGGCTCGAAAAACCAATGGAATGGAAGTTTTATTATGAGTCAAAATGAGATAAAAAGAGCCGATGAGACTTTTTATGACCCTTATGTTTGTTATTATGTTGCGATTGTACATAATGTAGGCAACGGAAATATTGGAATGGCAGCTTATTTTGATTGGAAAGAAACCAAATCCTGTTTCAAATTCATCAATGACTCTTTTAAAATAGAATGGGACCCCTCTTTGAAAAACTCCACTTATTCCAAAACTTCAGCAGAAAATAATTACAATCCCAGAGCTGCAGTGCAAGATAATTACAATTTCAGACCTCCAGCGCAAGATAATTACAATTATAGAGTTCCAGCACAAGATTATTACAAAAATTCTAGAGTTCAAGCGCAAGATAATTACAATTATAAACCGCAAAATAATTACAATTCTAGAGCGCAAAATAATTACAATAATAGAGCTCCAGTACAAAATATTTATAATGATAAGGCTCCAGCAAGAGATAATTGCAATTATAAAGCTCCAGCGCAAGATAATTACAATTACAAAGGACGAGAACCAGTGAAAACTCAAGTAAAAGAATATGCGACTCCGATTTTTCTAAATGAGGAGATAAAAAATGAAGATGAATTTTGTATGATGAGATATTTATGTAAAATGGGATTCAAATGCAAAAATAAACATACTCAGAAAGAAAAGAGGTTTTTCGAATTTCATGGGGTTGATGGCATTAAAAAAAAGAATAATAATGAATGGAAGATTAGACTTTGTAAAATACATAAAGATAATAGCGATAAGGATGAAGAAATTACTTGCTTATTAGCGCATAATGAATTTGACTCTTATTGTATGAGGTGCAAAAAGTTCGGACATTTGGAAATGGCTGTTTGCAATCAAAACTTGAAAATTAAACAATTGGGAGAAAATAATCCATAATTCATATTTTTTTTAAAAAAATTCGAAATTTCGCAAAAAAAATTCTCATTTTTTTTTTTTAATTATAAAGAATTTCAATAAATTAATTATCTCTATTTTAATGTTAAAAAAAATAAAATAAACAACAATTGAAAATTTCAAGAAAATAAAAAAAAAAGACAAAACATTGAAATATGATATTGTAAATTTTATTTATTTTATAGAACCCCATAATCCATAATCTTAACAAAGACCTCTTATCAAAAATGTTATTCCTTTTGTTCTTTCCACAATTTATTTAAAGAAAAATAAACAAGATGTCGTGATTAATGCTCTTAAATATTGGTGTGTTCATATAGCTTTTTCTTGTTTCGAATTTCTCTTTTATATCATTTTAAACGAGTAATTTGTTGAAAAATTCTTGATTATTTCTATTTTTATACAAAAAATAGAACTTTAATCACTCCATTCATGTTGTTATTTTATTGTTTTCTGATATATGATGAATTTAGAGGAAGTGTCCTCGTATTTGATTATACAGCATTGCCTTTAATTGAAAGAAATCAAGATTTTTTGATAGAAAAAATTGGAAAGGTTAAATTCAATGATTGTCTTTTGCCTTTATTCATTGTAAAATTTTAGATAGAATCTTATATTAATGGAAGTTTTAGCACTTTTAAGGATAAATTTGTAGAAGAAATTCGAAAGACTTTTCTTCCAAGTGAAAAAAAATAAAAATAATTGTTTTAATGATTTTTTAATGAAATTTAGAGCTGAGGGATATTACATATTTCTCTATTGCATCAGGGTTTGCAGGCAAAAAAGAATAAATTCGAGCATTATTAAATTAGTTTTTTAGTGTTTCATATTGAAATAAATCATTTTAACTCAAGTTTTAATAAATATTGATTATTTTCTAATTTCTCATAAAACAAACTGTGAATTTCGTTTAAGATGGACACAAAATCTTTTGAAGTTTCTTCTTCTTTCCTTTATACACTTTTTTTCTTACAATATTCAATCACAAATCTTGGTTTATTTCTTTTAGGTCCTAGTGCATTCTCAATGGGCTTTTGATTCATGTCGTAAAGAAGTCTATGATTTTGAGGATTGTAGACAAACAGGCACTCCTAATCCAAAAAACCCCGAATCTTGCAAACCCCAATCGAAAGCTTTAATTGGATGTTATAAAGAAGCGTGGATTTTATTTTTTTTAAAATTTGGAAAAAAAAAAATTTTTTGATAAATTTTTCTTTGATTTTAAGCGAAAAAATGGATCCTATTTGTTTGGGTTCATTTAATGATGCTAGGGAATGCCTTTTTAAGGCTGATGGCAATCTTTACAATTGCAAGACGTTTTTGAATGAATATGTACATTGTCAGAAGGATCCTGTTGATTTCAAATCCTTCTTGGAATCGTCGACCAAGCTACAGAAGAAATCAAAGAAATTCGATTTTGTTGCTTATAGAGGATATTATGATAAATATATGGGTTAAAAAGCCTTAAAAAAATGGCGAAAGTAGCAAATTCATAAAAAATAGACAATGAACTTCAAAAAAAAATGACTTCAATAAAAAAAAATATAAAGAAAAAAATATTTTAACAAAAAAAAAATTATTAAAAAAAGAAAAAAAATTTTAAAAAAATCAAGTTTTGTTCAAAAACATTGAGTGAAATTCATAAAAAAAACAAGGAACTTGAGAAAGAAAAAAAAATCAAAATTAAAAATTAAAAATAAATCCTTTTATTTTACAAAAAATTTTCTTTGTTAGTTCTTTGTTTATTTTTACTATGTAGTTTTAAATTTAATAAAAAACAAAGCATTAAATAGATTAGAAGTAAAAAATTTTTTTCTCACTATATTTTTTCATTTGAAAACCATATTAAAATAAAAAAAGAACCTACAATCTCATTTATATTTCAAATCCTATTTTAAATTTTTTCTATGAAGCGAAGAGAAACTACCTATCGAAAAATCGATAAATATGTCTACAATCCCGAGGATCATTTAGGGAGTGGAACTTGGGGAAAGGTTTATAAAGGGAAATCAATAGAAAAGCCTGACACTTTTGTTGCCATCAAAGCCATTGATATTAAGCAGACTGACAATAAAACTTTATTCAAACTCCTTGAAAACGAAGTTCTGGTCATGAAAAAAATCGATTCACAGCACTGTTGTCGACTTTTAGACACTTACTACACAGCAAATCATTTCTATATCATAACAGAATATTGTAATGGAGGTGATTTGCGAGGTTTTTTCTCCAAATTGAAAGAGCCTTTAAAAGAAAAACAAGCCAGAACGATCATAAAGGATATTATTAAAGGATTAGAGGATTTGTCCAAATGCAATATAATTCATCGAGATTTGAAGCCAGAAAATATTTTAATTCATAACAACAACTTCAAAATCGCTGATTTCGGCTTATCAAAATGTGTTGATAATTTTCAGAATCAGATTCTTTCATCAATAGTTGGTTCTCCTCTATATATGGCTCCACAAGTCATTCAGGAGACTCATTATACATCTAAATGTGATATTTGGTCTTTAGGAGTCATTTATTATGAAATGCTGTTTGGAAAAACACCATGGCCTTCAACTAATGTAAAGGATTTGATCAAGAAAACAACGATCGAAACATTAAAGTTCCCATTTCATATTTTTTTGACTCCAATGAGTAAAGATTTTCTGAAAGGGTGTTTGATTTTGGATGAAAACTCAAGATATTCGCTTGAAGATGTGTTAAATCATGGAGTTTATCAGAAACCAACCAGCAAATTGTCTATTTATGAGGTTGATATGACAAAAAAAGTTATTCTAGATGAAAAAAGCAAAGAAATTATTAAGAAAATACAGAAAATGATCGCAAATTGTGGTATTAGTGTAGAAGGGCTCTTTGGGAGTTTGAGTCCCACGAATAATGCAAAAGGGGAATTAACTTTCGATGATTTCAATGAATTAATCTCTGTTATTGATAAAGAATGTCCTCAAGAAACCATTGCTTTTCTTTTTCATCAACTCGATGAAGATGATAACAAAACCATAAGTCTTGAAGAATTCAAGCATTTGTTCTTTGAAGCTGATTACAATGATTATGAATTGTATAAGGATCCTTTTCTTGAAGAGAGGAAATATTCGATTTTGGTGAGTTTGAAAGCGATTGCTGATAAGAATAAGATGGATATGTTTGCTCTATTCAACATGAATGGAGAAAAAAAATTGAGCTTTGAGAAATTTATGGAAATGCTAAGAATTATTGATTTGAATATCAGTAAAAAAGAAGTTGAATATATTTTCCAATCGATAGATACTGATAAAAGTGGAACCATTGAGTTCAATGAGTTCAAAACGGCGATGGAATCGGTAAAAACTGATGATTTAACGAAGAAACTGAAAGAAATTGAGAAGAAAATGGAAATTAAAGAAAAAAAAATTGAACAAATTGAAAAAAATGTGAATAATATTAGCAAAGAATCACAAGAAATGATCACTTTTATTGTTAGTTTGGTAAATGCTCAGAAATTGACTTGTGAAAAAGTTTTTTATGGGTTTGATGTCGATAAGAGATATTCATTAAATTTTAAGAATTTTAAGGAAATGTTAAGGATTGTTGATGAGAATGTTAAGGAGGAAGTCGTAAAAGAACTATTTGATAATTTTTCAAATAAGACTTATAAGGAGGTTGGCATAAAGGAGTTTAAGAAAATGCTGGGGGTTAATTAAAATTTTTATGATAGTTAAAAATAAATTTGACCCAGAAAAAAAACATTTTTTTAAAAAAATTAGCCTGAAAAAAAACCATCTAAAACTTTTGAAATTTTTAACAAGAATTAAATAAATTTATAAATAAAAAAGTTTCAACTTTTCAATGACTCAAGTTTTTTTACAAATTTAAAAATTTTTTTAAAAAAAAATAAAATATTTAATTATTTTGTGCCAAAAAAAAATGGACTATCAAATGCTGAAAGAATTGAAAAAAAAAATGGATAACGATACTGAAAGCGCAAAGAAAAAATCTTCTCAAAGCAGTCTTCACGATATTTTGATCAAAGGTTACAAAGGAACTCCGAAAACTTTTTCGCCTGAGCATAAGCCCATTCACAAAATCAACCAGAATCCAGAATTTTTTAAAAGCAATATAAACACAATTTCCTCAAAGCTGAATTTTGTGAATTTCAACAATTTTTTTGAATTGAAAGAAAATCTTAATAAAACAAAGAATAAACTAAAAGATGATTACCAAAGACAAAGATTTATGAGTTATCATAAAAAACCAATGATAACAGAGTCTTTGAATAATAATATCTCTAAAAAAATTGAAATTTCGAAATTCAAAAAATCAGAGGATGATCCTTTGCATATAGTGGAAAAAAATGAGGGAAAAATTAATATTCTTTTAAATACAGAAGAAACAAATAGAAGCACCAAGAAGTTCATCATGCTTTTTTTAAATTCTTGTAATAAATATTTATTTTTTTTAGGATTTTACATAAAAAAACTGCTTCTTATGGATGCAATCCTTTTTCTTTTTTCGATATGAAGGTTTAATTTTTCATATTTTTCTTTTAAATATCTCAAAGAATATGATCGGCACTGAAGAAAAATTCAATGAAAAACCTAATTCCTTTTATGATAACATATTCAAGGCAAAACCTTTTCAGGTTTTTTTAAAAAAAAACAAACAAATATCCCTTACAAATAAATTAGAAAACTCTTTCCATTCGATATGTAACAAAAACCAAAAAAGGTTTTCAAAAAAAACACGTTGAAAAATGCAATCAAGACACTTTCATAAGTGTTCCCAATCTCGGCAAAAACATTCATCATCACCTGTTCGCTATTTGTGATGGTCATGGCACTTATGGCCATTTGGTTTCAAATTTCCTCAAAGAACATCTCCCAAGTAGCTTTATCTTTTAAAAAAAAATACTTATAATTAAAATTATTCGAAAAGAATGTCTATTAGCAGACCCAAATTTCTCATCAGACCCGCAAAAGTCTATTCATAAAGCAATAGAACATATAGAACAAGTCTTAGAAAATTCTTTTATCGATACAAATTTCAGCGGATCTACTCTAATTGCGATCCTAATTCTGAATAACTCTATCATTTCTGCCAATGTAGGTGACTCCCGAGCGATTTTGGCTAAAAAAGACGATAATAACTGGAATTTTATAAACCTTTCTTTTGATCATAAACCTGAAGTTTCGTTTGAAAGGGAACGTATAATCAAACAAGGAGGACGTATTGATTATATCTTAAGCTCTGAAGGTCAACCTATGGGTCCTTTAAGAGTATGGCTTTCAAATGAGAACAATTGTGGCATTGCCATGACTCGTTCCATTGGTGATAAAACTGCTAAATCAGTAGGAGTCACTTGGGAACCTGGTATTTTAATATATTGCTGTTGTTGATAATAATAAAAGATAAGATATCAGAGCATTTAATATAGAAGATGACGATAAATTCATAGTTGTAGGTTCAGATGGATTATGGGAAGTTATAGGCAATCAGGTTTTTTTTTTTTTTTTTGATAAGTGTGTAGAAATTATTGGAGAGTTTTATGAAAAACAAGATTTGGAGGGAGCAGGAGAATTTTTGATGGCGGAGACGAGTAGAAGATGGATGGAGATTGAACAGAATGCAATTGATGATATTACTTTCATTATAGTTTTTTTTGCTCAGCTTTAAAATTGGAAACATTCTTTAATTTTTAATATGTATTCTAAGAACAAAATTCGTATTTCATTGAGGTGTTTTTTCGCTCATTGATCGATAAAAAAGAACATCGAAATAATCCAAATGAAATGTTCAGAATGTTAAATAAATTCATTTTAAAATTATTTTACAATAAAAATCCTTAAACATTAATTAATATTGGCGATCAGTCTGAATGAAATCCTTAAGAAAATCGGCATTTTTTTTCACGAAATTCCACATAAAATCTCCCCTATCCTCTGTTTTTTCGAAAAAATCATTTTCAACAGTGAAAGAATCACCTCAATTCACTCAAATCCCTCTTCCTCCGAATAACAAAGACCAAGAATCCAAAGAAAAAATAAAACCAGATTCTCCATCTCCTCCTCCAAATGAAAATTATGAAAAAGTTAACACAATTCGCAAACTTTTTTCAGTGCAGGAATCAGATCCGACAAGCGAACTACCACTGGCTTTGAAGCAGAGAATTAATGTATCAACATATGTAGAGAATGTTTTGACGATTTACAAAATTAATCAGGGTATATTCAATGAGAAAAACATCTTGTTTTTAATCAAGCGTATTTCAAAGCTTTTTTCGAAATTGATGGACGACATCAAAACCTTAAGCCAGAATTCTTTGATGATCGAGTTTCTTCATGTTGTTAAAATTATGATTCCTTTTATGAATGCAGAAACACTGATCCAGACATTGATTTTCTTTAGAAAAATGACTGATAGAAAGTATTTTTCTGAACACCTAGGTCGACAGGATTTCGATGAACTTATTAATCGTTTTACTATATTGATTAAAAATCAAGAAATGAACTTTAACAATGCATGTCTGTTTTATTATGAGACATCTTATTTAAGATTGACAACAGCGGCACCATTTAAATTTATTGATGAAGTTTTAAGAATAAAAGATGCAATTGTTAATGTTAATGCTTATTATTTGACAATTTTAATGAAAGCGCTTCATCTCAACAAAGATTTCAAAAAATCGGAAATCTTTTGGAAAAATTTACTATATATGATCAATTATCAAACCGACAATTTGAGAGATGTGAACCTTTTGGCACAATTCTTCAATTTCCTTATGGAATTGGATGCACAGGATAAAATAAGCAAGAATCTTGAAATGAAGATGATTATGAAAGACAGTTGTTCAAAACTTATGAATATTTTCAATGAAAACACGAAATTATTATTAAATTTTGATCTCCTAAACATTCTCAATGGCTACACAATAGCACCTTTATGGGTCGATCGTGCACTATTAGAAACAATAAAAGCCGTTATTATTGAAAATTTCGAGAAAACTTCTTATTATGATATAGATTTCAGATTGAAATTCCTATTTTTGATGAGTCAAAGCAAACCATTAGATCAATTAAATGAAGCTACATCAGAAAAATTATTAGAAATTCTCTTGAATTATTTGCTTTCGAACAATGTCAAGAATTTCTCGATATATTACCAAGTAACGAAATCTATTAGCGCTTATAAAAGTCCTAAAAAGCTGTTAATTTACAAGTTTGTTTCAAAACAAATGCTTACATTGAATTTGAATTTCACTAACACGTTATCTTATTTGCTCATTCTGAAAAAATTCTTAGATGATGGCTTCGAATGTGAGAAAGAAGTGAAAGATATTGCTGAATTTTATAAAGAGATAATGAAAAGCTCCTTTTTAGAAAGAATTTCATTGGTTTGGGATGTTGCTTTCCATAAGAATATTCAAGATAAAATTTATGTTCGAGACTTGCAAACGAGCATTTTAAAAATTTTCCTTGAGAAAGTTGAAAAAAAAACGGTTATTGTCTTCAAAGTGATTGATATTTTTGGAGATCGTTTGAAACAAATAGGTGAAAATCCTATGATCCAAGAGTTTTTGAAGAAAATTGAGGAGAAAGTTCTACCGTTTGAAAAAGAGTTCTCTTACTATGAGAATGCTAAATTAGAACTATTCTTTAATTCTGATGTCATCGAACAAAATAGTTTGTTTGAAGTCTTAAGAAAAGGCAAGTTTTCTGAGAAAAAGCTCAAAAGTCACGAATTGGAAGCTTTGCTGAAGTTTTTCAGGACCAAACAAGTAAAATCTGTCGAGAATTTCGAATTATTAATAAAGGTGATTAATAAAGTTGACAGCAAATCTGTGAGAAATAATATAAACCTTTTGATTCAAGTAATAACGGAATTGCCCAGTCACATATTTTTGATCCATGCAGGAAATATTCTGCTTATTTTGAAAAGTTTATTTGAAAAATTACCAAAAGATTTAGATTTTAAGGAGATTGGACTGTCTTATCAAGCACTTTTGGATTTATCAGATTTTTGTGTGAAAAATGCTATTTATGATATTTATTATCACGGGCTTTTATTGGCCAAAGAAATTCTGAAGAATAAATTGATTGAAGAAGTCTCTCTTTTTAAATTATCAGAAATTGGGTCAGTTATTGCTTTAGCGATGAATCGAAACCAAATAAGAAACATGTTAAAAGAAGATTATTTGATTTTGATTGAAGCTTTAAGAAAAATCGCTGATTTTTTGGAGGTGACTGTCGTAGAGAATGAACATGTTCAAGATAATCATAAAAATGATAAGCTGCAAATATATAAGAATTGCGTTTTTCTGAATGGATTCCTCAAAATTTATTATAAAGCTTTCCTTTTAGATCTAAAGAAAAAAGATCCACTTTTTGCTAGTTATGGATTTGGAAAAGTTAATATTTTTTTTTTTTTAATTTTTTAAATTTTTGATTAAACAAAGCTTTTGGCTGATTTTCCGAAATTCTATGTGAATCCTGATGATGAAATGAGAAAAAATGTCGCTGATTTCATTCTGACTCTTGTGGGGTTTAAGGGATCTCAAATGATCAATAAAATGGAAAAGGAAAACGAACAAGAATTTAAAAAATTACGAGAAGTTTTTTTATAAAACCTTTGAGTTTTGTTTTTAAGGAATTAAATTCATTTTTAGACCTATTTTCAACCAGAAAATTTCAAGTTCATACTCAAACAAATCCCTTCATTTTTAATTTATTTTGAGGATGATTTCCTTGTGAATTTGCTGAGGTAAACTATTTTTAAAGATTTTTTGTTCATGAATAAGCAAAAAAATTGTTAATAGATATTTTAAATTGGATTTTGTGAAGTATATAGTGACTGCTGAGTTTCCAGAAGAAACTCTACAATACCCTTTTTATTTATCGAAACTATTCAAATTTTTAGCAAAGATTAATTTGAATTCGATGGAAGTCTATGATTCATTATTTGATAAAGTATTACTGAACAATAAAATTTAAAAAACTTAGAATTTTTTCTTTAAATATGAAAGAAAAATGAAAAATTTTGGAATGCTTTAAATCCTCTACAAATGACTGATCTTGTGAGATCTTTGACCATTTTGAAATACAATAATGCAACAAATTTTGAATTTATTCATGAAAAAATTTTAAAAAAGAAAAATGTGTTAGGTCCTTTTCATGTAATTTCCTTTTTAAGCTCTTATGGTAAGTTTCTTTTGAAATATCTTAAAATAAAGATTTCTAAATAAAAATTAAGCTCATTTGGGATTGAAAGAAAGTGAATTTCAAGATTTCGGTGGGGATTTAATAAAGATCTTTGAGTCTTTTAATGAAAAAGATATTTTCTATTCAAAAGAATATTATAATCCTGTTGATTTCCTTTGGGCTTTGTTGTTTTATGAAAATGAAAATGAAAAATTGGTTTAAAAAAAAAATGAAATTTTTTGTGCAAACAATCAAAACTAGTCAAATTTATAATTATATCAATCATAATAAAAAATATGGCTTTGTGAAATTTTCCTTAAAATTCCAAGAATTGGTTAAATTTTTTTTTTTATGAATAATTTTCATCTCTAAAAAAAGTTGAGAAATGAAACATTATCGAGACAAATTTATGAGCTGAACTATAATGAAATGAATGAAATTTTAAGCCAAGTGAAAGAGAAATATATATCAAACCATTTTCTTTTGGACACTAATTTTGTTAATGTTTATTTTCCAAATGAGTATGTTTCAATAAAAAAAAATTAATTAATTAATTTTTTTTCAAGAAAAATAGCTCTTTTATACATGGACTTTTTTTATTTGTCATATGACAGAGAAAAACCAAATGGACTTTACTTGATGCGAAGGAAAATTTTGGATAGCATTTCAAGCGAAATCAAATTCATAGACATCAATATGTTCAATTTAAAAAAACTGGAAACAAAAAACGAAAGGATCATATATTTGAAATCTCTTGGTGTTAATTTTTTATAAAATATTGAATTAAAAAAAAATCAATTCCAAACAAAACAAAACAAAAAAATTAATTTATAAATAGAAATTCTTCAATGAATCAAAATAACCATGAGAATCTCATGGTTAGTTTTTTTTTAAAATAAAAAATATGATTTCTATTTTCAAAATTCAAAAGAATTTTCTTTTACATAGATTAAAGAAGAAAATGGCCATCAAAAGGAGGAGAAGTTCGAAAAAATTGAGACAAATAACATAATATTGAGAGGAGAAAAAGAGTTTTCTCGAAAAGACAATCAGAATATTGTTAAAGAAATAAAAAATCAAAACGAAGCTGAATCCTCATTTCCAATTAAAACCCTCAGATATGGTGAAATTGATTTATTCAATCATAAAAAATCCCAATACAATGCAGAATTAACTCAATCAGAAATTCTTCAAAAAAATGTAAAGAATTTTTTAAATTAAAAAACTCAGTTTCATTTTTTCATAAATTTATAAGAAATCGGAAAGAATAAAGCATTTATGGAAAAAAGCTTTAACAGTTGGTTATTTCTTAGGGATTATGCAAAGTCTCAATATAAGAGTGAAGAATTTTGGAGCTTTAAGAAAGCAAGAACATTATAATAACTTTTTAAAGAAGACCATCGCCAAAAAAAAGGATAAACCTTATTTGGTAAAGGAAACCACCTCAAAATTTTAAAACTTTTTCAATTATTAAACTTAAAGCCAATTTATCCAGAAAACACATTTAAATTGATTTGGGATTCTCTGATTTCAATTCTTTTGGTTTTAATTGGTTTGATTATTCCCTATCGAATTAGTTTTATCAATGAAAGTGATCAGGATGAGTGGGTGATTTTCGATTTTCTTTGCGATACTATGTTCGGAGTGGATATTGTTATTAATTTTATCACAGCTTTTTACAATTTAAAAAACGAATTAGTGACTAATTTTAAACTGATTGCTCAAAATTATCTATGGGGATGGTTTATAATTGATTCTTTAGCTTTTATTCCGTTGAGCGATATTTTCCAAGGCATTTCAACAAATGCAACTATTATCAATAAGTTGATGAGAATATTGAGATTGCCGAGGCTCTATAGATTGATCAAAATCTTCAGAATTGCAAAGAGTGAACATACGATTAAAAACACAGTCAGAATAAATCATTTATTAATGAGTTTTCATTTGAATTTGGGGGTAGCCAGATTATTTAAAGTCCTATTACACTTTTTCTTTCTTTGCCATATCATCAGTTGCTTTTGGTTTTATACAGTAAGTTTTTAAATAAAATTCTTTTGATTTCTAAAAAAAAAATCATTAGGCAAGATTTGATGATTTTTCTCCTGAAACATGGGTTGTTCGATATAAATTGATTGATTTGGATAATGTTTCGCAGTATTTAGCTGCATTTGAATGGGTCTTTCAAACTTTGACAACAGTGGGTTTCGGAGATATAGGTGCACAAACATTGACGGAAAGAATTTTCGCGATAATGTGGATGATAATTGGAGTAGGGTTCTATTCATTCGCAATTGGAAATGTTGGCTCAATTTTATCGAATATGGACAGAAGATTATCTGAATTAAAAAATAAGATGAACATTTTCAATGATTTTTCTTTGAAAGTCAGACTTCCTTTATTTGTCAAAGAGAAAATTTTGCGATTTTTTGAGTATATTTCTTTTTTGGAAATAATTTAAATTATTTTAATTAGGACTAATCATAACCAAAATGCATATTGCTGGACTGACCCAAACAATTTTTTGCAAGAATTACCATCAAACATAAAAAGAGAAGTCTTGTTAATATCTTATGCAGAGTTATTAGAAAAAATTAACCTTTTTCACATTGATGCCAATTTCACTTCATCTATTTTGCCATATCTAAAAATGATGATGATTCATGAGAAAGAAATCGTTTATAGGGAAGACGATATTGCTGAAGAAAGTACAATTATCTTTTTTAAAACTATTAAATCATAAATATATTTTTTTGTAGTATTTTTCATTTCTTCTGGGAAAATACAGTATAGGAGAATTGATGGAGTGGCTTTTATGAATCTAGAAGAAGGATCATTGTTTGGAGAAATTGAAACGATGGAAAATAGTTTAAGGTCTTGTTTTGCTGAAGCCAATGAAACAAGTTTGGTTTTGATTTGCAGAAAAGAGGATTTTCAAAACTTATTAAAAGAATTTCCTTTGATAGAAGAAAAAGTTTTTGGAAAAAGAAAAAAAAATATTTTAAAAAAAGTTTAATCGAATTTTATAGATAAAAGTCGATATTAGCAAAACCAAAGAAAAAATAAAAATTTCGAGATCAAAGGTTTTAAGAAAAATCAATCAAAATTATGTTTCATCTTCAACTGCTTTTTGGAATAATGTGTAAAATTAAAGAAAAAAAATTCAGAAAATTTTTTCATCTACTTTTTTTAAAAAAAGCTTTGGATTGAGGAAAAAAAGGAAACCTCTTCTCAAATCAACGGATTATTTTTTAGATTTATTGGTTTTTTTTTTTGAGTTTATAAATAATAAGAAAATCAAGAATTTTTTTTAAACAAAGGATGAAGTAAATGAAAAAAATATGAAAGAAAAAGGATTTTTCCACAAAGTCAATCATTATTTCAAAATTTGCTTAAACAAAATTCATAACAAAACTGATAATGACGAAAGTCAAGATAAAAAAAATGAAAGAGGGACATTTAATTCAAGATTCACCAGCTTTTTTAAAAAAAGCAGAACTCCCCTTGCGATTTATCCTCCATTAGTTTATTATTTTTAATTCCATTTAATCGAGAGAAAAAAAAATAAGGATCCAGAAACCTTGAATTCAGCTCCTCAAATTAAAATAATAAAAGGTTATTTCTATTATAACCTAAAAATGTAAATATTTTTTTTGATCTCGAAGAAGATAAATCATTTCCGACCGAAATCTGCAAATCTAATGAAGAATTGCATAAAAAAAATCTCAAAAAATCAAAAAGTGATTCATTAAATCAAGTTAAAGATGGCATTAATTTAAAGAATTCAAAAACTCTCAAGATTTCGAATAAAAATATTCAATATATACTAAGTTCCTTTGATGCAATGAAAGACATAGAAGAAAAAATTTCTTTACAAAACTTTGAATTAGGGACATTGGTTATTCTTTTTAAAAATTTGAAGTGAATAAAAATTTTATTGAAGATCAATGAAATGAAAAAAAAGTTTGACGATATTGACAAAAAGTAAATCCTTTTTTTTTTTGATTCTAAAAAATATTTTTTTTAAAGCCAAAAAATCATTGAAGATTTGTTGAATAAAAAACTTTTAAATGAAAATCAGGAAGAATAAACAGATCAGATGACGACCATCGACCATTATTCATAATTATTTTTCTTTTTTTTATGAGAATTTAATTTATGGTGAAAATTTTGAAAAAAAAATAAAAAAATATTAAATAAATTTTTAAAATTTTTAAAATTTTTTTTAAAAAAAATCATAAAATTATTTCGATAAATTCCAAAGGCAAAGTTTTTTATCATAAAATGAACATGTAGCGAGCCATTCATCTTTATAAATATCTATTCCATAAGCCAAAGACTCATGTTCCTTTAATGTCGCTATTGATTCAACTGCTATAAACAAATTATTTTTAATTTTGAGAATAATTATTCAAATACTTGGATTTTGATCATTTTTTATAAGCTCAAACTCATTCGAAAATGACAATCCCAATCCCAAAAGTGTCTCACCTTCCACAATTCTCCATATTCCTCCATTTCGATAAGATTCCCAAATGGGACTTTTGAGATTTCTGATATCCCATAATCTTAAATTTTGATCAAAACTTTTATTTTTATTTATTTGTTTAAAAGATGAAATGAATTTGATATTAATTTACGATCCTGAGAAGAAATTGTTTATATTGTTTCGGGCAAACTTCAGAGCACTTATTCCCATATTATGGGTTCTTTAGGAAATCAATGAATTTTAGACAATTCAAAAATAAAATCATAAACTTTTTATTGATTTGAACGATTCTATTTTCTGTATTTTCTGATCGTAAATCATATAAAATTAAACGCATATCATCTCCTCCTTTGAAATTATAATTATAAAGCATTGTATTTTAATAAAAATTCAATATTTAAATAAAAAATTCCATATTTAAAAAAAAAATAAAAAACCAGAAAGAAAAATATTGTGTGTTTCTTCAGAAAAACAGCAAACCCAGGGTGTATATTCATGAGATCTTATAATTTCTTTGTAAACTATATCTAAAAAAACAATTTTATGATTATGAATGATTTAAAAATGCATTAGCACTTAGATCTGTGGATATTTTCATTACACAAACAAAGTTTATTTCACAAGAACACAACACCCATAATTCATTTCTTCAAATTTTTAAATTTCTAATTTATAAAATTTAATTGAGTTACTCAGAAATTTTCGTATCAACATACAGACATTTTGATCCTTCTTCAAAGGAAATTTCAAGAATTTGCTCACTTTTCAATAAAGATCGATCGACATTTTTAGATTTTATCTGATATACTCTTAATTTCCCATCATTACAACCACAAACTAATAAAAATTTGTTCGAAAAAAGCACGCATTTTAAATCCAATAGTCCTGCATTAAAGATTTCATCAAAGCATAGTTCAAGTTTTCTTATAAAATATTATTTTTCTTAATTTCCTAAAATATTTTCATTATTATTAACCTGTTTTTTATTAAATAAAGACAAAATCCACCCTTTGTAATATTTTCATTTTCATTTAATTCGTATAAACCCACTACCAAAAGAGGATTTTCTTCAAATGATGGACAATAATATACACAATCACAACAAAGAGGGGTTTTTAAAGAATCACATAATTCAACCTTAAATGGATTCTCCTTCTCCATTATCAAAGTTTTTGGTTTAATTAACTAAATTAATAAGAAAAAATTTAATTTAATAAAATTTCATTCAAAAAAATGTCTGATCATATGAACAAAAAAAAACTCAAAAAAATTGAAAAAACTAAAATTTATTGAAAATTTTTTAAATTCTTGAGTTTCCTTATAATTCAATTTTTTGATCTGTGAACTTTTTCTCAAAACTCATTTCTTTAGCTTCTTGTGAAGCTTTGATTTTCTTAATGCTATAATCTCTATATTGTTTCATTATCTTTTTTATATCATCAATCAAAGCAATTTTGCCTTCCCATAACTTTTTGATCAGCTCCCCATTTCTAGTATCTAATCCCAAGCTTTTTCTAACCTTAATATAGTCTCTTACCATCTTAATTTTTTCCTTATACTCAGGCTTCAATTCTTTCTCAATAGTTATAAATGTTTGATTCCACAGATCAACTTTTTTATATCCTGAAAAAGGACAACTTTTTAAAACTAAATCTTGTTTTGAAGGAATGTCAAGATCCTCGTGTTTCCCCAATATTATTTCACATTTATATTGCTCTTCTTCATCCAAGTTCATATGTAAAGCAACCATATGATAGTTGAGAATTGTGGCTTCTGAAAATCTATCAAAACATTCTTCACCAGTCGAATCTTTCATCCAATCTTTCGCTACATATTCAGGCAATACTCTAATATTTACGCAATCAAAATCATTTCTTTTTGGGACAAAAGAATTCATCAAGAGAAAATGTTCGCTTTTGCTCTCAAAAATATCGTTTTTCAAAACACTGAATTCCTTTTGTTCAAATGTATTAATTATTTTTGTCGAATAAAGATCTCTTCCTGTTAAAATTCTTTTGATTTTAGTTTTGTTCAGGAAAAAATTGTCATCATATTTTAAATGCATAAAAACTGGAACTAGAAATACAAAAAGTCTCTTTTCATAAGTGGATGTCCACATTTTGCTTTGAACCACAAGGAAAGCATAGACAAAATCTTGGAGTGGAATTTCTTCTCTTCCATTAAGAAAACTCATAATTTCTTCTCTGCTCCATCTAATTTTCAATTCACGAGAAAGAATTTGGTATCTTGAGATCAGAATTTTTCTTATGTTAATCGTCGAATTATAGGGGAAAGTGTTTTCTTCAAGAAGATTTAGCTCATATTCTGAAAAAGAAACAGCAGGAAGCTGTATTAAACGAGGAAGAAGTCTTAAATCCCTTGAAAATTTAGAGTGATTGATATGATAGAGATGATATAAGAGGATTAAACTCACATCAATATCACCGAAAGGCTGCTCTAATTTAGGGTAAGCAACATGTGCATCAACTTCTTTAAAAGAATGCATGTAGGATCTACCCAAGGATCTGCTATGTAACACTTCTTCTTCGGAGAAAAACACTGCAATTGATTCATTCGCTTGAAAATCTTCTGAAAGAATCATTTTGTAATCTGAGAGTGAAGTGTCATTAGATTCTTTGTTTAATGTGAATTTCCTCTTAAATATATAGCTTTCTTCAATAAAATCGTTGATTTTTTCGAGGTCTTCTTCGACAGAATTAGAAAAAACATCTTTTGCAAAGGTTAGATTGAGGAGATTGCAGGGCTTTTCTGAGAAGAGATATGAACAATCATATGTGTAGTTGAAAGATTTAGTGTTGGAATTCAGGGGACTCAAACTAAAAGTCAGATTAAGGATGAAGCATAAAACGAATAAAAAATATTTGCAAAAGAGGATTTGAAACATTTTCGGAATAAGACGTGTTTTGTTGTAAAGCAATATTTTTTTGGATTTTAGTTGATTTAAATTTTGAAAATTTTGGATTTAAATTTTTTAACAAATTTTTTCAAAAACTTTAATTTTTTTTTTTTTGAAATAAAGAAGTTTTTAATTGATTGATGAAAAAAAATTCAAAATTATCTTTGTTTCTTTTAGAAATAAAATAAAAGAATTTTTTTTGTTTTCCTCAAAACAATAATTAAGCTTCAATTTCTGTTTCTTGTGTATTTTGCAGTTTCATGTTGTTCAAAAGAAATTCAAGCAAATAAATATTTTCATTGGCACTTCAAAAAACTTCAAAAAAGACAAAACAATAATTATATTTACATATTGTTTATGTTGAGGAAACGTGTTTGAAGGCTTTTACTTATATTTTTGAATAAAGCAATTAGTTTCATATTATTTTGATTGAAAAGTTCAGAAAAATTGAACAAAAGAGAGGTGAGCCAATTGACATTCAGTTCTAAATCCTTTGATTTTTCCAATTTCTCACTAATTAAAGACAGAAACTTCTCCAGATAAGCAACAGGAATATTTGGGCAGATAGAACTAATGCATTTTCTTGGGATCTATAATAAAAAAACATTAATTTAAAACTAAAAAATTATTAGACGTTTAAGAACACAGCTTCCAATATTTTCTCTTCATTTATTTGTAAAGCCATCTAAAAAAAAACAATAAATAATTCAAGTAAAAGAGAAAAAATGGACAATGAGTGCATTGAAATAATCGCCTTTTTGGAAATTTACCAAAACTAAATCTTTTGAAATGTTTTCACTTAACTCATATGGATTAAAATATTGATTTTCATTAGAAGTGAATATTGAAACGCCTTCAGTAGAAGCCACTCCCCAAGATTGACCATTCGGAGAAAATTTTATTCCTTTCACTCTAAAAAAAACAATTAAACAATTATCATAATTCTTTTATCACTCTATTGTTAATTTTGTATTTCTTTTCATGTAATTAGGATGTTTTGAGCCAGGCAACACGGAATCTTTTCTAAAAAAAATCAAAAACATTTTTTTTTTAAAAAAAAACAGGAAAATAAAACCTTTCTTCATAATCAGAGTCGGAGAATACATCAATTTCATTTATATTCATGTTATCTTTGATATTTTTACTGTTCAATTTATCCAAAATCCCATCCAAAGCTCTATTTACGCTTACACGGAATCTTTTCATTAGCAATCGATGTCTTAACTCATAAAGGCAAACATATTTGCTTCGGCCGCCTGCTAATACATAATCTCCATCAGCACTATAGCAAAGACTTTGGAAATGTTTGTTACTTGAGTCTTTTTTAGCTACTGACTTTCCTTTTTCTAATCTTCCTCCTCCCAAATCTTTTTTGCAATCCATTACGCCTCTTATCTGCCTTTCCTTTATATCCCATAGATAAATTTCTCCTTTCAAAGTAGCGCAACAAATTTCAAGGCCATCAGGTCGAAAAGCTGCATCAATTATCTCACTGTTGTGTTCCAAAATTTCAATCTCTCTATTTTTTGCATAGAGGTCATGAACTCGCAAAGTCTTATCCCATGAACCACTGACTAAAATTCCCTATAAAATCAAAAACGAAAATAATGAAAAAAGATTCAAAATTGCAAAAACATAAATTTAAATTCATAAAATAGTATAAATAAGTAATAAATTTGATTTTTATTTTAAAATTTAAATAAATGAAAAAAACAATAATAATAATTTTTTTTACATCTATTGGAGAAAAGACCAAGCAGACAATCGGTCCTTCATGTCCACTTAATACTTCAAGCAGATTTCCAGTTTGTAAAGACCAGCAATAAATATTATAAGGGTCTAAACTTCCAGCGCAAACAACTTCTCCACTAGGATCAATTGCCAAACATGAAAATTGAGTAGGTATATCAGGTTTCATGACTCTAAAATTTCTATATTTCGTTGTGTCATAGGCTCTGACTGTCCCGTCATAACTAGCTGATATCAAAGTATTATTTGATTTAGGGGTGAATTTTATGGCAGAAATTTTTGAGGCATGATCATTAAAGGTCGCAAAACAAAAATAAGATTTAGAATCCCATAATTTTACCTTGCCTTCTGAAGTACCTGTGGCAATTATTTTACCATTGTAGGAATAATCTAAACATTCAATATCGTATGAAAATCCTTGTTGATTAAATATATATGTTTGTGATCGCCATTCCCAAACCATAAGCTGATTATTTTTTTCAACTCCAAAGGCAATCCAACTGCCTGAAGGGTTCAATGCAATTGAGGTGAATTTGTGATCTGTTATAGCAAAAGTTTGAAGGTCTGTGTATTGATTGTTATCGATTTGGAATAAACCAAAAGTACCGTTTTTAAAACCTATGATGAGAAGTTTATTCAGATAATGATATTCAGCTATTTTTATCTGTAAATGATTATGAATTTTAATAAAAATATTAGATATAATTTTTAGTTCTTGTACAGAAGTGTTTTTCGAAGTCATTTCTTGTCTTTTATCAAGAATAAATCTGCCACCTATACAATTTTTTTCAAAATCTGAAAGATAAATCTCTTCTTCTTTTGAGTTTTCTTGCACATCATCCAAAGGTTTTTCATCATTTTCATTTGGATTTTCGATTGTTTTTCCAGTTTCTTGTGTTAATTTAATTTTCTTGCTTGGTTTGAATTGTTGAAATTTTCTTAATCTTTGATAATTTTCTGTGAGGTAATCATCAACAAACTTCCAAATTAAAATGACCCCATCTTTTCCAACAGTTGAAAACTTGGCAAATTTTAAAAAAAAAAAATGTATTTTTTTTACATATTTCATATCATCTGAAAAAAATGTTTTTATACAAGTTTTTTTATGGCCTGTGAAGGTAAATGGTTGAAAATTATTTATTTTGTGAAGTGAAGAAATTTTCACTGTTAAGTCTTTGCTAGTTGTTGCAATGAAACGAGAATCAGGTGACCATTCTAAAGTGACGATGGGTTGAGAATGAATTGATTTAAGCTTTCTAAATAGAACGAAAGGCTCTATTGATTTAAGAAAAGAAGGAGTCTCATAAACTCTGAGATCCAAATCACTTATTGCAGCTAAAAACCTTAATTAAAAATTTTAGAAAAGAAATAGAAAATTAGCTTGATACTTGCCATCAGGGCTGAATTTTATATCATTTATTTTGACTTTAAAGTTAAAATGGCTGATAACTCTGTTGGTGATCAGATTTATCAATAAAGAATATCCATCTTCATCCACTAAAATAATTTTGCTAGAATCAGGGGTTATTGCCATTTTAGAAATATCACTTCTGGTCTCCAAAGGTAATGTTGAGGTTAAATTGCTAAATGGAATTTGAAGTTTTGAAGAGAAATTGTATTTTTTTCTACTTTTCGAGATCAATAATAGTTAATTTATTTCCGACTGGGGAAAAAAGAATGTTTTTGGTTTGAGAAAAGACTATGTTGCCTTTCTTGTATATGCTTCCACACAAATTGCTGAACTAAAATTAAAAGATTAAAGGTGAGGGATAAGTAGGAGAAAGACCTTATAAGATAATAGCATCGTTTAGATATTTTTTTCTTTTGGATTTTATATATTACGGTAATTAAGGAAAAATGAAATATATGAGAAAGAAAAAAATCAAAAATAATATAATTTTTTATAAAAAAAATGCGATAAAAATAAATTTATGCAAAAATTTAAATTTAATTTTTTTTTCAAGAAGACTTTATGAAAACTAAAATTAGTTTATGGGGTTTTACTGCCTGATATGTTTAAATTTCCATTTATCAAAGAAGAATATTTCTTATGAATATTTTCTGCTTCCAAAACTCCTGTCAAAGGCAGTTCCAAATTAATGCTCTTAAATCTCTTAATTCCCTCATTTTTTTTTCTATTCTCCCAATTCCGACTCACAAATTTCCGTATTTTTTCTGCAGTTTGACTTAAACTCAAATTTCTTAAATTGACATGTATTTTGGATCCATTCCTATTTTTTATGATATATTTTGTCAGATCCTTTTTATCATGACTTGCAAATTCCAACTCTTTATTGTCAGAATCATCTAAATTTGAATTTTTTAATAAATCCTCTCTTTCTGTAAGTTTGATTAATAAATCCTCTCTATCTGTAAGATTATTCTCTTTTTGTAAAGGATGATTAACAACATGATTTAAAGAGAGATCTTTTGCAACATCTAAAGGATTTTCTTGATTTTTTTCATTCATAGTTTTTTGAGGAATTTCTTTAGTAATCAATATTTTTTTCTTCTTTAACAAGCTGGATTTAAAAAAGAGCTGTTTTTTATATAAGTAATAAGCAGCATAAATGAATAAACATATGAGAAAAGCCAAAACATAATAAAGTAATTGGCGGTTTTTTTCAAAATAGCATTGAAATTCTGAGAGGCATATATCTTTTTTGCAGCACTGATTATGGCAAAAATGTACTCCGCATTGAATAAATGAACAATGAGTGGAGTTTTGAGAACAAAAGGTTTCATTTAGACAACAAGATGGAGGGAGACAGAAACTTGATTTACATAATAGATTGCTTGTCATTCAACATAAATCCCAAAAATATTTGAAAGAAAAAAGAAAAAATTTTTTATTAAAATTAAAAAATTGTTCTTGTTTAAATATAAAATTAATTATTTTATACCTAAAATAATTTATTTCGTAAAAAACGTTTCAATGATCTATCATCCAAAAAAATTCAACAGTAAATCTGTTTCTCCTTTAAAAACTCCTCATTCTACTTCTCGAGGTCTCTCTTTTCGAACTTATTCTATTCGGCATTATTTAACAAAGTTTTCTTTTAGAGTTTTCTATTTTGGAATATAAAAATGGAATTTATCAAGGTCAACATAAGGATTACATTAAATCAGGAATCGGAATATTTTATTGCGATGACAATGTCTTTTATTTAGGTCTAATTTATTTTTAATATCATCTAATATTGTAATTTTTTTTTAATCAAGGTAATTGGAAAAAAGACATTATCTCAGGTCAAGGCATTATATTTTTTCCCAATGGTGGCTATTTTTATGGGAATTTCCTCAGAAATAAAATGAATGGACCAGGGATATTAAAATATTTCAATGATGATATAATTTGCGGTTATTGGAAAGCTAGTAAATTGCATGGGTTTATTTATAAATATGATGCTTTGAACAATCTTTGGATTCATTTTGAATATAATGCAGGAGTTTTAATCAAAAATATAGAAGAAAAAACAGTTTCAAGTTCTACTCTCTCAGGTTTCTTTCATTAATAATAGTTTTAGGCAATCATTTAACGAAAAATATTTAGATTTCCCAGAGTTTTTGAGCAGAGATATTTATTTACTTGAGCTTTTCAAAGAATTAGATTCTAGACAAATATTAACTAAATCCTTGAAAAATAATGAAATTTTAGGTTTGAATCTAATAAATCTAAGTATGAACGAACTCTATTTTGGCTTTTTGAAGAAAGGGCAGCCAGAAGGGCTTGGCATTATCTATGATAAATTCAGGGTGAAGAAAGTTGGATTATTTAAACAAGGATTGCTTGATGGTTTGGGAAAAATGCAACAAGATGATTACTTTTTGGACGGCATTTGGAGAAATGGAGAATTTATTAAAGGAATATTTTATGAAGATCAAACCCTGAAATATTATTTTGGTTCATTCTTTAAGAATAAATGCTGCAACGTTGAAATGGAAGGACTAGGATTTCCCATTGATTTGTTAAGTATTGATTTTCTAAAAGTGTTTTTTATTTATAATTTTTTTTACTTTTTAGTTAGTTTTAAGCAGAATAAACACAAAAATAGCTTGAATTTTTTCAACCAAACTTTCAAATTTTTCGATTTAAATTTTTCCAAAGAACTTTTCTATAAGATTATTGTAAAATCACATGAAGAAGAGCAAAATTCTCAGAAAAAAATAGATGATAGAGAACAATCACCAATCAGAAATGAAAATTTCTTTTTGAAAGAACCACATGATTTTAAGGAGAATCTCTTGTCTAAAAGTTCATGCTTTCAAATGAGTGAAGAAAAAAAATTGGGTCCTAATTCAAATATATTGGCTTTATCACATAAAATAAATTTGGTAAGATCTCCAATAATGAATAAAAAGCAAGAAATATTACTTTTGCCAATGGAACAATTTAGAAATGTTCATAATTTTCTTTTATCTGCTTCAAAAAAGTCAAATAAGATCTTTGAGCCGATGAAAACCCCTGACCTGCCACTTTATTTAAAAGAATCAAATTTTTAGCATATTGTGAATATTTTAATTATAAAATTTTTTTAAAACTGTTTTAATATCAATTCTAAAAAAAGGATTTCTCATTTAACTATAAATCCCTAAAGTTTTTTAACAAAAATTTATAGTTTTTTTACTTATTCAAATACTAAATAATTTATCTTTTCCTAAAAAATATTTTCATCTGATATTAAATTTACTTATTTTTTCTGATTAAAAACAATAGGAAATGGTTGTGGAGTCGATGCAGACGTCATAGACTACCCTTATATTTATTTTGTATCCCCATGGCCAGGGTATTTAGGTCGGACAGTTTGTCTCAAAAAATGCCCTATTTTCACAACCTGGAGTCAGGATTTGAATTTAGATTTTGTTGTCAATTCTAGAGTCAGCACTTGCAAACAAGCATCTGTTTCAGATCTTTTGAGTTATTCCTCATTTCCACCAACTGGTTTCAATTTGAATAGTTCAACCACTGTTTTTGTTTACAATACTACCGGAAGTAATTAAAATTGATGAAACTAAAAAATTTATTTAAAGTAAAATTTAGTTTTTGGAAGGTTGTGTTTCCCTGATGCTTCC
>JFJP01001951.1_pt1 | contig 33705 bp, 27 predicted proteins | sample 431651 | NCBI WGS metagenome assembly JFJP01 (sample SAMN02602958, study PRJNA72255) | Microbial mat metagenome, whole genome shotgun sequencing project. | biome: fresh water; feature: sink hole; material: water; isolation source: purple microbial (photo- and chemosynthetic) mats found in... | reverse complement strand
GGAAAAGCGGCTGTATCGCGCCTTCCGCCGCATGATTGATTCGGCTGATTGTTGACGATGCGCCCACCAGAGAGCGGTGCGTGAAGATCAAATGTGTTTCATTCGGCGGAAGGCGCCGGCAAAAAACCGCCGGCTTTTCCGCCCTACGCGGACTGATGCAGATTGAAAAACGCATCGAATCGACTCCGAGCATCGCGTTGTTCCGCTTTCGGATGAAGTCGCTTGGCGAATCAAACGAGCGACAGTAAGTTTTTATCGACTCCCAGGCGTTGGAATAGCCCCGGTTTGAGTTATTGAGCCGTCGTCCTGCAAGGTAATTTCGCTCGCCACCCCGCCCACCTCGTTCAGAATCAATACGTTCACCCGCCGATTCCGGCTGCGACCGTCCAGCGTGGCGTTGGTATCGACCGGCCGATTATCGGCATAGCCAATGGCGACCATGCGCGCGGCAGGCACGCCGCGCTCGGTAAAGAGGCGCACCACGCTGCCCGCGCGGGCGGATGACAACTCCCAATTCGAGGGAAAGCTGGGACTGTTGATTGGAATATTGTCGGTGTGCCCTTCCACCTGAATCGGATTTTCGATCTGCGTCAGGACGTGCGCGACAGCGGCCAGCGCTTCCGACGATTGCGGCTGCAATATGGCATCGCCACTTTTAAACAACACGCTGGCATTGATTTCCACGGTAATGCCACGCGGCGATTGCGTTACCCGCACCTGGCCGTCCTGAATCAGCGGCTGCATCGCCTGCAAAACGTTCTTGGCGACCTTTTTCATCCGATCAGCGGCTTGTTGACGTTCAACTGTCTGGGGCTGAGGCACGGTTTTACCGATTGGTTTGCCCGTCCCTGTCAACATCTCCGGGCTTTTGGTGTCCATCTGAATCAATTTATCGCTACTCGGAGCTTCCTTGAATGCGCTGATCAAGGAGTCTGACATCACCCGATATTTACCTTCGTTTACCGAAGATATTGCGTACATGACGACGAAGAATGCAAACAGCAGCGTAATGAAGTCGGCATAGGAAACCAACCAGCGCTCCATATTTTCATGTTCTTCGGGCAGTTTTTTACGGGCCATGTCGATCCTCCGAGTCAGGACATATAACCCTGTAATTTCGCCTCGATGGCACGCGGGTTTTCACCGTTGGCGATGGCGACGATGCCTTGAATGAAGAATTCCTTGTTGTTAACCAGCCGTCCCACCCAGTAACGCAACTTCCCCGCGACCGGCAAAAAGAACAGATTGGCGCCGCCAACACCATAAATCGTCGCCACAAAAGCAACGGCAATGCCCGAACCCAGCTTGGAAGGGTCGGACAGGTTTTCCATAACGTGGATCAACCCCATGACCGCGCCCAGGATTCCGATGGTGGGCGAATAACCGCCGGCGGCTTGCCAGACCTTGGCGGCATTGACGCTCTGCCGCTCGTAGACTTCCAGATCCAGTTCCAGCGTCTCCCGTAAAACCTCGGGTTCGACGCCATCGACCAACATTTGCAGGCCGCGCCGATGGAACAGATCCTTTTGTTCATCAATGAATGGCTCCAACGCCAGCAAGCCACCCCGGCGCGCCTTTTGACTCCAGTCGAGAATCATGTCGAGCGTCTCCTGACTAGCGATGCGTGGCGGTTGAATGACCCACTTGAGCATACTGAGCCCGTTCATGAAATCCTTCAGACTGGTTTGCAGCATCACCGCGCCCAGCGTGCCGCCGATCACAATCATGAAAGCGGTGAACTGAAGCAACGAGCTCATATGCCCGCCTTCCAGATATTGCCCGAGCAAAATCGCGGTCAGACTGAGAAGGATGCCGATAATGCTGATGATGTCCATATTCAGATCGCCTATTCGACGCTGCTCGACCATTCATGCAAACGCCCACGCAGGCGGGCGATGGCTTGACCATGTAACTGGCAGACGCGCGATTCCGACACCCCGAGAACGGCGCCGATTTCCTTGAAATTCATGTCCTGCTCGTAATACATGCCCATCAGCTGCTTTTCTCGTTCAGGCAAGATGCCCACCGCTTTGGCCAGCGCGCCTTTGAAATGGCGCGAGGCGAGGATATCGAAGGGCGCTTGATTCCGCGCGTCGGCAAAACGTTCGAGAAAATCATCGCCATCGGCGCTGTGCAGATCTTCGTAGTACACCAACTGCGAGCCGCGCGCATCGTTCAACAACTCGAAATAAGCTTGAATATCGAGCCCCATTTCATCCGCGATCTCCTGTTCGGACGGTTGCCGATGGTGTCGCTGCTGCAAGACGTTGATGGTGTTTTCGATTTGCCGACCCGCCCGACGAACATTGCGCGTCGCCCAGTCGGCATCGCGCAATTCATCCAGCATGGCACCGCGTATGCGTTGCGTCGCGTAAGTTTCAAAATGCGCGCCTTGCTCGCTATTGAAACGATCGACCGCATCCAGCAACCCCATCAAGCCAGCCTGAATCAGGTCATCGACTTCCACACAAGCAGGCAAGCGCGTCATCATGTGGTAAGCGATTCGCTTGACCATCGGCAAATGCGTATGCACCAACGCTTCTTTATCGCTAACCTGCACGCCGCCAACCTTTCTGTGCTTTCTTGCCAGCCGCTTCCATGTTCATGCGACTGAACAGCCACATTCGTTGCCAATACTGCTCAAAGTCGATCCGCTCGATCTGAGACTGCCGGCCACCCGCTTTACTCAAAGCATCGATCAATACCGCCTCCACCGCATCTGGCTTGACGCCCGGCTTCTCGCGCGCCATGCGGCCCAGAAACTGGGGCTTCACATCAAGAAAACGTTGTGCCGTTTCGCTCAAAGAGGCGAACAAGCCCAATGCCAACTCTTCCTCAGCCGCCTCCACCATCACAAACCAATGCTTGCCCGACCATGCCGCGTGCGCGGTTTTCATGACGGCATAAGCATCCGCCAAGGCGGCGCGTTGCGCCGGCACCACCAGCACGCGCAAATTGGCGGTAGCGGCCAAACCGTTGCTCCGAATCGGGCCATCGCCACCATTGTGCAGCAACCATTCCGGCGCATCCGCGCGCACTCTCCAAGCATCCGCCATATCGAGTAAAGCATGCTCGGACCAACCCGCCAAGGTTCTCAGACCATCTTGCGCCGCCAGCAAAATCAGACCGTCCAGCGCGGGCCGCACGACGGCGGCCAAACCCAGGCTGGGCGCATCGACCAAACCGTAGCGCGGCAGAATTCCCAGCAAACCGGCGACATTGTTCGGCGCCGGTGTTTCGTCCATCACCAACACCCGACGCCCCTGCCTTCCCAAGCCCAAGGCGAGCGCGGCACAGGCTCGGGCGGTGCGGCGCGCATCGGCGCCAAACACCCCAAGCGCCTGAAATGTGGGTTCCGGCGCAAATAATCGGCGTAAACCACTGGCTTGGTCGAGCGGGTCAGCGAGCTGCACTCCAGCCTCCCATCGACTCGCCGCCGTCGCCCATATCCGGCATCGCGGCGGTCTGCATTGCCGCCGCCATCAAGATAGGATAATCGCTTTCATCCTGCGTAAACGGCGACTCATGCTGATTGATGCGAAAGGCTCGATCAGCCAGATAAACGGCATTGGCGAGGTGCAGATCTTCTGGCACGCGCTGGCCGTTGGTGACGTAATGCAGCGGCAATTCGTGCCGTATCGCGACATCCAGCACCGGGCCGTAAGTCAGCGCCTCGTCGATCTTGGTCAGAATGCATCCAATCAAACCGGGGCCGCTGTATGCGCGCGCGACTTCTTCCAGGGTTACGCCCTGGCTGGGCGCGCCTAGCAGCAAGAGCCGTTTCACATCGCGCTGTTCGCCGCACAACAAGGCGACTTGCTCGGCCAATCGCTTGTCGCGCTGGCTCATGCCGACGGTATCGATGAACACCAGATGCCGGCCGGAGAGGTCCGACAGGGTCATCTCCAGATCGTTTTCATCACGCACGGCAAAAACTGGCGTGCCCAGAATGCGGCCGTAAATGCGCAACTGGTCTTGCGCGCCAATTCGATAAGTATCCGTCGTCACCAACGCTACTTTTGCCGCGCCATGCCGCAGTACAGCACGCGCCGCCAATTTGGCGACGGTAGTGGTTTTACCGACGCCGGTCGGTCCAACCAGCGCATAGACACCCCCGCGCTCGACAATGTCGTCGGCACTGTTGGCCAATTTGAGGTTATGCGCGATGGTCGATTTGATCCATTTCAGCGCCCGCGCCAAATCCGCCTCTTCCGACGGCAGTCGCTCCAACAACATCCGCGCGAAAGCGGCTGAAAACCCCGCCGCCAACAATCGTTTCATCGCCTCAAGCCGAACCGGATCGCGGCGCGTCAAATCGTTCCAGGCAAAACCGGCTAGTTGACCTTCCACCATGCCGCGCAACAAGCGCATTTCCCGCGCCAACTCATCGACCGCATCGCTTCTGTCGGCATCGACCGGAGCAGGCGAAGCGGCTGGCGGGGCTGACTGTTTTAAAGCGTGAGCGGCCGGCGCGGTCTCTACTTTGGCCGCCTGCGCCGCCTGCCGGCTTGGCGATGGGCGAATCAGGCTGGAGACATCGCGCTCAGCCAGATAATCGGCCAAGGTGGCCAGTTGAGGCTTGGCTTCATCCAGCGTCAGGCTTCCCCGCGCGGGCTGCGCCGGCGGCGGCGCGGCACGCACCGGTGGCGCTGGCTGCGCCGGTGCATTTCGCCACAAGGCCGGTTCGGCCTGCGCAGCGAGCGCAGCCATATCCATATCCGCCACGGCAATGATTTCCACCCCGCCGGCAACTTGCCGGTTGGACAAGATCAAGGCGCTGGCGCCAAGCGCATCGCGCACCTGGCGGAGCGCATCGCGGGTGGTTTGAGCATGGAATTTTTTGATCATGGGTTGATCATGTGCCGCTACCGATCAAAGTCACAATACGTATCGTTTTTCCATCCGGAATTTCAGCGTGAGACAACACTTTGAGACTTGGCGCGGATCGACGCAAGAAGCGCGCCAGCACCGGACGGATCGCCGGCGGCGACAGCAAGACAGAGGGTTGACCAGCGTTCTCTTGCCGCTCGACCGCTTGCACGGTTTCCCGAACCAGCCTTTCCGCCAACCCGGGCTCAAGCCCAACGCCCGATTCGCCGCGCGAGGCCAGAGCCTGTGTCAGGATGTGCTCAAGGTTAGGCTCAAGTGCCATCACTAACAATTCCTGCGCTCCTCCAAAGGTTTCGTGGATGATAGCGCGTCCCAGCGCTGTTCTGACGGTGGCGGTCAACTCATCCGCATCCTGCGTGCGGGTGGCATGTTCGGCCAGAGTTTCCAGGATCGTGCGCATATCGCGGATATGGACCTGTTCTTCCAACAGATTCTGCAAAACCTTCTGCACCGTCGCCACCGGCAATTGTTTCGGCGTCAGATCTTCAACCAGTTTGGGGTATTGCTTGGCGACATGATCCAGCAGTTGCTGGGTTTCCTCGCGTCCCAGCAATTCCGGGGCATGTTCATTGATGATTTTGGTGAGATGCGTCGCCACCACGGTGCCGGCGTCGACCACCGTATAGCCGTAGGTCTGCGCCTGATCGCGCAGCGCGGCTTCGATCCAGATCGCCGGCAAACCATAGGCTGGATCGGTCGCCGGTTGACCATTCAAGGTCCCCAGCACCCGGCCTGGATTGATGGCCAGAAACTTGCCGGCGATCGCCTCGCCCTCGGCGACGCTGACACCTTTCAAAGTCACCCGATAAGCATTCGGCTTCAACTGCAGGTTGTCGCGGATATGCACCGCCGGCACCAGAAAACCGAGATCTTGTGCAATTTTTTTGCGAATACCGCGAATACGCCGCAGCAACTCGCCATCCTGATGTTTATCCACCAGAGGCACCAAGCGGTAGCCGACTTCCAGGCCAAGCCGGTCGACTGCCGAGACGTCATGCCAGCCGACTTCAACCGGTTCTTCCGCTTTGGCGGGCTCTTCTTCAACCAATGCCGCGATCTCCACCGCCTTTCGGCGCTGCGTCAACCAATAGCCGATACCCGCCAGAATGCCGCCAATCAGGAAAAAAGACAGGTGCGGCATCCCCGGAATAATGCCCATCAACGCCAGAATGCCGGCAGTAAAAAACAAGGTCTCCGGGCGACCAAACAGCTGCCCGGTGAGCTGTTCGCTGAGATCTTCGTCGCTGGATACGCGAGAAACCACGATACCCGCCGCCGTTGAGATGACCAGCGCGGGAATCTGCGCGACAAGGCCGTCGCCGATGGCCAGCAGGGTGTAATTGTTGGCGGCAACGGCAAAGCTCAGATCGTGCTGCGCCACGCCGACAATCATACCGCCAATAATATTGATAAAGGTGATGATGATGCCGGCGACCGCATCGCCACGCACAAACTTGGAGGCGCCATCCATCGATCCGTAGAAATCGGCTTCTTGGGCGATTTCCGAGCGCCGTTTGCGCGCATCGTCCTCACCAATCAGACCGGCATTCAGATCAGCGTCGATAGCCATCTGTTTGCCCGGCATCGCATCAAGGGTGAAGCGCGCGGAAACTTCCGCAATACGCCCGGCGCCTTTGGTGATCACCATGAAGTTGATCAACACCAGAATGATGAAGACGACCAGACCGACAGCATAATTGCCCCCCACCAGAAACTGGCCGAAAGCTTCAATCACCTTGCCCGCCGCATCGGGCCCGGTGTGCCCCTCCAGCAGAACGACGCGGGTAGACGCCACGTTGAGCGACAAACGCAACAAGGTGGTCAACAACAACACGGTGGGGAACACCGAAAATTCGAGCGGCTTGCGGGTGTACAAGCTGATCAGCAGCACAATCATCGACATCGCGATGTTGAAGGTAAACAGCAGATCGAGCAGAAAAGGCGGCAGCGGCAAGACCATCATCGCCAGCACCAGAATCACCAGAATCGGCGCGGCGAGTCTCTGCCAGGGCGAACCTTGCGAAGGCAATACCGCCTCAGCCATCATGCCACCTCAGGCCGGGCGCCTGGATCAAGCTTGGACGGCACCTGCCAATCTTCCGGCAAGACTGGAGACAGCGACCGGTTGAGCTGATAGACATAGGCCAGCACTTGCGCCACGGCGGTAAACAAAGAGCCGGGAATTGCGTCACCGACCTCGACATGGCGATGCAGCGCACGCGCCAATGGCGGCGCCTCGACAATTGGCACGCGATGCTCGCGCGCAATTTGCTTGATGCGTTCCGCCACCAATTGCGACCCCTTCGCCAACACGATAGGAGCGGACATGGCTTTTTCTTCATATTTCAACGCCACCGCGAAATGCAGCGGATTGGTCACTACCACATCGGCCTGCGGGATTGCTTGCATCATCCGACGCCGCGCGGTTTCACGCTGCATGGAACGGATACGCGCCTTGATCTGGGGATCACCCTCACTCTCCTTGCCTTCTTGCCGGACCTCTTCTTTAGTCATGCGCAAGCCATGGTGATAATCCCAAAGCTGATAGGGCACATCCAGAATGACAATCAGCGCAAACGCGGCGACAGAAGCAAGAAAGGTCAGTAACGCAATTTCGGCAAAGTGGACGATCGCCGCATCCAGCGGCTCGTTGACCAGACCCAGAATTCCCTCGTGCTGACGCCAGATCATCCAACCAGCAACCCCCGCGATCAGCCCGCCCTTGAGCAGCGCTTTGACCAATTCGGCGAGCGCGGTGCGGGAAAACATCCGTCCAATGCCTGCCAGCGGGTTCATTTTAGAAAAATTGAACTCCAGCGCCTGGGTCGAGAAAACCCATCCGGAAATCATCAGATTGGCAGCGACCGCCGCCACCACCACCGCCAGCCCCATCGGCAAGTAGAGCAGCACGGCATCCGTGCCGGCATCCATCAGATTTCGCCCCATCATGGTCGTACTGCCGATATCGGCGCTATCGAAGCTCAGCGCGTTGCGCATCACCCGACCAAGCCCCTGATACATATACATCCCCAGCATGGAAATGATCGCAACGCTGGTCAGCAACACAGCCAAAGTTGAAAGCTCGCGCGAACGCGGAACATTGCCACGTTCGCGCGCCTGCCCCAGCTTGCGCGCTGATGCTGGTTCCGTGCGTTCAAGATCGCTGTCTTCCGCCATCCTCGGGTCCGGTTAAAACCGGCTCGGGGTTATTTAAATGGGCGCGAGTTTAGCATGCGTGGAAACGCCAATCGCCCCGCCCGAAAAACTATGGTGACGCATCGAGCCAGACCGGCATGCTGACTTTGCTTTGCGTTGCGCGGAACCGATTGCAGCGCAAAAAGACGCGCCCGCCTCAGTACGCGACTTGTGGAATCACATCGAGAATGGCATGACTATCGCGATTCACCAGCACCACATCGGCGCCAAGCGTCAGACGCGTATAAGGGGCCGGCAAATCGGGCAAACTTTTTGCCAAATCGATAGGCAACTTGTTGGGGCGTTGACCGGAATCGAGCAGATCGCCGACTTTGGCTCGCTGGGCGGGTATCGAACCGGACGCCGATCGTCCACCGGACGGGGTGTAAAAACGGGTAATGATTTCTCTATCTGTTGCTGAAAATCGCATCGCGGGCGCTTCAGGCAAACTGGATGTTTTGGTCGCACAACCGGTAACCAACAAACTGGCAAAGACCAGGAATTCTCGACGTTGCATGACGCCCCCTCAGGTGACATGGATAAGGACATCTTGTTTACCAAATCACTGATCGTGAAACTTTGAGGCACATCAATAACATGACAAAAACACTTCGAGAAGCCGAGCCAAAATCGGATTTACCTTTTTACCGATTCGGTTCACTGCACGAACTGCATTGAAACGGCGGCGTTCACCTTGGTGGGAAACTGCACAATAAAAAAGCCGGCTTTGAGCCGGCTTTTTCAAATACGCAGAAAGATCAGCGCGGCAGCGTACTACTCCCCATCAGGAACTCATCCACCGAGCGGGCACACTGGCGGCCTTCACGGATCGCCCAGACAACTAGAGATTGACCACGCCGGACATCGCCAGCGGCAAACACTTTGGCCTTGCTGGTGGCGTAGGAACATTCGCCTTCGGTAGACGCCTTGGCGTTGCCGCGAGCATCTTTTTCGACGCCAAATACTTCCAGCAATTTCTGCACCGGGCTGACAAAGCCCATCGCCAGCAACACCAGATCAGCCTTCATCTCGAATTCCGAACCGGGAATTTCGCTCATCTTGCCGTCTTTCCACTCCAGCCGAACCGCCTTCAAGCCGGTGACTTTTCCCGCCTCGCCCATAAATGATTTGGTCCCCACCGACCAGTCGCGCTGACAGCCTTCTTCATGCGAACTGGACGTGCGCATTTTCAGCGGCCAATTCGGCCAGGTCAGCGGACGATTTTCCTGGGTCGGTGGTTTCGGCATCAACTCGAACTGGCTGACCATTGCCGCGCCGTGGCGATTGGAGGTGCCGACGCAATCTGAGCCGGTATCGCCGCCACCGATCACCACCACCTGTTTGCCGGTGGCCTTGATCTGATCAGCCACGGCATCGCCGGCGACCACTTTGTTTTGCTGGGCGAGGAATTCCATGGCGAAGTGCACGCCGGCCAATTCACGCCCGGGAACCGGGAGATCACGCGGTTGTTCCGCGCCAGCGGCCAGCACGACCGCATCGAATTCACTCAACAAGGCCTCGGCGCTGACATTCTCGCCAACATGCTGGTTGACGCGAAACTCGACGCCCTCAGCCGCCATCTGCGCCATCCGGCGATCGATATGGCTTTTCTCGAATTTGAAATTGGGAATGCCGTAACGCAACAAGCCGCCGATACGGTCATTTTTTTCCAGCAGAACAACGGTATGGCCAACCCGCGCCAATTGCTGCGCCGCAGCCAGACCGGCCGGGCCGGAGCCGACTATGGCGACTTTCTTGCCGGTCTTGCGCGCCGGGGGCTGTGCTTGCACCCAGCCCATTTCCCAGGCCTTGTCGATAATCGCGTGTTCGATCGACTTGATGCCGACCGCGTCATTATTGATGTTCAGCGTGCAGGCGGCTTCACACGGCGCCGGACAAATCCGGCCGGTGAACTCGGGGAAGTTGTTGGTGGAATGCAGCACGTCGATGGCTTGGCGCCAGTCCTGCTTGAACACCAGATCGTTCCAGTCCGGAATGATGTTGTTGATCGGGCAGCCGCTCATACAGAACGGAATACCGCAATCCATGCAACGCGCGCCTTGCTGCTTGGCCTCCGCATCGGAGAGATGCAGCACGAACTCGTTATAGTTGGTGAGACGATCGGCTACCGGCAGGTTGGCTTCCGACAACCGCGCGTATTCGAGAAACCCGGTGATCTTGCCCATTACGCGGCCTCCAGCAATTTCTGTTCGGCCATTTCGATCAAAGCGCGCTTGTACTCATTCGGCATCACCTTGACGAACTTGCCACGATATTCATTCCAGTTATCCAGGATGGCTCTTGCACCGGCGCTTCCGGTATAAGCGGCATGCTTTTCCAGCAACGCTTTCAACGTCATTTCGTCGGCTTGGCCATTGTGGTGCGCGGCGGCATTGCTGACCGATTCGGCGGGTTCGATCTTTTCCAGCGAAACCATCGCCAGATTGCATCGCTTGCCGAACAGGCCATCTTCATCCAGCACATAAGCCACACCACCCGACATGCCGGCAGCAAAGTTGCGTCCAGTCTGCCCCAGAACCACCACCGTGCCACCAGTCATGTATTCGCAACCGTGGTCGCCGACGCCTTCTACCACTGCGCTGGCGCCGGAATTACGAACACAGAAACGCTCGCCGGCAACCCCCCGGAAATAGCTTTCGCCGGTGGTTGCGCCATACATCACGGTATTGCCGACGATGATGTTTTCCGACGGCTTGGCATTGAACGCCAGCGGCGGTTTGATCACGATACGACCGCCGCACAAACCTTTGCCGACATAGTCGTTCCCTTCGCCGGTCAGCTCGAACGTAATGCCACGCGCCAGGAAGGCGGCAAAACTCTGTCCGGCGGTGCCGGTGAGTTTTACCGTGATGGTGTCATCCGGCAGCCCGGCATGCCCGTAACGGCTTGCCACCTGGTTGGACAACATGGCGCCAGCGGTGCGATTGAAGTTGCTGATCGGCGTTTCGATGACCACCTTTTCACCCCGCGCCAACGCCGGTTCGGCCTGCTTGATCAGACTGTTATCCAGCGCGCGCTCCAAACCATGATCCTGAGTTTCGCAGTGACTCCGCGCAACACCATCTGCCACTTTAGGCTGGTAGAAAATCTTGCTGAAATCGAGGCCGCTGGCTTTCCAGTGCTTGATACCGGCACGTGTATCGAGCAAATCGGTGCGCCCGGTGAGATCGGAAAACTTGCGGATACCCATTTGCGCCATCAATTCGCGCGCTTCCTCGGCGACGAAGAAGAAGTAATTCACCACATGCTCGGGCTGGCCGGTGAATTTCTGCCGCAACACCGGGTCTTGCGTGGCGACACCGACCGGGCAGGTGTTCAGATGGCACTTGCGCATCATGATGCAGCCTTCGACCACCAACGGGGCGGTGGCGAAACCGAATTCATCCGCGCCCAACAATGCGCCAATGACGACATCGCGACCGGTCTTCATCTGGCCGTCTACCTGCACCGCGACGCGACCGCGCAACTGGTTCAGCACCAGCGTTTGCTGGGTCTCGGCAAGGCCGATTTCCCACGGGCTGCCGGCATGCTTGATCGAAGACAGCGGCGAAGCGCCGGTGCCGCCGTCATAGCCGGCGATGACGATATGGTCTGACTTGGCCTTGGCGACCCCCGCCGCCACCGTGCCGACGCCGGTCTCGGACACCAGCTTGACCGAGATCGAGGCTTTCGGATTGGCGTTCTTCAAATCATGAATGAGCTGCGCCAAGTCTTCGATGGAATAGATATCGTGGTGCGGCGGCGGCGAAATCAGGCCGACGCCAGGCACCGAGAAACGCAGCTTGGCGATGTATTCCGACACCTTGCCGCCGGGCAACTGACCGCCCTCGCCGGGCTTCGCGCCTTGCGCCATCTTGATCTGGATCTGATCAGCATTGGCCAGATACTCGGCGGTGACGCCAAAGCGACCCGATGCCACCTGCTTGATCTTGGAACGCATCGAATCGCCGGCTTTCAGCGGGATGTCGGCGACAACACGGTTCTTGCCGATCAATTCGGACAAAGTCGTGTCGGTTTTCACCGGCTGGAAGCGCACCGAATCTTCACCGCCCTCACCCGTATTCGACTTGCCGCCGATGCGATTCATCGCCAGCGCCAGCACGGTGTGCGCTTCTGTTGAAATCGAACCGAGCGACATCGCCCCAGTGGCGAAGCGTTTGACGATGCTGGCGGCCGGCTCGACTTCATCAAGCGGCACCGGCGCACCCACCGATTTGATCTCGAACAGACCGCGCAAAGTCAGGTGCCGCTTGCTCTGATCATTGATCAGGCGGGCATATTCCTTATAGGTCTCGTACTTGTTGGTGCGGGTGGCGTTTTGCAGTTTGGCGATGGAATCCGGCGTCCATAAATGATCTTCGCCGCGGACGCGGAAAGCATATTCACCGCCCGCATCCAAAGCATGCGAAAGGACCGGATCACCGCCAAAAGCGGCCTGGTGCTGACGTAGCGCTTCTTCCGCAACTTCCAGCAAGCCGATGCCTTCGACATTGCTCGACGTTCCCGGAAAGTAGGCTTCGACGAATGCACTGTTGAGGCCGATGGCATCGAAAATCTGCGCGCCGCAATACGATTGGTAAGTCGAAATACCCATCTTCGACATGACTTTGTACAAGCCCTTGCCAACCGCTTTGACGAACTTTTTCTGCGCTTCCTTGGCATCCGGCAGACCGAAACCAGCAATGGTTTCGAATGCCAACCACGGACAAACCGCTTCCGCGCCATAGCCTGCCAGCAAAGCGAAATGGTGCGTTTCACGCACCGAACCGGTATCTACAACCAAGCCCGTATTGGTGCGCAAGCCTTTTTGCACCAAATGATGATGCACGGCGGCGCACGCCAACAACGCGGGAATCGCCAGACGATCCTGGCTGACCGCGCGGTCGGACAGAATCAGCACGTTGTAACCATCATGCACTGATTTTTCAGCCGCCTCGCACAGCGCCGCGATGGCGTCGCGCATCCCTTTGGCACCCTGCACAACCGGATAAGTGATATCCGCCACCAAGGCGCGGAAACGGTTCTGGGTCAGGCTGTCGATGGCCTTGAGTTTCGCCAGTTCATCCGGCATCAGCACCGGCTGGCTGGCTTCCAGGCGCAACGGCGGATCGGTTTCGATTGCCGCATCGTTGATGCCGAGCAAATTCGGCTTGGGTCCGATGAAGGTGACCAGCGACATCACCAGTTCTTCGCGAATCGGATCGATAGGCGGATTGGTGACCTGCGCGAACAACTGCTTGAAGTAGTGATAGAACGGTTTGGATTTATTCGACAACACCGGCAAAGCGGCATCATTGCCCATCGAACCGGTAGCTTCTTCGCCATTGGTCGCCATCGGCAACATGATGAACTTGAGGTCTTCCTGGGTGAAACCAAAAGCTTGTTGGACGTCGAGCAAGTCAGCGTGGAACTCCGAGCGTATCTCGATCTTGGGGAGATCGCCCAAGAAGTAGCGCGACTTTTCGATCCACTGACGATAAGGCTTGGCTTGCGCCAACGACTGTTTGACTTCGGCATCATCAATGATGCGGCCTTGTTCCATGTCGATGAGGAACATCTTGCCCGGCTGCAAACGCCATTTTTTGACGATTTTTTCTTCCGGGAATGTGAGCACGCCCATTTCCGAAGCCATCATCACGAAGCCGTCATCGGTGATCAGATAGCGCGCCGGTCGCAAGCCATTGCGGTCGAGTGTTGCCCCGATCATCCGGCCATCGGTGAAGGCAACCGCGGCCGGGCCATCCCAAGGTTCCATCAGCGCGGCGTTGTATTCGTAGAACGCGCGCCGATCTTCGTCCATCAGCGCGTTGTTCGACCAGGCTTCCGGAATCAGCAGCATCATCGCGTGCGGCAGTGAATAGCCTCCCGCCACCAGCAATTCCAGCGCATTGTCGAAACAAGCGGAATCGGACTGTCCTTCAGCAATCAATGGCCAGAGTTTTTCCAGATCATCGCCCAGCACGGCGGACTTCATCGCACCGTGACGCGCCGCCATCCAGTTGACGTTGCCGCGCATGGTATTGATTTCGCCGTTGTGGGCGATCATGCGAAACGGATGCGCCAGATCCCAGGCCGGGAAGGTATTGGTGGAGAAACGTTGATGCACCAGCGCCAGCGCCGAGACCATGCGTTCATCCTGCAAATCCAGATAATACGTGCCGACTTCCTCGGCCAGCAGCATGCCCTTGTAAATCAGGGTGCGCGAGGACAGCGAAGGAATATAGAACTGCGAACTGTCTTCCAGCTTGAGCGCGCGCACGGCATGTTCGATGCGCTTGCGAATCACAAACAGCTTGCGCTCGAACGCATCCTGATCCGGCAAGTCAGCGCTGCGGCCGATAAACACCTGCCGCATCACCGGTTCAATCGCCCGGGCGGCGGCAGCGATATCGCTGTTGTCGCGTGGCACATCGCGCCAACCGATGAAGCGCTGACCTTCCTGGTGAACGATGCGCGCGATCGCCGATTCGCAAGCCAGGCGGCCATTTCCCGATTGCGGCAGAAAAATCGTGCCGCAGGCGTAGTCGCCTTGCGCGGGTAAATCAAACCCTGCTTTGGTCGCCTCCTGACGCAGGAACGCATCTGGCAATTGCAGCAGTATGCCGGCGCCATCCCCCAATTTAGGGTCGTAACCGGTGGCGCCTCGATGGGTCAGATTCTTCAGAATCTGCAAACCCTGGCGAACGATGCTGTGGCTTTTCTCACCCTTGATGTGGGCGATGAAACCGACCCCGCACGCATCATGTTCATGCGCCGGATTGTATAAACCCTGTCGTACTGGCATTACTGCTTACCCTGTCCATCCCTCGTCAAACCACTGGGCACGCGACAAACCGAGGGTGTCTGAACGCGGCTCGCCCGATTTCTGACCGGGCAATGAGTATTTAGGCGAAACCGGGAGATACTACTTTTATCATTGCCCCAGTTCAACCGCCTGAACGATTCCTGGCGTCGATACCGCGCGCGTCCCCAGAAATGCGCCCGCCTTGAACAAATCTTTCAACAAGCCTTGGGCAAATCCGATCAAATCATCTGGCGGCAGCGCCATTTCGCGCGCCAGACGGGCAATCACTTCCAGCCCGGTCAAGGCCGGATTTTCCTGGAACAGAACCAGCAAGCGCGCACTGGCCGAGTTGATTTCGATAAAGCGGACGACGAACGTTGCATCTCGGAACGCCAAAATAAAAGTTGCCACATCCGGCGCTTGCGCGGGCTTGAAACGCGGAGAAATGCGATGCACCGGCCAGCGATAAGCCAGCACGCGCAAAACCGGGTTGAGCAACGGCCGCCCGGTCAGCAAATCGCCAGCGGCATCGTGGGCGGGGAGGTTCGCATCCTGGTTGGAGGTATCCAGCGCCAATTCCACCCATTCGTAATGCGCCAACTCGGGCAGAAAATCCGGATAGTCATCCGGCTGCGTCCATTCATCCTGCAGATACTTGAGAAACTCCTCCGGTATCTGACGAAAATAAGGCGTGTGGCTGACATGGTCGCGAAAGAAAGTGCGCACCAACCGATCCCAGCGACGTTTACCCAAAATCTGGCGGCAAACCGGAAAGCAGGACAGCAAAAAACCTTCCGTATTGTTGTAAAGCAGCGCGTTGTAAACCTTCATCCGCCGCGCCGGTACACCTTGAGGACGCCGGACGCCGCGTGGGTCGCGAATATGCGCGGTGAATTCGCGCTGATATTGCTGAAAATCCATCGGCATCAGGCCGCGCGCGCGGTAGCTATTTGATGATGCGACTGAATCGCCGCAATTCGCGCCACTTCCGGCATCAATTCATGCAGCGGCGGAATATTGAAATCACGTTCGAGGCAAGTCGGATGCACCCCCAGCAATGCATAAGCGGTGTCCAGCAATTGCCAGACCGGATCAATCACCTCCGCGCCATGGGTATCGATGATCAGATCTGGCGCTTCCTGATAATGGCCGGCCATATGCATATAAACAATACGCTCGGGGGGTACATGCGCTTGCAACTGGCGCAGGTAATCGACCGGATCAAAGCTGAAATTGACACTGTTGACGTAGATGTTGTTGACGTCCAGATGCAGCAAACAGTCAGCCTCTTGCAGCACCGCATTGATGAAGGCCGGCTCGTCCATCTCGCCGATCGGCGCGGCAACGTAATAACTGGCGTTTTCGATGGCGATTTTCTGTTCCAGGATGTCCTGCACGCGGCGAATACGCGCGGCGACATGCTTGACTGCCGCCTCGGTCGGCGGAATCGGCATCAAATCATAAAGATGGCCATGATCGGAACAATAGGAAAGATGCTCGGTGTAGAGCGGGATCTGATGCGCGGCCATGAAACTCTTGATCTTGCGCAGCAACAATTCATCCAGCGCAGTCGGACCGCCCAGCGAGAGTGACAAGCCATGACAGACGAAAACATGGCGTTCGGTGAACTCCCGCAAATCCCGCGCATAACGCCCTCCCAGGTCGATCCAGTTTTCTGGCGCGAGCTCGAAGAAATCGATGGCTTCGGGAACCCCGGCTTTCAGCGCGGGAATCAGTTCACGCCGAAAGCCGAGACCCGCGCCGTGCAGACGCGGGGATGACATGCCGCTATTCAACTCGGCTTATTTCGTGCCACCGCACTTGCCTTCGCCACACTTGCCTTCCTTGGCCTTGGCTTTACTACCACCGCACTTGCCTTCACCGCATTTACCTTCCTTGGCTTTGGCTTTGTCGCCACCGCACTTGCCTTCGCCACATTTACCTTCCTTGGCCTTGGCTTTATCTCCACCACACTTGCCTTCACCACATTTGCCTTCTTTGGCTTTGGCTTTGTCGCCACCGCACTTGCCTTCACCACATTTGCCTTCCTTGGCCTTGACTTTGGTACCGCCGCACTTGCCTTCACCGCATTTGCCTTCCGGTGCTTTTGCCTCCGCGACCATATAGCCGGCTTGCAGCGCCTGAGCGGCAAACGGATTCTCGGATGCCGAAGTCGGCGCGGCCGCCATAGTTGCGGCGATGGCAGAACCCAGTGCAAGGGTCAGAGCGGTTTTTTTCGAGGCCATGTTGTATCTCCTGATTTTTCAAAACGAGGGATTGGGGTTACGGGAAGAATTGATCCCGTCAAAGTCCGGGGTGCAACAACGGAAAAACAGAACGCATGCGCGCTTTATCCCCCGCTTGGCAAACACACTTTTTGTGCCGACCGCAATCTAGCCGCCCCCCTTGAAATCAGCAAGTTCTTTTTAAAATACAACAAGATAGCGAACTCCTTAATTATTTTTAACGCAAAAAATCGTATCGACCAACAGAACCGCCTGATAAAAAAAACCTCCGCCAACGGCCATTTTTTACCGCCACTGTTTTTGCCTTTGTAGAATCCGCTGAATTCCAAATAAGAGACCATCAAACATGTCGATAGCCAATCTCAGCCCAGGCGACAAAGCCAAAGTCATTGCGGAAGCGCTGCCTTACATCCAGCGTTTCTGGGACAAGACCGTAGTTATCAAATACGGCGGCAACGCGATGATCGACCCGGTCCTCAAATCCGCCTTCGCGCGGGATGTGGTGCTGCTGAAGCTGGTCGGACTGAATCCGGTTGTCGTCCATGGCGGCGGCCCGCAGATCGAGGATTTGTTGCGTCGGGTCGGAAAAAAGGGCGTGTTCATCCAGGGCATGCGCGTCACCGACGCGGAGACCATGGATCTGGTGGAAATGGTGCTCGGCGGCCAGGTCAACAAAGACATCGTCAACCTGATCAACCAGGCCGGCGGCAAAGCGGTGGGTCTGACCGGCAAGGATGGGCGCTTCATTCGTGCCAAGAAACTGATGATGGAATCACAAGAAAAACCCGGCGATGTCATCGACATCGGCCAGGTTGGCGAAATCACCAAGATCGATCCGAGCCTGATCTCCTTTCTCGATTCCGGCGACTTCATCCCGGTCATCGCCCCGATCGGCGTCGGCAACGAAGGCGAAACCTACAACATCAACGCCGACGTGGTTGCCGGCAAACTGGCTGAAGTGCTGAAAGCCGAAAAGCTGGTGCTGTTGACCAACACACCAGGCGTACTGGACAAATCCGGCAAACTGCTGACCGGCCTGACGCCGCGCAAAATCGACGAGCTGGTGGCGGATGGCACCTTGTCGGGCGGCATGTTGCCGAAGATCGCCTCGGCATTGGATGCAGCCCGCAGCGGCGTCAAATCGGTGCACATCATCGATGGTCGAGTCGAGCATGCCCTATTGCTGGAAATTATGACGGATCAGGGTATTGGCACCTTGATTCAGTCCTCATAACCCCTCAGGAGATGTCAAACTGAGCAACCGCCTTTTCAATCAAGGCGTGTTGCTTCTGCTATTCTTTGAAAACTCATCCGAACCTGAAGGAGGGACCGGATGACTTCGCCTCCGCGCCGACCTACTCCGGCGCCAAGACCCCGACGCAAGGCTCGAGTTCCGGCATTGAAGTCCATGAGACCAACGCCGGATTAGCACCGGAGCTGGAAGAAGCGGCAGTCTTGTTTGCCAACGGCAAGATCGGCGAAACCGCTACATTGCTGAACCGCTACCTGCTTGATCACCGCGAAAACAGCGATCCTTTGCCTTGGTACATGTTGTTCGACCTTTATGAACTGAGCGACCAGTCAGCGCCGTTCGAAGACGCCGCTGTTGATTTCGCGGTCAAATTCGAGCGATCGCCGCCTACCTGGACGCCGCGCGACAAACCAACACATGCAGTCCATCCCGCGCCGTTGATGACCTACGGCGAGCGATACGGCACCTTGGAGCGCGTCAAGCTCAGTCGTTTTTTGCAGGATGCCGAACATGCGGCCTACGTCAGGCTCGATCTTTCCAGGACGCTGGCCCCGGATGAAGAAACCGCGCGCGCAATCCTGGACGACATTCTGCGTCTGCATGACATGCGCAAGGCGGTGGAATTGATCGGCGGACCGGGCTTCGCGGTAAGACTGAATGCCGCGCGTCAAGGAGAGCGGTTGGGCGAATCTGGCTGGTTCCTGTTTCTGGCGGTCTTGCAATTACTCGGGCGAGAGGAAGACTTCGACAATGCCGCCGTTGATTATGCGGTGGCCTTCGAGGTTTCACCGCCGTCATACACGCCACCGTATCCCCTGCCGAATCACAAATCCGCGCTTCCCGCTTCAGTCACCCCAACGCTTGATACCGCGTTCAAACTGCGGGGGCTGATCGGACCTGGGTCTGAATCGCAATTCAGAGAGTTGAAACAATACGCGCAAGGCCGCCAACAAATTGAAATCGACCTCAGCCAAGTCATCCGGATCGATTTTTCCGTGGTTGGGCTATTGCTGGAAACACTGATCGAAATCTCTGGTTCAGGTGGCAAGATCCTGTTCAAGGAAGGCAACGAGCTAGTCAACACCCTGCTGAACATCATCGGCGCCAGCCAGTTCGCCGCCGTGCTTGGACGCACCCGCGCTTAACAGCGCCCTCTTCTATCGCAAGACACGCATGGAACAATTTCACGGCACCACCATTCTCTCCGTTCGCCGCGGCGAATCCGTCGCCATGGGCGGCGATGGCCAGGTCACGCTCGGCAACATCGTCATCAAGTCCAGCGCCCGCAAGATTCGCCGCATCTATCAGGATCGCATCCTGGCGGGTTTCGCCGGTGGCACTGCGGATGCATTCACCTTGTTTGAACGCTTTGAAGCCAAACTGGAAAAACACCAGGGCCATCTGGTCAGAAGCGCGGTCGAACTCGCCAAGGACTGGCGCACCGACCGCATTCTGCGTCGCCTGGAAGCCATGCTGGCGGTCGCCGACCGCACCAGCACGCTGATCATCACCGGCGCCGGCGACGTGCTGGAACCCGAACAAGGTATCGCCGCCATCGGCAGCGGTGGCGCTTACGCGCAATCCGCCGCCCGCGCCTTGCTCGAACATAGCGAACTCGACGCCGCCAGCATCGTGCGCGAATCGATCGGCATCGCCGCCGATATCTGCATCTACACCAACCGCAACATCCTGATCGAAACGCTGAATCCCGGCGACGCTTGACGGCAGGTTGGTCGAAGCAACACTTGATGCAAACCGCATCGCAAGGTGCGGGCACGGTGGCATTTAATGCGGCATTATTTCAAGCGCTTGATCATGCGAATAAATTCGCACCTGCAACAAGTCTGCTGCGCCGATAAAACGCATCCGCCTTGTCATCCCGGCGCGAGTAGTCGGTTTTGTGTTACAGCCCGATGGCCTGCTGATCGGCGTGATAACTCGACCGCACCATCGGTCCGCTGGCGACGTTTTTAAAGCCCATTTCCCGTGCGATACGCTCGAATTCGGTGAACTGTTCAGGCGGCACGAAGCGTTCCACCGGCAGGTGATGCGCGGAGGGTTGCAGGTATTGGCCGATGGTCAGCATATCGACGTCATGCGCGCGCAGGTCGCGCAGCACTTGCAACACTTCTTCATCGCTTTCCCCTAGGCCGAGCATGATGCCGGACTTGGTTGGCACCCCCGGGCAACGCATTTTGAAGGTTTGCAATAACCTCAACGAATGCGCGTAATCGGCGCCCGGACGGCAGGCTTTGTACAGACGCGGCACGGTTTCCAGGTTGTGATTCATCACATCCGGAGGGCTTTCGGCCAAGATGTCGATGGCGACTTCAAGCCTGCCGCGAAAGTCCGGCACCAGAATTTCAATCCGGGTTGCGGGCGAGGCCACCCGCGCGGCGCGCATGCAATCGACGAAATGCTGCGCGCCGCCATCTTTCAGATCGTCCCTGTCGACGCTGGTGATCACCACGTACTGCAAGCGCATGGCGGCCAGCGTTTCGGCCAGATGACGCGGCTCGTCTGCATCCGGCGGCAGCGGCTTGCCGTGGCCGACGTCGCAGAACGGGCAGCGCCGGGTACACAGGTCGCCCAGGATCATGAAGGTGGCGGTGCCGTGTTTGAAGCACTCCCCCAGATTCGGACAGGACGCTTCCTCGCACACGGTATGCAGTTTGGCGTCGCGCAGGATCGCCTTGAGATGCTGCACTTCCGCCGCGCTCGGCGCTTGCGCCTTGATCCAGGCCGGCAACTTCAGGCGCGGCTTGGGGACGATCTTGATCGGGATGCGAGCGGTTTTGGCCGCTCCCTTGTGCAATTCGGAATCGGCCATCCAGATGCGTTACTGCGTGCCGCCGACCGTCAAGCCATCGATGCGCAAGGTCGGCTGGCCGACCCCGACCGGCACGCTTTGACCTTCCTTGCCACAGGTGCCGACACCGGGGTCGAGACGCATGTCGTTGCCGATCATCGACACCCGTGTCAACACGTCCGGGCCGTTGCCGATCAGCGTTGCGCCCTTGACCGGGTATGTGACTTTACCGTCTTCGATCATGTAGGCCTCGGCGGCGGAAAAAACAAACTTGCCGCTGGTGATGTCGACCTGGCCGCCACCGAAATTGACCGCGTACAAGCCATTTTTCACCGAGGCGATGATCTCCGCCGGATCTTTGTCACCGGCCAGCATCATGGTATTGGTCATTCGCGGCATCGGCAGATGCGCGAACGATTCGCGCCGCGCGTTGCCGGTCGGGGCCATGCCCATCAGGCGTGCATTCATGCTGTCTTGCAGGTAAGACCGCAGGATGCCGTTTTCGATCAACACGGTGCGCTGGGTCGGCGTGCCTTCGTCGTCCACATTCAAAGAACCGCGCCGATCCGCAATCGTGCCGTCATCGACCACGGTGACACCGTCGGCCGCAACGCGCTGGCCGATACGACCGGAGAACGCCGACGAGCCCTTGCGATTGAAGTCGCCTTCCAGGCCGTGACCGATGGCCTCGTGCAACAGTATGCCGGGCCAGCCGGAACCGAGCACCACGGTCATGCCACCTGCCGGCGCGGGCTTGGCGTTGAGGTTGATCAGCGCCTGATGCACCGCGAGTTCGGCGTATTCACGCAGCCGGTCATCGTTGAAATAGGCGTAATCGAAACGCCCGCCGCCGCCGGCGCTACCTTGTTCGCGGCGACCGTCCTGCTCGACGATGACTTGCAGCGAGACCCGCACCAACGGGCGCACATCGGCGGCGCTGCGGCCATCCAGGCGAGTCACGTAGATGACTTCATATTCACCAGCCACACTGGCGATGACCTGGGTGACGCGGGCGTCCAGCTTGCGCGCGTAGTCTTCCAGACGGTGCAGCAAAGCGACTTTGTCCGCCTCGTTCAGTGATGCGATTGGATCGATAGGCGCATACAACGCTCGACCTTCGCTGCGGCTGGCAACCCGCACCGTGGCCGATTGGCCAGCGGCGGCAATGGCGCGCACGGTGGATGCCGCTTCGCGGATGGCGGGCAAACGGATGTCGTCAGAATAGGCAAACGCGGTCTTGTCACCGACCACCGCACGCACGCCAACGCCTTGATCGATATTGAAACTGCCGGATTTGACCTGGCCTTCTTCCAGGCTCCAGGCCTCGGAACGGGTGTACTGAAAATACAGGTCGGCATCGTCGATCTGATGCGCGGCGAGCTGACCAAAAATGTCATCGAGCTGGGCTGCATCGACATCATTGGGGGCGAGCAACGTGGCATCGGCGGTAGCAAAGGGAGAGGCAGAGGAAAAGGTAGAGGCTGAGGGCATGGGCAGGAGCAAAAAAGTAGGGTGCGTCGCGCGCACCAATGTTCGTCGAATGGTGCGCTGTGCGCACCCTACGAATCAGGCTTTGATAACATCGACTTCGATGCCGGTGGCGCAATCAAGCGTGCGGTGCTTGAGGGCGGGCAGACTCTTGCGCAAACTGGCTTGGTAAGCGCGATTGATCCCCGCGACGACCACACCGGAACCGCGCGGCAGGCGGTCGAGCACATTGCCCCAGGGGTCGACAATCATGCTGTCGCCGTTGGTTTCGCGACCAGAAAGGTGATACCCCCCCTGCGCCGGCGCAATCACATAAGCCAGGTTTTCGATGGCCCGAGCGCGAACCAGGGTCTCGAAATGCGCCCGGCCGGTGGTTGCCGTGAATGCGGCGGGAACCAGAATAATGTCGACATCGCCCATCGCCCGATATAACTCGGGGAAACGCAAGTCGTAGCACACCGACAAACCAATACGGCCGAATGGCGATTCGACAACCACCAATCGATTGCCGGCTTCAATGGTGGTCTGTTCTTTGTAATGTTCGTTGCCGAGGTCGAGGCCAAACAGATGAATCTTGTCGTAGCGTGCGACCCGTTTGCCCTTGTCGTCATAAACCAGACAAGCATTACGGACTTTTTTCGGGTTATCGCATGCCATCGGCACCGAACCGCCCACCAGCCAGATGCCATGTTTCTTGGCTTCCGTGGCAAGGAATTTCTGGATCGGGCCTTTGCCATCGACTTCCGCCACGGCGACCTTATCGCTTTCTTTCATGCCCATGATGGCGAAAAACTCGGGCAGCGCGACAAGTTTTGCCCCGGCAGCCACCGCCATATCGATCAAACGCTGCGCCTCGGAGAGATTCGCCGCCACATTCGGCCCGGAGGCCATCTGCACGGCGGCGACGCGAACAATGCCGCTGCCATCCTGCAACGGCTTCGGCGCGGCGCGCGATCTGGTTTTGGCGAAGCTGGACGGCTTCGGACTGGCTGGCCTTGGATTGGAAGGCTTTAGGCGAATCACAGCATGCTCCCGATGAGGCTTTGAAGAGTATTCGAGGGTACAAGGGGCAAGGGGCAAGGTGCAAGGGGCAAAACTACCTTGCAGCTTGCTACTCGTTACTTGCCGGCTCAACTTTGGGACGATCCAGCTTGGTCACCAGCGGGTCGGCCCAGGGGCCGGTGATGACATATTCAAACGCGGCAGCCTGGCCGAGCGGGTTTTGCAGCACCTTGCTGGCGATCAATGCGCCCACCCCGACGGCGGGTCCGCCCAGCAATGCGCCGGCCACCGCCAGGGTGTCTTCCAGACGCGGCTGGATGCTGACACGCAGATTCTGTGTTTCATTCACCAGGTTGGCGACACCGCTCATACTGACTTTGGCGGCGGGTCCGCTCATGCGGAGGTTCTTGGCATAGGCCGAGCCGCGTTCAATATGCACCTGGCCGGCAATATCATCGAAGGCAAAGCCATCGGTAAATACATCGCGAAAATCCAGCGCAATCCGCCTTGGCAATGACTGCAAGCTGAGGATGCCCAGTAGTTTTCCGGCGCCAGGCTCGATTTTGAGAAACTGACCATTTTTCGCGTTGACCTCCAGATCCCCTTCCAGTTTTGTCAGATCGAACGCCTCCAGCCCGCCGGTCCATCCCAACGGACCGCTGATATGCAGTTTGCCGCGCCTGACGCTGCCTGGCATGCCAAGTCGACTCAGCAACTTGTCGAGATTCTCCGATTCCAGATCGAATTCCAGGCGAGTCGGCCGACGCGGATGATTGGCGAGCAAACCCTTGCCACGCAAGCGTCCATCCGGGTTGGCGAGGAGAAAATTATCCATCCGCAAGCCAAGCGGGTCGGGCAGCATGCGCAGATGCAACTCGCCCAATTCATGGCCTTGCCAAACCACGCTATCGGCACTCAGATCGATCCCCAGCAATGGCTTGCCGAGCATCTTTTCTTGATCCACGGGCGTTTTGCGCACTTCCGCCGTAACGCCTGGCTCGGCTTCCGGCCAGCTCAAGCGCTTGAAATTGGCCAGCACCATGGTACCGGTGTCGGATACCACCGTTGCCAACTCGCCGATCACCTCGCGTCCAGCCAAGGAGAGACGCCAACCGGCGCCTGCCGGGCGCAACTTGAGGTGGGTATCGTGCAAGCGCCGATTGAGCAGTTTCAGCTCGTTGAAGGTGACGCCGGCATCGCGCAGCGGCAATAGTTGCGCCGCCCCGCCAGCGCCAAGGTCGAGTTGCCGCCAGGCATCCAGATCGAGTTTCCGCAACGTACCGCTGATCGACAGCCCGGAATTTTTGGGCGCGCTCGCCTCGCCAGCGCCAAAGCGCACATGCACACGCGCCGGCGCATCGCCGGGCAAGCGGGCGCGCAGCGTCAAAAGATCGCCATAGCGGGCAAACCAGGCATCCATTTCGGCAACATCGCCAAGGTTGTTTTTCTCCGCATAGACCAACTCTTTGGCAATGCTCAATGGCATCGGCTGTGCCGCCTTCTTGCCGAATGGCGCTGGCAGATCGATGCCCAGACCAACCAGATCGGAACTGATCGCAAGGCCTGATTTGGCGTCGCCGTCTCGCGCCGATGCGCCTCCCTCGGTGGACGCCGGCTTCAGGCCGACATCCGCTTGCCAGCGCGCGCCGCCGCTGACACGCCCGGTCAGAGCGGCGGGAAGATGCGCTTTCAGCGCCGCGGCATTGATCTCCCCGTCCAGATGAACCCTAACTTGGCGTTCGTCCGAACCCGGTTTGGCGACACTGTCGATCGCCAGCGTAACCGGCAAGTTGAGCAAATTTGCGCGGACATCCTTGGCGCGTAACGTCGCTTGGGTGAAATCGACACTGCCACTGATATTGCGCAGTACCGGCAAATCGCCGCCCGGGTCGAGCTGGTTATCGTTGATGACAAAACTGCCGGCCAGCGTCGTCGCCTCGATCTGGCGCAACGGAATATGCAGATGCAGCTGCAAGCGCCCCTCGCCCGTCGCCTTGAACGGTTCGGTAAAGCGGGCGGTATGCTCATTCACCGGCGAGCGCTTGATGAAATCGAGAAAAGCGCGCGTTTCGCCTTGCGCCTGGCCATCGATGATCAACGCTTCGTCAGGCGTGTAATGCAGATCCGGGATCGACACTTTCACCGGCCCCAGACGGGTGTCGAGAATACGGCCGCTATCGGCGGTGAGGGTCATCGACATGGCATGGAACACCAGCATGCCATTCACCGCTTCAATCCGCGGCCAGCCTGGCGCGTAGTCGAGCACGCCATCCCGCATCTTGATGGCGACGTTGAATTCGCCGCCGCCCCGATCAAATGGAAAGCGATCCAATGCACCCTTGAGGACCAGACGCACATCATCGGACTGACCTGAAAGCAGGCTCTGTTTGAGCCAGTTGTAAGTTTGATCGCCCACTTTCAACGGCAAATAACGGTACACCGCGTTCGCTTCGCCCCGATTTAAATGGGCGCCGACATCGGCCACGATCGGCCCGCTGTTCGGAAACGTCAGATGTCCTTCCAGGTTGCCATCAAGATCCGGATTGACGATGCGCTCGGCGGCGAAATTCAGTTTCATGCCGTCCGCGTCGAACTTCCAGTCTGCCTTGGCATCGAGCTGACTGAAGCCGAGTTCATGGCGAAAAATCGAGGGCAGGAGAAGGCTGGCGCCACGACCATCGATCACCGCCTCGCCGCCCGCCTGGGTGGCATCGACTCGCGCGGTGAGCCCATTTATGCCGGGAAAAGTCAGATAAGGATTCACCCCCGCATCGCGGATACGCAATTTCATCGCGTAATCTTTGCTCCCGGCCCAGTGCCCGACGCCGTCCTCGACCAGTCCGCGCGGATTCAATGACTGAATCAGATCGTGGCCGTGCTGTGGCAACGGCAATGCGCCGGTGAGCGCGGTAAGGGCCTCCAGGCGCAAATTACGCGCGCTGACGGCGATACGCTTGAAGCCGCCGATGTGCTGCTCCGCCGCACCTTTACCGGCGGCCGCCAGCGGCGTCAGTTTGACGCGCAGCGCTGCCGGTTCGCTCGGCCCCGCACCTGGCGTTTTGAAACGCAATTGATCGACAAAAAAAGCATGCTCATCCTGCTCCCGCTTCCATCCCGCGTGCCCGGTGAGGCTGTCAAACAGCAGATCAGGCAATGCCGGATCGATATTGATGGCGACTTTCGCCAGACGCACATCGCCGCTCAGCCCATGCAGCTTGCCCTGGTTCAGATCCAACCAGAAACGCATATCGCCAACCCCGCCGCGCACCGACTGCTGCGCCCACGGCACCCAACGACCCCAGGATTCAAACCGGGCGTCATCGACACGCGCATAAATTTCGCCCGACCAGGCCTGCCGATCCTGCAGCTTGCTGCCGCGCAGATCACCGCGTAATTCCACCCGCCGCGCGGCCGCCGCCGTTGGATATGCAATGCCGCCAAAACGATGTCGGCCAAAGCGGTTTTCCAGCAACACCCGCACGCCTGAAAAACGCAATTCCGGGGCGTCCAATTGCGCGTCTTGCCAAAGAACCTCGGCATCCTTGATGACAATGCGCGGTTGTTGCAACAGCCAATCGGGAAACGGACTCGGCGGCCCCGGCAGATTCAGCGGAATCCCCGCCAACGTGATCACCCCGGCGGCATCGCGCCGCATCAACACCCGCGGCTGATCCAGCATCAAGCTGGCCAAACGAAGTTCCAGCCAGGGCAAGGACAACCAGGAAAACACCGCTTCCACGCGCGGCAACGTCAACGGCGGACCAGCCGGCGGTGTCATCCTGACATCGCGCAAAGTGACGCGCGGATTGAAGCCGCTCCAGCCCGCTTCGAGTTTGCCGACAGTGACCGGCTGTCCAACCGTCCGACTGGCGGCTTCTTCCAGCACACCGGTATAGGTGGAAATATTCGGCATCACCCAGAATTTGAAGGTCAGCGCCACGATACAAACGACGATCACCGCCCCGCCGGCAACATAGACGAGGTAGTGAGCAAATCGGCGAAGCAGACGGATCAATCGGGGCAACATGGAATGCTCTTGGCGCGATAGACAAACAGTAGCGGAAATTAGCGAACAGGGCCGTTCATTGAAGCTGACGAGTAAAGTCCGCCAGCAATTTGGCGACAAACTCCGCCTCCAGATCAGCGGTGATGAAAACGAAACGGCTGCGCCGATCGGCATCCGGCCATTCCGGCAGTTCGGCGGGCGGGTAAAGAATGTGCTGGACGCCATGCAATACCAGCGGATTCGATTTGCCTATGACATTGACCAGCGCCTTCATGCGCAACACGTTTTGCGGCCGGAAAGCCTGCAACATTTCCAGCGCGGAAAGGACGGCATGCCATTCCAGTGGTTCGTCGAAAGTCAGACTGAAGGACTGAATGCGGGCGTCATGCATCGCCGCCGGTTCAACCCGCCCCTTGCCGCCAAGCGGGGAACGCGCCGCCGGTTTGTAACGCTGATGCGCCAGCCATTTGACGACATCGGGATGTTTATCGCGTGGATTGAACAAACCAAGATGCGTCACCTTTGCCGGCTCGATCTCGCCATTCAACACCGGGTAAATCGGCGCGCCCGGGTTGAGTTCGGCGAGACGTATTTGCAATGCGTCTATCTGTTCCGGCGTCGCCAGATCGGTTTTGCTCAACAGCAGACGATCCGCCACCGCGACTTGCCGCGCGGCTTCGTAATGCGCCTCCAGTTGCTGCGCGCCGAATACCGCATCCACCGTGGTCACCACGCCATCGAGTTTGTGCCGCGCCGCCAACCAGCGTTCATTCAGCAAGGTGTCGAGTATCGGCGCCGGGTCGGCAATACCGGTGGTTTCGATGATGATGCGTTCATACGGCGGCAACTTGCCGCTGGAACGCGCCATGTAGAGATTCTTCAACGTTGGCGCCAGCGTGCCCTGAATCTGGCAGCAGACGCAGCCGCCGGAAAGCAACGCCAGCGGGCCGCGACTTTCCTCCAGCAATTGATGATCAAGACCGATTTCACCGAATTCGTTCATCACCACGGCGGTCAGTGGCAAATGCCGCAACAGGTGATTGAGGACAGTGGTTTTGCCGCTGCCGAGGAAACCGGTAAGCAGAGTGACCGGAAGCAGTTCGGGCGGATTCACGCGCGGGGGTTCAAGCATCTTCGCACTCCACATCCAGCGCGGCGCAATTTCCGACAACCATGACAGGTACCCGCCGCGCGCCAAGCATGGCAAAAACCTTGCCGGCGACGAATTCATGCTTGTCGGGCTGCGCGTCTTCCCAGGCGATGAATTCTTCGCGTGACAGCGTTTCTACGGTTTGCGGCAATCCCATGATGGGTTCCTAGGGTGGACGTTTTCTGGATTGTAGGTCACGTCATCCAGCGCCGACCGCGCCGGCCGCTGCGTTTTCAGACTGGTGTCGGCGTTTTTTCCATGTTGGCCGCGACTCGGTAGCAAAATGGCGGCCTCGATCCGGTGCGTCCACGCCGTCCTTGAACCAGAACAAGACCGTCTTCATGAATTTCGCCTCCTCCCACCGTCTCATTGCCGTGCTGTTTCTCGGTTTCGCCTCCGGCCTGCCGCTGGCCCTGACCGGCCAGGCCATGCAAGCCTGGCTCGCCGTCGATGGCGTCGATATCGCCACCATCGGTTTCCTCGGCCTGGTCGGCGTGCCCTACACCTTCAAATTCCTCTGGGCGCCGCTGATGGATCGCTTCGAATTGCCCTTGCTCGGACGGCGGCGCGGCTGGTTGGTATTGACGCAATTGGCGCTCGCCGCCGCGCTGTATTGGATGGCCTCGATCTCGCCGGCGCAGACGCCGCTGCTGTTCGCCGCCGCCGCCGTGACGCTGGCGTTCTTCTCCGCCTCGCAGGATGTAGTGATCGACGCTTATCGCACCGATGTGCTGGAACCGAATGAACGCGGTCTGGGCGCATCGATGTCGGTGTTCGGTTATCGCATCGCAATGATTCTGTCCGGCGGCATCGCGCTGATCTGGGCGGAACAATGGGGCAGCTGGGGCGAAGTTTATCGAGTCATGGCCGGCATCATGGTCGCGGCAGCGGCGGTGTCACTGCTGACCTTGCCGCGCGTCAACAGCGCCTCGAAAGCCCTGGCCAGCGATGCCGGCGGCGAACTGCTCGGTTTTGCCGCCATGCTGGCCGGCGTTCTGGCGGGCGCTTTCGCCTCGCGCTGGCTGTTGATCGGCATCGGCCTGGACCCGCACGACGCCAACAAGTGGATACAACTGCTGTTCATCCTGGCCGGCATCGCCTTCGCCCTGCCGCTCGGCGCATGGGCGGCGCGCAAAGTCGGCTTCGCCACCTTGAACCAGTCGCTGGCCAGCTTCTTCAGCCAGCCCGGCGCTTGGGCGTTTTTGTTGCTGATTGTGCTGTACAAGCTCGGCGACGCCTTCGCCGGCAGCCTTTCAACCGCCTTTCTGATCAAAGGCATGGCGTTCAGCCAAGCGGAAGTCGGCATCGTCAACAAGATCATCGGCATCTGGTTGACCATCTTCGGCGCGCTGCTGGCCGGCGCGCTGATGTTGCGGCTGACGTTGTACAAGGCGCTATTGATCTTTGGCGTATTGCAACTGCTGTCCAACTTCGGCTTTTACGCGCTGGCGGTAATGGGCAAAGGCGCCTGGGGCAGTTTCATGCTGCCGCCGTTCGATCTCGGCTTCGTCGCGATCGATACCGTATCTGAAATCGATGCTTTGCTGATGGCGGCGATCGCCGCCGAGAATGTCACCAGCGGCATGGGCACCGCCGCTTTTGTCGCGTTGCTGATGAGCCTGTGCAACCGCCAGTTCACCGCCACCCACTACGCGTTGCTGTCGGCGCTGGCGGCGGTCGGGCGCATCTACGTCAGCCCGGTGTCCGGCGTGCTGGCGGAATCGGTCGGCTGGCCGCCGTTCTTCCTGTTCTCGGTTGCCGCCGCCTTGCCGGGGATCTGGATGGTGTGGTGGATGCGAGCGGCGATCCTGAGTTTGAACCGCAAGGACAACTAAGTGACGGTCCATGCTGCTCGACCGGCGCCTTGCTGGAGCCGAACAAACAGGCCGTACGAGATGAAAGCGGCGCTCGACAAGGCAGGCATCACCAATCAGGACGACGTGCTCGGCACGCAGATCGAGAAATTCCTCGACAAGGGTATCAACATCAGCCCGTTCCCGGTCGGCGAGGGTGGCAACATCATGCCCGGCCTCGACAACCACTCGATGGGCACGATGTTCGAGGAACTCGTCCGCTGCTTCAACGAAGACAATAACGAAGAAGCCGGCGAACACAGGACACCGCGCAATGCCGTGCGCCTGATGGCGAACCGGATGTTCCTGCCGGTCGCCGACAGGATCGAGTCCGGCACCTATCTGCTTTACGACTGCGCCTGCGGCACCGGCGGTATGTTGACCATGGCGGAAGAAACGCTCCAGCAGATCGCCACACACCTTTATGGCCAGGAAATCAACGGTGAAACCTACGCCATCTGCAAGGCCGATCTCCTCCTCAAAGGCGATGGCGACGCGGCCGACAACATCTTCGGCGGCCCGGAGCACAGCACGCTGTCCAACGACGCCTTCCGCTCGCGCGAATTCGACTTCATGCCCACAAATCCACCTTACGGCATAAGCTGGAAGATCGATCTGGAGCGCATGGACGGCAAGAAAGACCTGAAAGACCCGCGCTTCGTCATCCAGCACGCCGGCGATGCGGAATATTCGTTACTCACCCGCTCCAGTGACGGCCAGATGCTTTTTCTCGCCAACATGCTGAGCAAGATGAAGCACGATGCGAAAAAATGCCCGCTCGGCAGCCGCATCGCCGAGGTGCATAACGGCTCCTCGCTGTTCACCGGCGATGCCGGCCAGGGCGAAAGCAACATCCGCCGCTGGATCATCGAAAGCGATTGGCTGGAAGCCATCGTCGCGCTGCCGTTGAACCTCTTCTACAACACCGGCATCGCCACCTACGTCTGGGTGCTGAGCAACCGCAAACCCGCGCACCGCCAGGGTAAGGTCCAGCTCATCGAAACCGCCAACCAGCTCCGTGTCGCCCTCAGCGACGGTCTGATGGAAGACCACAACGTCTTCCTCAAACGTGTCGAGGCGACGCTCAAGCAACTCGGCCGCAAGCCCAGTGCCGCCGACCTCAAGTTGATCATCAACGCCGTCAGTTGGCGAGTCGAAGACGCGCCCGCCGTCATCAAGAAAATCCACAAACCCGGCAAGGCCCAGCCCGCCCCCTTGCGCGGCCGGTTCGAGGCCAAAATCGACGGCAAGACCTGCGTCGTCGAATATGAACCCAACAGCAAACTGCGCGACTACGAGCAAATTCCGCTGCTGGAAAAAGGTGGCATCAAAGACTTCATCCGTCGCGAAGTGCTGCCCTACACACCCGATGCCTGGATCGTCGAGTCCGACACCAAAATCGGCTGTGAAATCAGCTTCACCCGCCACTTCTTCCAGCCGCCGAAACTGCGCACCCTGGCCGAGATCAGCGCCGACATCCTCGCGCTGAAACAGGAAACCGAGGGGCTGCTCATTGAGATCACCGGAGGGGCTGGGACATGACTAGGAAAGTGGCAACCTCCTATGAAAAGGAGATTCTTGCGACGATGTCGCAAGAATTGACGGCAGAGTTCGGAGGATGTCTTGGCTACGCCGCCGTCAATCGTGTCATTCCGTCTGCTCAGATATTCACCGATCCGGCAATTGTGTCGACGTTGTCGGCACAATTGCGTTGGAGTCACTTCAGTGAGCGGCTTCCGATCAAGGCCCCGCTGTCGCTGCTCCGCACCCAAGAACGCGCTTGTGAGATCACAAGGGGAACTGCGCAATGAAAAAGACGGAGAAGGAAATCGTCGAAGCAGCAGCGCAACGATTACCGACTTCGGCCGAGCAGAGCGCCTTTGAAGAAGTGCTTGCCTTCATTGAGCAGTCCCACGTTCAAGCCTCCCAGGCCGTCAATACGGTGCTGATCGATCTTTACTGGAAGGTCGGGGAGTATGTCTGGCACAAGATTCAACATGAAGGTTGGGGCAAGGGAACGGTGCTTGCCATCTCCACCTTTGTGCAAAGCAAACACCTGGGAATCCGTGGATTCTCGGCACAGAACATCTGGCGGATGCGCCAGTTTTTTGATGCCTACCGCGACCAGCCAAATCTCTCAACGCTGTTGAGAGAATTGCCCTGGTCGTCCAACCTCCACATCCTCAGCCGGGCGAAGCGCCCCGAAGAACGGGAGTTCTAGTTCTACCTCCGTATCGCCAGCCGCAACCGCTGGAAAGTCCGTGAGCTCGCCCGCCAGATGAATGCCGGCGTCTTCGAGCGTTCCATCCTCAATCCGCCAAAACTCTCAACAGCGTTGAGAGAACTTCAGCCGCTCGCCGCCGAGTTCTTCAAGTACGTCTACAGCCTCGAATTTCTCGGCCTGCCCGCCGAACATTCCGAGGCCGATCTGGAAGGTGCATTGCGCAATCTCGGACGCTTCATTACCGAGCTGGGCCGCGATTTCTGCTTCGTCGGCTCGCAATACCCGGTGCAGGTCGGCGGGCAGGACTTTGCGCTGGACTTGTTGTTTTTCCATCGCAGCATGAACTGCCTGGTCGCCATCGAACTAAAAATCCGCGAGTTCCGTCCCGAAGACCGCGGCAAGATCAACTTTTATCTCGAAGCGCTCGACCGCGACCACCGCAAGCCGCACGAAAACCCGGCAGTCGGCCTGCTGCTGTGCGCCACCAAAGACAGCGAAGTGGTCGAATATTGCCTCAGCCGCTCGCTTTCCCCGGCCATGGTCGCCGAGTACGAAACCCTGTTGCCCGACAAGGAACTGTTGAAAGCCAAGCATGTGCACCGCGCTCAAGGGCACGAAAGGGATGGCCAAGGATTCGTGGTTTCTGCCGTTCAATCAGGGCTGGAACAACGGCGCGGGTAATCCGCCCTCGGACGGAATCAAGACCGATTACCTGTGGAAGCGCATCCTCATGCCAGCGCGGCTAACCGAGATTCTGGAGAACCACACCCAGATCGTGGAAGAGG
>JFJP01037277.1_pt1 | contig 33742 bp, 24 predicted proteins | sample 431651 | NCBI WGS metagenome assembly JFJP01 (sample SAMN02602958, study PRJNA72255) | Microbial mat metagenome, whole genome shotgun sequencing project. | biome: fresh water; feature: sink hole; material: water; isolation source: purple microbial (photo- and chemosynthetic) mats found in... | reverse complement strand
AACAATTTGTTTGGCTGATTGAGTGGTGTTTTCCATCCAAAAACGATGGTAATTGAACTTGCATTCATCGGAATAAAAACCGTCGGCACTGAAAACGACATCAATGAAGCCAGATTTTGAAATTTCGGCGAAAAAATTTGCCGAAACTCCCATGTCGCTAAACGGAAATGCAAAAACACCATAATTTAGCTTGTATTTATTGCGTATAATGTTCACACTTTCAATGGTTTGCCGTATTTGTTCGGTTTTTGATATTTCTTTATAGAGTTGATGGTTTATACTGTGTGCACCAATCGAAAATCCTTTGTCGATTAATTCAATTACCTGATTATCTTCTAAATATGGTTTGTTCTTTTCTAAATATTCCGAGAAATTTAATCCTACATAATTAGCTAGCTCGTCAATTAATGGAGTATGCTCAAATTTAAGCGAACGTAAGTTTTGTTCTATTTCAAAAAAAGAGATTCCGTATTTTTCAAACAATTTTTTTATTTCTTGGAAGTTAATATTTTTGGTATTTTGGCAGCAAAATTCAATCAATAAACTTACTTTGTTTCTAAAAAAGAGCGTTTTATTGTTCAAAAAATCAGTTGTTAAGAAAAAAGTTGCCGGAATTCCTTTTTGTTGCAAAATGGGTGCTACAATTTCGTACATTTCTTTCATTCCATCGTCAAAAGTGAGCAAAAGTGCATTTTGCGGCAGTTTTTTTTGTTCTTTTTTGTTTTTTAATAAATCGGCTAATGTTATAATATTGTAATGTTTTTGAAAAAAATCCAAATCTCTTTTAAATTCATTTACAGTTCGATAGCGATACAAATTTGCAATAAGTTCATTTCTATTGTCGCTTACTATGTGATAAAATGGTATGGTTAGTTCTATTTTCGATATTTTTTGCAAAAACGGAAACCGGATAAAACTCAAACTTGTTTCGATTGTATTGTGAATTAGATTTTTCATTTTCTGAACTATTTTTCAGGTAGCAACTATTTAGAATTTAGGTAATTCGCTTTCATTTTGTTATTATTGAGCCATTTTAAGGCTTCTTTTTCGCTTAAAACCGAAAGCTTTGTTTGGTTCACAAAATCAATAACTTGCTGTGCATTTGTTTTTGAATACTCCCGAAGAATCCAACCAATTGCTTTGCGAATAAAAAACTCTTTTGAATCTTTTAAAGCAGTTATATAACTGAAAAGCAAGGCAGTATCGGTGTTTTTTTTGTATTTGAGCTGAAATAAAAGTGCCGAACGTTGAAGCCAAATATTTCCCGAAGCCATCCATTTATGGGTTGTAGGAATTGTTTTTTCGGGAAATTTCTTAAAATATTCTCCTGCCAGCTTTGCAGCTATTAAATCGACAGTATCCCACCACGATTTCTCAACTATCATGTATTCAATTACTTGTAAGTCTTCTTCTCTAAATTTTGTTGCTTGCTTTTCGAGCAAATCGAGTGCAAAATATTGAAAGTCGCGTTGTGGTTTTTGCCAAAGTAATTTTATTAATTCTAATAAATTTTCTTGTTTTGGTTTTCCGTTTTCTTTCAAAAAAGTTTTTGAAATTTCGCGCCTTTTTTCTGATTTTAGTCCAAAATAAGCAAACATATTGCGCATATACGCCGATTGCGAAAGGGCATATTCTGTATTTTGAAACTTTTTGTATTCTAGTTCGAGTTTATTAATGTAATTTTCCATTTGGGTTTTATTTTTTTCAAATCTAACAAAAAAAGCTATTTCTTTTTTTTACGAAATAGCTTTTATTTCAAAATACCTTATTATTTTAATTGCTTTTAAATCTATAATTTGCTTGTCCGCTTTTTACCAAAATCTAAGATAAAAGTTAAATTTGGAATTTTTAAAACATCTGCACCATAACTTTCCACAAGCGTTTTCAATTCCAAAACACGTTCTATTTTCAAATTTGCAACTCGTGCAGTAATTTCAATATCAAATCCTTCCAATAACATTACACAACCAATACGAGCCGAAGCCATTTGAATTCCTTCTTGTCGTCCCTTATCAATTAGAAAATCTGCTATTGTTTTCATATCTTTTTTTTCTAAATTCAGAACTTTTTTAAGTATTAAAGTTCCATTTCCAAAACATTGGCACCATATTTTTCCACGAGCTTTTTCAATTCCAAAACACGTTCTATTTTTAAATTCATAACTCGTGCAATCATTTGAATATCAAAATTTTCCAACAACATAATACACGCCGAACGAAAAGCCGTTTTTTCATGTCCAATTTGGATACCTTCTTGTCGTCCTTCTTGTCGTCCTTCTTGCCATCCTTCTTGTCTTCCTTCTTGCCATCCTTCTTGTCTTCCTTCTTGTCTTCCTTTGTCAATTAGAACATCTGCTATTGTTTTCATATCTTTTTCTGAATTTGGGAGTTTTCTGATTTTTTCTGTTAATTCAACGTATTGTTCGGCTGAATTAGTATGAAACAGATAATAATATAAAGATTGAATTACTTGATTGTCTGTTATTTGTTCCGAAAGATATACTTTCTCAAAAATTTTATCTATATTTTCAATCAATGCAAATTTATCAAAAATATTTTTCATAAGCAAGAAACTTGTCTGCAAAATTATCGAATGGTATTTTTCGAGTATTTCGGTTTGAGTTGCTGCGTGTAAATCTTGCAATAAATAGCTGAAATGGGGAATAAATTCGTGCAATTCGCTATCTATTTTACCAAAATTAGCATAAAAAGAGTTTAGTTTCCACTGCTTTCTGCCGTGGTAAATTACAATGGGCAAAACAACAGTTAGTTGTCTTTTTTTGTCCTTTCTCTCTGTTTCCCAAATATTTAGCATATAGCGCAATAGCTGTAAATAAATATTTTTGTCTTGAAAGGTTTTGTGCTCGAAAAGGAATGCTATTTTGATTTTTTGCTTCGAATAGGTACAATTATAAACAATATCGGCAAAACTTTCTTGCAGTGTTTCATCAATGTATGAATTTGAGTCAATTTCAAAATCATCAAAAACCAGTTTATCAACTAGTTGTTTTGGTAAAAAATCATTGATAAAAGATTGAGCTTCTTGTTTTCTCGAAAATATTTCCTTAAAAAATTTATCGTGCGGATTGTTCTGTTTTTCTATCATTTTCCAACTAAAACGGATTTTTGATTCAAAAGAAAAAGGCTATTCAATTTTTTTATTGTTTGAATAGCCTTTATTTTTTATTTACGACAATGAATTTATATAACTCATTGAAATTCAATTGTTAATCTCTTCCTGTAAAGTATGATAATAAGCGTAAAATTTCTAAATAAAGCCACACCAAAGTAACCATTAAGCCAAATGCGCCGTACCATTCGTAGTGTTTTGGCAAGCCTTGTGCCGAACCTTTTTCGATAAAATCGAAATCTAACACTAAGTTCAATGCTGCTACTACTATGATTACCAAACTAATACCAATACTCAAAAGTCCACCGCCAAAAAATGCTGAAGTGTCGGCTCCAAACAAACCCATAACCATAGTAATGAGGTAAAATACTGCTATTCCGCCGGTTGCAGCGATTACACCCGATTTGAATTTTTCTGTAACTTTAACTAAACCAGAGCGATACGAAAAAAGCATCACAAACAAAATAGAAAAAGTTAAAAGTATAGCTTTCGGAACAATTCCTTCAAAAAGATTAGCGTAAATGCCTGAAAATGTGCCTAAAAACAAGCCTTCAAATGTAGCGTAAAGCGGTGCCGACCAAGCCGACCAATCGGGTTTGAAAATGGTAACCAACGCAAAAATAAATCCACCGCCTAAACCAATCCACATAAAAGTAGCCGAAGCTGCTGACCAGGCATAAGCTCCTGAAATTAATAAGATTATGGTTAAAATTCCTATTTTGTTAATTGCACCGCTTACCGACATTGTGCCTTCTTCAGTGTGCGTATAAGTAGCATTTTTAAAAATTCTTTCGCCCAAAACTGGGTTCGATGATTGTCCTATTTTCATAATTTTCTCCTTTTTTATTTTGATTTAATTATTTTCATGTTATTCTAAAAATTAATGAATGTATTCATTTTTTTTAGATTTTTCAAAAATATGTTTTTTTTTGAACGAAAACAAATTTTTAATTTTGTTTTCACTTTTTTTAATAAAAAAAACGGTAAGAAATGCTTTTCTCTTATCGTTTTAGTTAAATTTTGAAAATTAGAATCAGATAATCAAAAACTTATACCATAATAATGGGTTTTCTATTTTCTTGAAGTTCCAAAATTGCTCTTTCAAGAATTTCATCTTCTGTAAGGTTGTTTCAATCAAAAGCCGCTTCAATATCGGCGGGTACACCATCTTCGGCATAATTATTTCCGTTTAAATCAAGCAATTGGCTAATGCTGAAACGATATCTCCAATCGTTTAGAGCCTTATAGTTAGATGAAATCAAACTTAGATGTTATTTAAATTTTTCTTGTAATTTTTAGTTTGGAACCTAAATAAAAGTAAATATCGAAATATCTACAAAGATAAGTATTTATTTCTAAAAAAAAAGAAAAATTAGAATTTTAACATTTCCAAAAGTATCGATTCTATTCGTTTTTTTTTTTGAAAAAATCATTTTCGTTGAATTAAATGATAAAATAGCACTCGCTTTTATTTTTTTTTAGATTGTAATAGATTTTGTTTCGATTGAAAGTGTTTTTTCTTAAAAAAACTATATCTTTACGCAACTAAATTTTTAAATAAAAAACCAAACCAAAAACTTACTTTGAGCTAAAAATGAAATATTTTAACTTGAAATTCGGTAAAACCAGAACCATTTTTAGCATTATTTTTATGAAATAAAAAAGCTTTTGTATTGAATTTTTACTCTAAAAGAATCATACTTAAGCGTAATTTATTCATTTTTTTTGAAAAAAGTAAATGTTGCTCCTTTTTCAAAAATAAAACGTATATGAAAATGAAAAAAAACATTACACTGAGTATGCTTATGCTACTCTTTTTATCGCAAAGCCTTTGGGCACAGCTCGATGTAAAATATCAAAAACCCGACAAAAGTATCTTGGAGTTAGCCGATGCGCCCATGACTCCTACCGTGCGAATCAATAGCGCAGGAACGTACATTATTCTGCTCGACCGAGAACGGTTCAAAACCCTTGCCGAGCTTTCTGAAACCGAACTTAAATTGGGCGGTTTGAGAATTAATCCGGTAACAAATATTGGAAGCAGAGTAAACTACAATACTTCTATTTCAGTTCAAAAAGTAGGTGATAAAAAGTCCGTAAAAGTTTCGGGATTGCCCGAAAATGCTAAGCTTGCTAACATTAGCTTTTCGCCAAGCGAAGAATTTGTAGCTTTTACAAATACAACCCAAAATGGAGTAGAACTTTGGGTTTTGGACATCAAAAATGCTTCTGCCAAAAAATTAACTGCCGACAATTTGAATGCCAACATGGGCACGCCTTTTACTTGGTTCAGAAACAGCAACGAACTGCTGGTTCAAGTATTACCAACCGACCGCAAAGAATTGATTAACAAGCGCGAAGCAATTCCCGATGGACCTGTTATTTCAGAAAACACTGGCGAGAAAGCTCAAAACCGAACGTACCAAGATTTGCTAAAAGACAAAGCCGATGAATTTAATTTTGAGCAACTTACACGTTCAGAACTTTACAAAGTAAACCTTAACGGCGAAAAAACACTTTGGAAAGAGGCTGCCATTTACGATGGAGTTTATTTTTCGCCCGATGGCAATTTTGTGATGGTTTCTACCATTAATCGACCTTACTCATACATAGTTGAATATGACCGTTTTCCATTTTCGACCATTATTTACGACAAAGACGCTCGTGAAGTTAAAAAAGTATTGGAAGTGCCTCTAAATGAGGTTATGCCAAAAGGTTTTATGGCTACACGCGAGGGCAAACGCAACTTGCAGTGGCGTGCCGACAAGCCCGCAACCATTATTTGGACAGAAGCACTCGACAAAGGCGACCCTGCAATAGAGGTGGAATATCGCGATGAGGTTTTTCAACTCGAAGCGCCTTTCACTGGCGAAGCCAAAAGTTTGATTAAAACGAAATACCGTTTTAGCGGAATTACTTGGGCAAAAGATAATTACGCTATCGCCAACTCTTACTGGTGGAATACACGCATGCAACGCGCCGAATCATTCAATCCATTGAACAACAAAGAAGTACCTGTTTTAATTAATGAGCGCAATTACCAAGACCGATACAGCGACCCTGGAAATTTTGTAACTACAAAAAATGAATACGGACGTTACGTTTTAGAACTCGATGGCGATTTTGCTTACTTAGAAGGAGATGGCTATTCCGAAAAAGGCATGAATCCGTTTATTGACAAAGTGAACCTCAAAACAGGAAAGAAAACAAGACTTTGGCAAGCCGAAAACCTTACCGAACTCGAACAAATTTCTTTCACAATTAATTTGAAAGAAGGAACTATTTTGACTGTAATTGAAGCTCCTACACGTTTTCCAAACTATTACATTCGCAACATCAAAACCAAAAAAGCTCCTCAGCAAATTACTTTTATCGAAAATCCATTTTCGAGTCTGCAAGGTGTTCATAAAGAAGTAATTAAATACAAACGTACCGACGGTTTAGAACTTTCGGCAACTTTATATTTGCCTGCCGGATACAACAAAAAAGACAAGCTTCCTTTGCTCATTTGGGCTTATCCTCAAGAGTTTAAAGACAAAAACAGCGCGGCACAAGTAACAGCTTCGCCGCTCGAATTTACTTATCCTTATTATGGCTCGTTTGTTTTCTGGGTTACAAAGGGTTACGCAATCCTCGACGATGCCGCGTTTCCTATTGTAGGTGAAGGCGAAAACGAACCCAACGACTCTTTCATGGAGCAGCTTGTTGCCAACGCCGAAGCCGCCATCAATGCGGTTGATAAAATGGGTTACGTGGACAAAAATCGTGTTGCCGTTGGTGGACACTCTTATGGTGCTTTTATGACAGCTAACTTGCTTACTCACAGTAATTTATTTGCTGCCGGAATTGCCCGAAGCGGTGCTTACAATCGCACGCTAACGCCTTTTGGTTTCCAGTCCGAAGAGCGTTCATACTGGGACGTTCCGCAGATTTACAATTCCATGTCGCCTTTTATGAATGCCGACAAAATGAAAACGCCTTTGCTGCTTATTCATGGGCAAGATGACAACAATGCCGGAACTTACACCATGCAAAGCGAGCGATATTTCAATGCTTTGAAGGGACTTGGTGCAACCACTCGCTTGGTGCTTTTGCCAAAAGAAAGCCACGGCTACGTAGCAAAAGAGTCTATTTTGCATTTACTTTGGGAACAAGACCAATGGCTTGAAAAGTATGTGAAAAATAAATAATTTTCGGAGTTAAATCTAATAAAATCAGTTTGTTAAAATGTTGGCGTGAGGATTCTTTAATTTTCGTGCCAACATTTTTAGTTTTTAGCTATTTGGTTTGAAATTTTAAGGAAAAATAAATACTTAAATTATCCGATAAATTAAAATTTATGCCTAACTTTGCATTTAAGTAGTAAACCAAAATTAATTGTATATTTTTTTGCCAAGTGCTTAGAAATAAGTAAATAGCAAAACTTTTGCTCAAAAATAAAAAAGCACTGGTGCTTATTTGATTTTTGAAACTATAATAAAAGTTCCTAATCAGGGATTTTATAACTAAATATAAAACAGAATTTTTTTATGAATAAGCAATTAAATAAATTAATCGTTTTTGCTTTCTTTTTGGTATTTTTAGGTGCATGTACCACAGCCGAACAAACGTTTATTGAGGTAAAATCGCCTTCAAACAACATTTCGGTCGAGTTTTTTTTAAAAAGTGATGGTTCGCCCAATTATCTTGTAAAGTATAAAGACAAACTTGTAATTGATACTTCGGCTTTGGGGTTTGAACTAAAAGACCAACCTGCTTTAAATGACAGTTTTAGAATAATTAGAGCCGACAAAAATTCGGTGAATGAGCAATGGGAATTGCCTTGGGGCGAACAGCGAATTGTGAAAAATAATTACAATGAAGTGGTTGTGAAATTAAAAGAAAGAAAAAGAAAACGCACAATGTCTATTTATTTCAAAGCTTACGATGATGGAATTGCTTTTCGCTACGAAATTCATGAACAAAAAGGCGTTGATTCATTGATTATTTTAAATGAAAACACACAATTTAAACTAACCGAAGACCCGACTTGCTGGTGGATTCCTGCAAATTGGCAAAGTTACGAGCATCTATACAATACCACAAAATTTTCTGAAATTGATGCGCTTTCCAAAAAAGAAGGACACGGCTTGGGACATTCACAAATTCCTTATAATGCGGTACATACGCCCTTTACGATGCGCAATGCCGATGGCTTGCATTTGAGTTTTCACGAGGCGGCACTTTTAAACTATGCTTCTATGACTCTTAAAATAGACCCCAAGAACCTTTCTATGACAAGCCAACTTGTTGGTTCAGAACGTTTAGGATATGCAGTTAAGCGAGCTTTGCCTTTCAAAACACCATGGCGAAGCATTCAAATAACCGAAAAGGCAAAAGATTTAATTGCATCAAATTTAATTCTTAATTTGAACGAACCGAACAAACTGGGAGATGTAAGCTATTTTAAACCAATGAAATACGTAGGAATTTGGTGGGAAATGCACGTTGGTAAATCTTCGTGGGATATGGCAAGCAAAAAACATGGTGCAACTACTAAAAATGCAAAATACTACATCGACTTTGCAGCCAAAAACAATATAAAAGGTTTATTAGTAGAAGGTTGGAATACTGGCTGGGAAGTTTGGGGCAGAGAAGACCGCGAAGGCGTTTTTGACTTTGTAACTCCCTATCCCGATTACGATATAAAAGAAGTAGTTCGGTATGCAAAAGAAAAGGGAATAGAAATAATTATGCACCACGAAACTTCTGCTGCACCTCGTACTTACGAAAAACAGCTCGATACTGCCTATAAATTCATGCAAAGTCTTGATATACATTCTGTTAAAACAGGATATGTAGGTAAAATAATTCCGAAAGGTGAATTTCATCACGGACAATGGATGATAAATCACTACCAAAAAGTTTTTGAAACAGCAGCAAACTACAAAATAGCAGTAGATGTGCACGAACCAATAAAAGAAACTGGTTTGCGCCGCACGTATCCAAATGCCATTTCGCGCGAAGCCTTGCGTGGGCAGGAATTTAACGCATGGGCTGCCGACGGTGGAAATCCGCCCGAGCATATTTCGATTATTGCATTCACTACCATGCTTGGTGGTCCAATTGATTTTACACCCGGCGTTTTCAAATTCAAAGTGAGCGATAAAAATCAGATTAACACCACTTTAGCTCAACAGTTGGCGTTGTATGTAGTCATTTATAGCCCAATACAAATGGCGTGCGATTTGCCTGAAAATTACGAAGGAAAACCGGCTTTTCAGTTCATTCGCGATGTAGGAGTTGATTGGGAGCAAACAAAAGTTTTAGATGGCGAAGTAGGTGATTTTGTGTGCATTGCACGTCAAGAGCGAGAAACGAAAAACTGGTTTTTAGGTTGCGTAACCGATGAAGAAAGTCGGTATATTACTATCAATTTTGACTTTTTGGAAAAAGGTAAAAAATACGAAGCTATTATTTATTCCGATGCTAAAGATTCGCAATGGAAAGAAAATCCTACCGCAATTAATATTGAGAAAATGGAAATCACAAGCGATATGGAAAAACGTTTCGAATTAGCCGAAGGCGGTGGTTTGGCTATTAGTCTTATGTTAAAAAAATAATAGTTTTAGTATAATTCATACTTAATTAGTTATATTTATTTTTGTAAAAAAAACTCTGCGGAACTCTGCGTTTTACTCAGCGAAACTCGGGGAGAAAATTTTATTTTGATTAATATAAACTAAATTCAAAGAATTTCTTACATTAAATTAAATCAAAACAGATTTATGGTAATAAAAGCATATCAAATAGCAGATGGAATTGACTTAAAGCAATTTAAAAGTAATTATGAGGGTAAATTGCACTCTTATTCTACTTCCGATGCTTACTATACCAATGAAAATGACCGTTATTTATATGTTTTATCTTATGGCGTAGTTGTTTTTTGCGGTTACGATGAGTTAAAAATTTCGGAACACATCGAGTTTTTATTGTCTTATTGCAACAATCCATTAAAAGAAAAGCTTTCAGAAGATTTTATTATACAAAAAACCAGCGAAAAGGATAAATTTGAGCACAATGAGGCGCATTTGTCGATAATTAACGATGAGGTAATTAAAATAATTTTGCTCAATATTGGTCAGTCCGTAGCACTCGATTATTTTTTGAATCAAGCTATTCAAATGCTCGATGAAACAAATAATTACACCAAAATGTTGGAAAGAAAAGGTCGTTTGATGATTACAAATCAAACTTTGCTGAAGTTTATTGGCAAAACCTTAATTGTAAAAAACAATATCGTGGAGCAGCTTTATGTATTTGAGCAGCCCGAAGCCGCTTGGAATGATGAGTATTTGAGCAAAGTAGATAATGGATTGTCTCAAATTTTCGACATCAAAAACCGCTTCAGAAGTGTAGATTATAATTTGAGAATTATAAACGAAAACTTAGATTTATTTAAGGATTTGATGCAACACAAGCGCAGCAATTTGCTCGAAATTATCATAATTTTGCTTATTTTGGTGGAGATTATAAATATGTTTTTTGAAAAATTAGTATAAAAAAATAGAATAAAATATGCCTCGTTTTATAAAAGCCAATAAAGAAGAAGTAGGAATGTCGCCCGATGCCTTTATTTTTAGAGGCACAAAAAAAACCGATAAAATTAGCCTCAAAATAATGGATTATGATGAAATTAACCTATTTGAAGGCAAAATAGATAATATAAAACAGGCGGTTAAATACGACAAAACTTCTACTACTTCGTGGCTCAATGTTGATGGCTTGCACGATTCTGAATTGATGAAAAACATTTCGGAACAGTTTTCTCTCAGCCCTTTAATTCTTTCCGATGTAATGAATCCTCACAACAGACCTAAAATTTATGAATACGATAACTGTATTTATATCTCCATTAGAATGTTGCATTACAACGAGTTGACTGAATTGAACCATTCCGAATTTTTAGCGTTTATTATTAAAAAGAACATTTTATTATCTTTTCAAGAAACACAAGGCTCTGTTTTTGAGCCTATTAGAGATAGAATTCGCCGGCGAAGAAAAAAAATCAGCTCTTCCGGCACCGATTATTTGGCGGTAGCAATTATTGATGCTGTGTTTGAAAATTACAATTATATTATAAGTCGTGTAGGCGAAAAAATAGAAGCACTCGACGAAAAATTGATTGATAATATGCAATCGTCTATAATTGAAGAAATTAACTATTTCAAACGTGAAATTATTTTCTTGCAAAAAATTATAAAGCCCTGCTTTGAGGTTGTTTTGAATTTAGAAAAACTCGATTCCGATTTGATAAACAATAACTTATGGGTACATATTAAAGACCTGAAAGAGAGCATTCAACATGCCAACGAGTCGCTTGAAAGTTATAGAGCCATTCTTTCTGACCAACTTAATGTGTATCATACCAATGTGAGCAGTAAGCTAAATGACACCATGAAATTGCTAACTGTTTTTTCTGTTTTTTTTATCCCGCTTACCTTTATTGTGGGTGTTTATGGAACTAATTTTAAGTATATTCCCGAAACAAATTTTGAATATGGTTACTTTTTTTTATGGGGCGTGATGCTTTTAATTTCAGCCGTTATGGTTTATTTTTTTAGAAAGAACAAATGGTTTTGATATTTTTTTGAAATATTAATTTCTGAAAATCAATTAATTAACACCAATTTTTGAAACTTATTTTTTTACTTGTTGTTAAAAATCCGTTAGAATATTTAATTTTGAGGCGTTTTCTAAACTTTTAGTTTTCATAAAAAAGGAAATTAAAAACAAACGCAATTCAAATTTATTTATAAATTGCATTATTTACAATTATCAACAAATGACACAGTTAGAAACTTATTTTCAAAAATTCAGAGAGAATATTATTGGAATTGATGCTACTTTTTTATCACCTTTTGGCGAGAAACAAATAATTTATGCCGATTGGATTGCAAGCGGCAGACTTTATGCTCCGATTGAGGATAAAATTAAAAATGTATTTGGTCCTTATGTGGCAAATACGCATTCCGAAGCAAGCGAAACGGGTACAATTATGACTCACGCGTATCATTTATCGCAAAAAATCATTAAAAAACACGTAAATGCTTCTTGCAATGATGTTTTGATTGCTACTGGCAACGGAATGACGGGTGCAGTGAGCAAATTTCAACGAATTATTGGTTTGAAAGTGCCCGAACGCATCTTCGATTACTATCCAAGCATCAATTTGGAGGAGAAAGACCGTCCTGTGGTGTTTGTAACCCACATGGAGCACCATTCTAACCATACTTCGTGGAATGAAACCATAGCCGATGTGGTTATTTTGGAGCCTGACGACAACATGCAGGTTTGTTATACCAAATTCAGAGAAACTATTAAGCAATATGCTGATAGAAAGCTAATTATAGGTGCTTTTTCGGCATGTTCAAATGTTACAGGCATTCAGCCCGATTATCATCAATTGGCGCGAATTGTGCACGAGCATGGAGGCTATTGTTTTGTCGATTTTGCTGCTTCTGCGCCTTATGTACCAATAAATATGCACCCTGCCGACCCAATGGAAAGCCTCGATGCTATTTTCTTTTCACCTCATAAATTTTTAGGAGGTCCGGGAAGTTCGGGCGTTTTGATTTTTAATAAATCGCTGTATAAGAACAAAATACCCGACCACCCTGGAGGCGGAACTGTGCGTTGGACAAATCGCTGGAACGAACGCTCGTACATTGACGACATAGAAACGCGTGAAGATGGCGGAACACCGGGTTTTTTACAAGCCATTAGAATTGCTTTGGCGATAGAATTGAAAGAACAAATGGGTTGTGAAAATATACACAAGCGTGAAAATGAGCTTATTGAAATAGCTTTTACCGAACTTAAAAAATTTAAAAAACTGCATATTTTAGCAGAGGAACATACAAATAGAATTGGTGTTTTTTCGTTTTTTATCGAAGGTATTCATCATAATTTGGTAGTGAAATTGCTCAACGATTATTTTGGCATTCAGGTACGTGGAGGTTGCTCTTGTGCAGGCACTTACGGTCATTTTTTGCTCAATGTAGATTTGTTCAAATCCAAAAGTATTTCGAGTAAAATAGAAAGCGGAGATTTGACCTTAAAACCGGGTTGGGTACGCCTTTCGTTGCACCCAACAATGACCAATGACGAACTTTATTTTATTCTCGATGCTATCAAGCAAGTGATTGATAATGTTGATGTTTGGAAAGAAGATTATTATTTTGACAAGAATTTGGGTGAATTTTTTCATAAAACTTATGCAAAGAAAACATGCGAAGATTTTAAAGAATGGTTTAAACTTTAGATTTTAAATATATAGGTTTGGCAACTTTTATGAAGTTGTCAAACCTATTGATTTTTAATAAATTAGCTTTTATAATACAGCCAGAAAAACATCAATCTTAGGCAACAATGCTCTTAAACTCATTAAGTTAGTTAGCTTTATTTTGCCCACCACGTAGTTAAATTCTTTGCTCGAATATCTTTCAGAAATGCTTTCAAACTCAAAGTGGCTGAAATCTACAACATTAGCATACCTTAAATAGATTTTAATTTCGGTGTTTGTTGTGAATTGCAAGTTCGAATCTCTGTTTATTTTTTTATATTCGTATTTGTAATTGTGCGTTCGAGCTGTAATATCCGACAAAACGGCTGAACTTGTAGGAAATGCACCGGCTCCTCTGCCAAACATAAATTGTTTGTCATAATATTTTCCTTCTATTACAACGCCATTGAACTCATTTTCAACGTTATAAATATATTCTTCAGGGCTAACAAGCTTGGGAAGTACAAAAAGGGTAACATGTTTATTATCAAGCTTTAAAGTTTGTGCTACAAGTTTGATTTTGAACCCTTTTTCGCGAGCGTATTTTATGTCGCTTGCCGAAATGTTTGATATTCCGTAGTTTAAAACCTCTTCGGGTTTGATAATAGTACCAAAACCGTGTGCCGTAATGATGCACAATTTATAAAGAGAGTCATAGCCTTCCACATCAAACACCGGATTACTTTCTGCAAAACCTAAATCTTGTGCTTGTTTGAGAGCAACGTGGTAATCCATATTTTCGTTGAAAATTTTGGACAAAATATAATTTGATGAGCCATTTAATATTCCGGTTATGGCTTGAAGTAAATCATTGTCGTAATATTCTTCTAAGTTTCTGATTATAGGAATACTACCGCAAGCAGAAGCATCGTAAAGCAAAGCTACGTTGTGTTTCTTTTGCAGCTCTATTAATTCCGGTAAGTGTTTGGCTATCATATTTTTATTACCAGAAACTACACTTTTCCCTTTTTTTAAGGCAGTTGTTACTATTTCGTAGGCATCTTCGGCATTATCTATTAATTCTACTACTAAGTTTATTTCTTCATTATCAAGTATTTCATTAGAATTGGTCGTGAAATATTCCGGCGAAATAGTTCTTTTTTTGTCTTTTTGTTTGATGCAGATTTTTACAATTTCGGCATTTTCGAATTGAGTTTCTTTTAATACTTGAAAAAGCCCTTCACCTACAACTCCAAAACCAAAAAGTCCAATAGTTTGTTTGTTTTTCATGCTTAGATTTATTATTATTTTTTTAGTATTTTATGTTTAAGATTCTAAAAATTAATTTACAAATTCAGAAAAAATTAAATTTCTATGCTTTTTTTTTGTTGCATAAAAATTTGAGATAATAGTTTGAATTTTTTCGTATTCAATTAAAAAACCATCATGACCAAAATCGGATTCAATCATGTGTAATTCAGAGCCTTTTATGTATTTGTGCATTGTTTTTTGTTCGTCGGGCAAAAACAAAATATCGCTGTCGATGCCAATTATGAGAGTTCGTGCAGTAATGAGCGAAAGAGCGTTTTCTATTCCTCCTCTATTTCGTCCAACATTATGACTATCAAGTGCTTTTGATATTGTATAGTACGAATAAGCATTGAAGCGATTTACTAATTTTTCGCCTTGATATTGTTGGTACGAGCTAGCTCGGTAGTTGCTCGTTTTGTTGTCGTCTTTTTCAGCTTGAGTTGTATTGTAAGCTTTTGAATTTCTGTAACTTAAAAGTGCGATAGAGCGAGCAGCTTTCAATCCTTTTTGTCCGCCATCTGGTCGGTCTTCAAAAAAAGTAGCATCGGCTTCTATTGCCAAGCGTTGTGATTCGCTAATGGCAACTCCCCAAGGCGAAAATTTGGCATTAGTTGCTACAAGTATCAAATTTTCAATTACTTCGGGTTTCATAATTGCCCATTCGATGGATTGATGCCCTCCAACCGAACCACCTATAACTGTATGAATTTTAGTTATTTGTAATTCTTTGCGCAAAAGCTCATGAGCATTTACCAGGTCGCGCGTGCTTATTTGTGGAAAATCGCGATAATAGCCTTTTCCGGTTAATGGGTTGATTGACAAAGGACCAGTACTTCCGTAGCACGAGCCTAAAATATTGGCGCAAACAATGAAATATTTTTCAACATCGAAGAGTTTATTTTCACCTACTAAGCCGTCCCACCAATCAAGTGCATCAGAGTTGGCGGTAAATGCGTGGCAAATCCAAATTACATTTGTTTTCTTTGTATTTAGTTGTCCGTAAGTATGATAAGCTATTTGAATTTCGGGCAAACTGCTTCCATTTTCCAATTGAAATTCTTTATTGTATCTGAAAAAGTTCATATTTTCAAATTTTTTTGAGTTACGATTTGGCAACTTTTTTAGAGTTGCCAAATCAAATAAAAAAGAAGTATTTTTTTTGCAAAATGAATAATTAAATATTCCTCAGAGCTTGTTCTAAATCGGCTTTTATGTCATCAATATGCTCAATACCAACGGAAAGGCGAAGTAGAGTAGGAGTGATACCGGCAGCGGCTTGAGCCTCTTCGCTTAGTTGCTGATGTGTAGTTGCCGATGGCTGAATAATTAATGTTTTGGCATCGCCCACATTGGCTAAATGGCTTATAAGTTTCAGATTATCAACTAATTTTACAGTTTCTTCTTTCGAGCCTTTAACTTCAAATGAAAGTACTCCGCCAAAACCACGTTTCAGATATTTTTTAGCTGTTGCGTGGTTTGGACTGCTTTCGAGTCCAGGGTAGTTTACGCTTTTTATTTTTGGGTGTTTTTCTAACCATTGAGCAAGTGCAAGTGCATTTTCAACCGTGCGCTCCACTCTGAGCGAGAGCGTTTCGAGTCCTTGAATGAGCAAAAACGAGTTGAAAGGACTAATTGCAGGACCAAAATCACGCAAACCTTCTACTCTTGCTCTAATAATGAACGAAATTTCTTTAAAAGTGTCCCAAAATACCAAACCATGGTAACCTTCTGAGGCTTCAGAGAACTGTTTGAACTTTCCATTGCCCCAATTGTAGTTTCCACCGTCAATTATTACGCCGCCAATGCTTGTTCCGTGTCCGCCAATCCATTTTGTGGCTGACTCAACTACAATATTTGCTCCGTGCTCAAGTGGTCTAAACAAATAGCCGCCTGCGCCAAATGTATTGTCCACTATCAAAGGCAGGTCGAATTCTTTGGCAAGTGCTGCAATTTGTTCAAAATCAGGAACAATAAAGCTTGGATTTCCAATAGTTTCTAGGTAAATGGCTTTGGTTTTCTCGTCGATTAATTTTCTGAAATCATTGGCATTTAGCGATTTAGAGAAACGAGCATCGACTCCTAAATTTTTGAAACTTACCTTGAATTGATTGTACGAACCACCATATAAATAAGGCGAACTTACAAAATTATCGCCAACGGTGAGGATATTGTTTAGAGCAATAAATTGCGCTGCATGTCCCGAAGACACTGCTAAAGCGGCAGCTCCGCCTTCGAGTGCGGCTATGCGTTGCTCAAAAACGTCGGTGGTTGGGTTCATTAAGCGAGTATAAATATTGCCAAATTCTTTCAGTGCAAACAAATTAGCTCCGTGAGTAGAGTTTTTGAATACGTAAGAGCTTGTTTGATAGAGAGGTACAGCACGCGATAAGGTATCTGAATCGGGAGTGTGTCCTGCATGAATTTGTAATGTTTCGAATTTATAGTTTGTTGCTGACATAATTTTTTTGTTTTTTAATAATGAATAAAATTGTATTTTTTTTGTTAATAAGTTGTTGCAAATCAAATACATATATTTTTAACAAATGGGTATTTTTAGCCCAAGTAGTTTTGTTGTATTTTTTTTTCGCAAGTTAAAATTTGAAATTTTCTTGGATTATTTTTTTAGCGCAAGCTGCGCATATATACGTGGTACAAATGCAATTTCAAAGAGTTGAAATACACACGTACAAAAAAGCAAGCACAAAGTGCCTTTGAAAAATTTACTGTTTGCATGATAATTTGTCGTTTAAATTATAATTTCCCAAAATTGGGTTAGGTATTAGCACCTTTCTTTTAGAAGAAGGTTGCTTGAGTTTCATAGAGCCTAATCTCTCCACTCATCTTTATAAATCAAACAAACTTTCTTTTGAAGGGAAAGAATATTTGAGGTTTTGTTTGAAAAAAAATTGATTGAATGTATTTCAATTTTATTTCTGGCACAAATATATTTGCTATTTTTAAACATACAAATTTTTTTAGGATTTTTTTTATTTTTTTTATTCTAAAAATAAATAAACTGCTTAAATAAATACTTTTAAGTCCTTTTTTAGTATTGTTTTTTTTAGAAATTTGTAGCGAAAAAAAGATATTTTTGCTGTTTGATTTTGATTTTTTTGTTCAAATGGAATGTGTTTTTGTTTGTTTAGAAAGAAATGTAGATTTTAAAATATTGAAAAATTAATCGTTTTTTATTGGATTTAAGATTTTTATTTTCAATTTCTTAAATAGCCACTTTTTACTCTTAAAATTCGATTAGATAAGTAGTAAACCAGAATTAATTACATATTTTGTTTTGCCAAGTATTTAAAAATAAATAAGTAACAAATATTTCTCTCAAAAATAAAACGGCAATGATGCTTAATTGAAAAAAGAAATTAAGTGGGTTTGTTTTAAAAATGCAGTTAAAATAACTTTTTAATGAATTAAAAATTCTGTACATTTGTAGAAAAATTTGAATTATGCTGACACAATTACAATATAACACTGATAATTTAATATACTCAAAAGTGAGTATGTTATATTCAGAACAACTGCGGCAAGAATTAATGTATTATATTGATTATTTGCTTGTTAAACAATTTTCTTCTACAAAAAAAAGACAAAAACCTCAATTCGGTTGTGCAAAAGGAAGTTTTGTTTTGGCACCTGATTTTGACGAGCCTTTAGATGATTTTAACGAATATATGCCATGAATTTATGATTAGATACGCATACGATGATTTGGTTTTTTGAAGGTTCTGATGAATTAAGCAAAATGGCAATTCAAAGTATTGAAAATGAAGAAAATACTTGTTTTATTAGCATTATATCGTTATGGGAAATAGCTATAAAATTGAGTCTTGAAAAAATGGAAATGAAAATTCCATTTGATAAATTAAATAGTTTAATTTGGGAAAATTCGTTTGAATTACTTCCTATTAAATTTGAACATTCAAAAGGGTTGATAAAATTGCCTTTTTATCACAAAGACCCTTTTGACCGAATGATTATTTCTCAAGCAATTGTTGAAAAAATGCCAATAATAAGTAAAGACGGCAATTTCAAGCATTATAAAATTGAACAAATTTGGTAATATTTTGACAGATAAATGAAAAATAGCATAATTTGGCACTAAGCTGTTTGTTGATTTTGAGCACTTTTGTGTTTTTGTGTTTTCTATTTTATTAGAATTTCTATTTTTATGTAAAAAATTAAAATATAAATGGCGATAAAACGTTATATTTGCACTAATAATTTTTTTATTATAAATTAGTCATTAAATAAGATTAACACAAACTAGAATTAGTAAAACAATGAATCTATAAATTTCTTTTTTTTGAAAACGAACGTTTGGGAAAATGCAAATTTCAGATTCACAAAACATTAGACAAATGAAAAAACTATTTTTATTACTTACTGTTGCGTTATTGCTAGCCAGTGGTACACAACTAAGCGCTCAAATTTCGATTGATGAGTTTGATAGTTTTGCTCCAAGCTCTGAGCTTGCCGGAAAATTAGGCTATTCGAATATTGGTGGCGAAAACTACATTAGCATGCGTTTGCAACCGGAATTGGCTTTCGGAAAATGGGGAATTGGTTTGAATATTCCTATTTATTTCAACATTGAAAATGGCGAATTTAGAAAAGACGAGTATCAAGATGCTGGTGCTCTTTGGCGTATGATTATGTATGTGCGCTATGGCGTGAAAAAGCACAATCCAATTTATGCTAAAGTAGGTATGCTTACCAACGAATTTTTGGGCTATGGAATGTTGATTAACAATTATGATAACTCGGCTAGCTTTGATAAACGTCGTACCGGTTTGAGTGCCGATATTTTGATTAAAAACATGGTCGGTTTCGAGTTTATGTACAGCGATTTTTCGGCGTCTAATAACTTAATGGCTGTGCGCCCTTATGTGCGCCCGTTCGGAAAGTCGCCAATTAAAGCCTTGAGCCAGTTCGATATAGGATTTTCGTATGTAACCGACCACGACGAAACGGCTATTGAATTAGACGGCGTTACTTATCAAAATCAATTTATTAAAGAAGGCATGAGTGCTTGGGCAATTGATGCAGGAACTTACTTGATTAATCGCAAATTTTTGCAAGTTTCTCCTTTTATTTCTTACGGAACATTGCTTAAAAATGAGAGTCCTGAATTAAATTCCTACCTTAATGCTGCTGCTACTCAAATGAATGAAGCTGATAGTACGCTTACCGTTAATTACGGAAAAGGTTCTGGTTTTTCGTTTGGTGTACGTGCACGTTTGAACTTTTTGGGTAATGTACTTAGAGCCGATGCTCGACTCGAAAGACTTTGGTACACAGACTATTTCATGCCTCAATTCTTCGATGCAGGTTACACAATCAACAAAGATGCTAAATTAATTTCGTTGGCGGGTATTGAAAAGAAAGCGGGCATTTACGGTTCGGCTTCTATTTCGGTTTTGGATATGCTTATGTTTAGCGCAAGCCTTTTAATTCCCGATGGTACCAATGAAATGAACCCAGGTTCTATTCAATTGATTTTGCACAGCAAAGAAATTGGTCCGTTCATTATTTCTGGTCAATATTTCAAAGGTGGATTGAGCCATTTTGGAATCAAAGAAATTTTTAATTTCGACGAGCGTTCTATTGCTACCACACGTGTTGCTTATAAAGTAAACAAGTTTTTAACTACTGGATTTGATTACAAATGGTCGTGGGCACGCAATGCCGATGATGTTTTTGAAACTAGCAATTACATAACTCCTTACGTAGGTTTCCGCATGCCATTTGGTGGAAAAGAAGAAAAAGAAGTGAATGCAGATGCTTTAGATGAATTTAGCTACTAATTTTAGTTTAATTTATTGATATACAAAAAAAAGCTACCTTTTTGGGGTAGCTTTTTTTTATTCTGAATATTTTTTAGTTTTACCTTATTTCTTTTTAATCGGATTCCATCTTACAGCCATTACCGTTATATCGTCTGTTTGTTCTTTATCGCCCTTCCAGTTTTGCAATGTTTCTTCAAGTATTTCTTTTTGCTCCGAAAGTGCTTTTTGTTCTATCTCTATTAATTTTTCTTTGAATTTGAGTTTTGTGTATTTTCGGTATTTTTCGCCTCCAAATTGGTCTGGGTAACCATCTGAAAATAAATAAATTAAATCATTTTCGAGGAGTTGAATTTCTATATTTTCAAAAGGTCTTTCCTTAGGATAAGTTCCTATTGGGCTTTTGGTAGCTTCGTATTCTATAAGCTTATTGTTGCGAATAATAAAGATAGGATTGTTGGCTCCAGAATATTGTAATATATTGGTTTTTAGGTTTACAGTGCAAAAAGCAATATCTAATCCGTTGTTGTTTTTTGAACCAAAAGCTACAAATGTTCGTTTGAATCTTTCTCGCAAAACCTCCAGAACATGCGCTGAGTTAAACTCGGTTTCGTGGCGCACTGCTTCGTGTAAGTAAGTGATAGCCAGCATTGAAATGAATCCACCAGGCACTCCGTGCCCTGTGCAATCGGCAACTGCAAAAATTAAATTATCTTCTTTTTTGTTGATATAATAAAAATCGCCACTAACTCCCTCTTTGGGTTTGAAAAGCAAAAAATACTCATGCAAAAAAGTATTAATAAGCTCTTTTCTAGTCAAAAGGGCTTCTTGTATTGATTTTGCATAATTAATACTGGCAGTTATATTTCGGTGTGCTTTTTCGATAATTTCTTTTTTAAAGTTTATTTCGTCCAAAATTGTTTGAATTTCTTCATTTTGCTGCATCAATTCTTCGTTTGCAGCCGAATTTTGGTCGTATAGTTCTTTAATTTGCTCGTTTTGCAATTGCAATTCTTCATTTTTCTCTTCTATTTGAGCCATTATTTGCTTGCGCTCTTCTATTTCGTCTTCTAAAAGTACTTTTTGCTTGAAAAAAGCTTCAATAAGTTTAGAAATCTGCCCAAATTCGTTGTTGCTGTCAATATAGTTTTTTATGTACAAAAGCGAATTAGTATTTAAGCTTTTGATGATTGAATTAAAGGGTTTTGTGACAATTAAATTGAATAGAAAGCCGATTAGTAGTATCGATAAAAGGATAACTATTGAAATAATTAGCAGTATATTTTTTTGGCTGGCTTTGTTTTTGGAAATGTAATTGTCGTTTTTTTCAAAAACTAATGAGGCAATATATTTATGTTCAAAATTATAGAGTTTATTTATTGAAAAAATAGCTTGTTTATTTTTATTTTTATAGGCAGTAGAATCAAAAAAAAGAGAAACTTTTGAATTGGTTATTATTCCTAATTTATCGAGAAATTCGTCATCAACTTTTTTTCCTAGAAGGAAGAACCCATTAGGTTTTTTGAGCCTTTGCTGGTCTTGAGTTCTGTGAATAGTGGCACCGTAAACCACATAAAAAGCAGAGTCGGCTTTGAAATAGAAATTGGTCAGCCGTTTCTTCGAGTTTGGGATTGTATCAAAAATTTTAAATAAGTATTCTGGTTTTAAAGGATTTTCTATTCTTGTAAAATTTTCTTTTTCTTTGTTATAAATATTTTCTGCTTCGGTGTTATATACCCAAATGTAGTCAATGTATTGATAACCAGTGAGTGGCTCTAAATTGGTGGCTGCAAAATTTGCATCGTGCGACGTTACAAAATTAAAAACGTCATCCCAATAGGTATAATCATTTGCAATGGCTTCTATTAGTTCGTTTTTAATTTCAATAGAATTATTTGCAGATTGATTCAATTTTTCTATTTGATTTTCTACATACAACTCTATGTTTAAGTCATTTATATAAAAATTTGTAGCTAAAATTCCAACAAGCATTGCTGAAAATAGTAATAAAAAAATAAGGAGTTTATATTTTACTTTCATATTTTATTGTGCATAGAGCAAAATTAATTCTTTTTTTTAGTGCTTTATATTTTACTTGTTGTAATTGGAATACCAATATTTTATTTTACACAAAAATAAACAACTTAAACTAAAAAGGAACGCAAAGTATGAAAAAACTTTGCGTTCCTTTGTTTGGTTTTCGGCTAATTCATTGCATTTAAAATTCAAAAAAAGATTGTTATTCTAAGTGTTTTCTTCTTTTTCCAAAAATATTTGCTTTCGATTCTTCTTTTTTGAGCAGCCTAATGATATTTTTTCTGTGAGTATAAATTAAACCGGCAGCAACAAAAAACGAAAAAATAATGAGCGAAGGAGCAGATTCTTTGAAAACATAAATAATAAGAACTGGAAATGTAACTCCAGCGAGCATTGAACCTAGTGATACAAAGCGAGTTGTGATAAGTACAACTACAAAAACCGAAAAAGCAAGGAGTGTGGCAAGCGGGTGAATAGCCAAGCCAATACCAAAGAGCGTAGCAACACCTTTTCCGCCTCTAAACTGTGCGAAAATAGGGAATAAGTGTCCTAAAACCGCTCCAGCACCAAGTGCTAATTGCAAATTAATATATCCATTGCTTCCGATTATTAACGACTCGGAAAAGAAAAGGGCTAATTTAACTGCCGCCCAGCCTTTTGCCATATCGATAATCATTGTTGGAATTCCTGCTTTTTTGCCTAAAACTCTAAATACGTTGGTAGCACCTGCATTTCCGCTTCCATAATCACGAATATCAATTCCGTAAAAAAATCGACCTATCCATACAGAAGTAGCAATAGAACCTAGCAAATACGCAGAAAAAATTGCAATTGTGTAAAAAAATAATGGCATAAATTGTTGTTTTAAGTTTTGATTTTATTTTGTAAACGATGCATTGCTTTGTTTTGTGATAATTGCGCAATTATTATACCTTTTTTCTAAAAACGGCTATTTTTTTAAGAATATATAACATCATTTTTTAGCGTATAATTGTAGTTTTATGGAGCAAAGTTAAGTATAAGTTTTGTGAAAACCAAAAAGAAATACGTTTTCGTAGCAATTTTACTTGAATTTTGTTTCAGGCACTAGTATATTACTTGAAGGAAAGTTGCAGATTTAAGGCATTTTGAAGTTACGAAATTGCAGTTTTTTGCTAGTAAATGAAGATTTTAAATTTTAAAAATATCAAAATGTATTTTTTTTTAGGGGTTCTACAAAAAAAAACAGACTATAAGTTCGCTTACCTATAATCTGCTTTTTTTGTAAAAAAAAAAATTATTTTAGAATTTCTTTTAGCTTTGCATCTAGTTCATCGCCTCGTAAGTCTTTGGCTATCACAGTTCCATCTTTGTCGATAAGCACAGTGTGAGGAATTCCCTCAATGCCATACAAGCCTACAACCATTGAATCCCAGTATTTTAGGTCGCTTACATGCACCCAATTCATTTTGTATTTTTCAATAGCACCAAGCCACGCATCTTTTTCTGCATCGAGCGAAACTCCGTAAATTTCAAAGCCTTTTTCTTTGTATTTTTCATAAGCTGCTATTACGTTTGGAATTTCTCTAATGCACGGACCGCACCACGAAGCCCAAAAGTCGATAAGAACAACTTTTCCTTTCAACGAGCTGAGTGCTATTTCTTTACCATCAGTAGAAGGCAAAACAATTTCAGGAGCTACACTTCCAATAGCAACATTTTCAGTGGTTTCTACTTCAGCATCACCACCTTCCGATTCAGCCAAAAATTCTTTCAAAAGCGTGTTGTCTGGATATTTTTCTTTCAAATTGGCTAACATTTTATCTTTAACCTCAATGTTTTCTATTTGATTTACAAAAAACAAACCAGCAAGCGAATTGTTATTTTTAGTAAATGTATTTTCGATAAGGGCAACTTTTTCGGCTTCTATTTTTGCTTGAATATCAGCAAGTTTCTTGTCAAATTTGTCCACATCGTTAAGCGTTTTGTAAAGCAATATACTTGCAGGCGAGCCTTGAATTTCGGGCTTAAACATGCTATCGGTCGAAGCAGTAAGCTTAATTTTTTCACCCGGCTCGATGATTAAAATGATGTAGTTATACTCATCGAGGCGAAGTTTGAAAAAATCAGTTACGCCTATGCTTGCTTCAATTTTGAACGAACCATCACTTTTTAGCTCCGAGCTTCCTAATTCTATTTCGTTCATAATATTGTCTAAATAAATATGAGTGAAAGAGCTGGCATTCAGTAATTTACCCTTAATTGAAATGTTGTCTTTAGCATCAGATTTTGCTTCCTTTTCTTGCGCAAAGATGCTCTGAATTCCGAGTAGTGTTATAAATAAAAAAACGGTTATTTTTTTCATTATTTTGTTATTTTCAAATAGTTAGTAATTTCATTTGTGTTTTTTTATATATTATTCAGATTTTATTTCAAAAATAGGAAGTAATATATCATTCTTTTAAACTAAAATTATGTAAATTTAGTATCTAAAATTATGCAAATGTAAATTTATTTTTTTGAAAATTATAGTTTTGAAATTTTATTTGTTGTTTTTAGTAATATAAATACTTTTTTTTCTTTCCCAAATTGGTTGGAATGTATTTGATTATAAATTTTTTATCTATATCTTTTGACAAATTAAACTTTAATTGATTTGAAAAAAAGCATACAACAATTTTCTAAATTCTTGATTTAAAATTATATTTGTAAGTTGTTTTGAAATAGTGAAGTACTATTTTATTTTTGTTTTTAAACACAGAAATAGTTTTTTAATTATTTTTGGTCTGAAATTGAGCGATTATTGCTAATATTCTATAAAAATAAAGTACACGAATATTTTGAATACAAGTTCGTGTTTTGAACAAAATAGCTGTTTTGATGTATTTTACAATCAAAAAATAACGCAAAAGATGCGTTTTCTTTCAGACACAAGTTTATAATAATATTGACTAAATTCCATACTGTTATGGTTAAAATTTTTACTTTTTTTTCATTTTTCTTGCTGTTTTTGCCTATTTTTGTTGATGCGCAAACACAAAATAGACCTCTTGGCGCAAATTATATGGCAATGGGCAATGTAGGAGTTACAAAATCGGACTTATGGAGCGTTTTCCATAACCAAGCGGGTTTGTCTGAAATAAAAAACTTGTCGGTTGGTGTAAATTTTGAAAATAAATACGGAATTAAAGAATTAAATTACAGTGCATTGGCTCTTGCTTTACCCACTAAATCCGGTACATTTGGGCTAAGTTATTCTTATTTTGGCTACCCAAAATACCACGAAAATAAATTAGGCTTGGCGTATGGAAAAAAACTTTGGGAAAAAGTTTCTGCCGGAATCCAACTCGATTATTTCAATACCAAAATATACGAACAATATGGCTCTGGAGGTTTATTTACTGCCGAAATAGGGCTTCAATTCGAGCCTGTCGAAAATTTTTTTATTGGTGCACATGCGTTTAATCCGTTGAGAATAAGCTATAATACTTACGATGAAGAGGCTTTGGCATCGGCGTTGAAGCTTGGTTTGGCGTATTTATTTTCCGAAAAAGTACTTTTTGCTATTGAAGTAGAAAGTAATTTTCAGCAAGGTACAAATTTTAAGAGTGGAATTGAATTTCAACCTGTTGATAAGTTTTTTCTTCGTGCAGGAATTAACACAAATCCAAGTACTTATCATTTTGGAGTAGGCTATCAATTTCAAACTTTGGTCGCTGATTTGGCTTTTACACACCATCAAGTTTTGGGGTATTCAACCAATATTTCGTTTAGGTATATTTTTAAAACACGATAAAATTTTATGAGTATGCAAAAACTATTTTTTTGCCTGTTTTTATTATTATTTGTTATTAATATTTTGAGCGCACAAGAGATTAATTCGTCGGAATTGATTGAGAATTTGGTGGAAAATATTGCCGAAGAATCTGCCGAAGATGTTGATTTGACTGAACTTACCGAACAATTAAGCTTGTATTTAGAAACTCCTTTTAATATAAACGAAGCTACTTATTCGCAACTCGAAGAACTCCAGTTTCTTTCCGATTTGGAGGTTCATAACATCATTTCATACATAAAGCGCAATGGGCAGTTGGCGAGTATTTATGAATTGCAACTTGTTGAAAATCTGAGCTCTACGAGTATCGAGCGCTTGTCGTACTTTGCTACTGCCGAAAAAATAGATGAAAAATCGGACTATTCGTTGCTAAAGTCGTTAAAATACGGACAAAACCAGATTTTTTTGCGCACTGAATTTTATTTGGAAAAATCATTAGGCTTTTCGGAAATTGATTCGGCAGAATATCAAGAAAATCCTAACGCTCGCTACCTCGGAAATAGATTGAAATATTACACTCGCTACAAATACCACTACAAAAATAAGTTGATGTGGGGAATTACTGCCGAAAAAGATGCAGGAGAAGCTTTCTTTGGAGAGCATGCCAAACAAGGTTTTGATTATTATTCGGCTCATTTACAAGTGAATAAAATTGGGCGAATTCAGGTTTTAGCTTTGGGCGATTATCAACTTAAATTTGGGCAAGGCTTGGTTTTGTGGTCGGGAATGGCAACCAAAAAATCGGCTTATGTGATGAATATCAGGCGAAGAGAAAATGGCGTGCAAAAATATAGTTCCGTTGACGAAAACCTTTTTATGCGCGGTTTTGCCACAACTATAAATTTTGGAAATTTTGATATTTCTGCTTTCTTTTCACACAAAAATATTGATGCAAATTTATCACTTTCCGACACTATAAGCGATGAAATTTATGAGATTTCTTCGCTTCAAAATACCGGATTTCATCGCACTTTTTCTGAGTTGGAAGACCGTAAAGTAATAGGCGAAACCGTTTGGGGGAGTAATTTGACGTATCGGCACAAAGAGTTTAAGTTAGGGCTTACACTTTTGAAATATCAATTTGAAACAGAGTTGGTTAAAGAAGCTAAACCCTACAATATGTTTGAGTTTCAGGGTAAAGAAAATACAAATGCTGGTTTAAATTATCAGTATCAAGTAAATAAAACCTTTATTTTTGGCGAAACAGCTGTGAGCCAAAACGGTCAATTGGCTACAACAAATGGTGCAGTTTTGAACTTAGTTCCTCAAATTTCGTTTTCTATTTTGCATCGCTACTTTCAAAAAGGCTACCAAGCTTATTATAGCAATGCTTTTGGCGAAACCGGAAAAACTTATAATGAAACAGGTTTATATTTTGGTACTGAAATTCACCCGTACAAAAAATTTACCATCTCGGCTTATTTCGATTCTTACAGCTTCATGTGGTTGCGCTCTAGCATTTACGCGCCTTCGCACGGAAATGAATATTTTTTGCAACTAGATTATCAAACTTCGCGTGATTTATTAATGTATCTGAAATTCAAGTACGAAGAAAAACAAGAAAACTTGAGCTCCGATATTTATGCAATTAGACAGATTGCAGCAGTAGAAAGTTTTCAGGTACGCTACCAACTTTCATACAATGCTACTAAATTTTTGAATTTTAAGAGCCGAATAGAAATGAGCCATTATAACAAGTCGCTTTCCGATAAAAAATATGGTTTTTTAATTTATCAAGACATAAATTATTTGTTTCAAAAAATTCCGTTGAAACTGAATTTCAGGTATGCAATTTTCGATACAGAGGATTACGATGTACGTATTTACGCTTATGAAAATGATATACTTTATGGTTTTTCTATACCTGCGTATTATTCAAAAGGAATGCGGACTTATTTTAACTTGAGCTATGAAATTTCTGATAAAATTAGCCTTTGGTTTAAATACTCGCAAACTTTTTATTCCGATATGCAAACAATTGGTTCGGGAAAAGATGAAATTGATGCAAATAAGAAATCTCAAATAAAATTACAATTAAGATACATTTTTTAATAAAATTTTGTAAATTTGTGCAACTTTCTTTTTCCTAAATAGGCATGAGAGAAATGATAATTAAAAGGTTTATTGGCTGGTTTTTGAGCCTTATGTTTTAATCACTTGATAACAAGCCAGTAGTAATTTAAAAGTTATTTGAAATTTAATATTTTCAAATTTTTTGTAATAAAATAACACTAGAACAATTTAACAATACGACAATTTGTTATTAGAGTTAATAAAAATAATTTTGCACTAAAAGTAATAACTTACAATTTGTAATTGATGAAGTACAAGGTTTTAGCCGTTGATGATAATAAAATGATACTTTCAATTATACGGATTGCTTTTAAAGAGGAATCTCAGATTGAGATATTTACTGCTTTGAATGGACATGAAGCTATTGAAATGGCAAAAGAATTAATACCAGACATTATTTTGATGGATTTTGAAATGCCAGTAATGAATGGTATTGAGGCACTTATTGAACTTAAATCTAATTTTATTACAAAAGATATTCCGGTAATTATGATTACCGCCACACGTACCCTTGCCGATGCTTTTTCGGCAGGAGCTATCGACTTTATACACAAGCCCATAGATAAATTAGAATTGCAAGCAAGGGTAAAATCTACCCTTTCGCTATTTAAGCTGTTGAATGATGTAACAGCTCAGGCTGAGCAACTTGAGCTGCAAGCGGCAAAAATCGAAGCCCAAAAATTTACACTCGAAGCTCAAAAGGAAGAGCTTGAAGAACAGCGAGATATGTTAGAATCGCAACAAGTTTTGTTGCTTGAGCAAACAAATGTTCTGGAGCAGCAGAAAAAAGGTTTGGAACAACAGCAACGGCGCCTGCATTTCAAAACATTAGAACTCGAAATTCAAAACCAAAAGCTGGGTGATGCCAATTCGCGGTCAGATGAATTGTTACTCAATATTTTGCCTTATGAGGTAGCCGAGCAGCTCAAAAATAAAGGATACGTAGAACCTAAGCATTACAATAAAGTTTCGGTGTTATTTACTGATTTTAAGGGATTTACAACGATTGCGGAACAGTTAAGCTCGCGAGAAATAATAAAGGAATTAGACATTTGTTTTGAAAAATTTGATGAAATTATTGACCAACATTACATTGAAAAAATTAAGACGATTGGCGATTCCTATATGTGCGTGGGTGGCTTGCCTTTACGCAACAAAAGTAATCCAATAGATGTAACTTTGGCAGGTTTAAAGATGCAAGAATTTATGGTTTCATATAATAAATTGAAACGCTCACTGGGGCAGCCAGAGTGGGATTTGCGTTTGGGAATACATACAGGCGAAGTGATGGCAGGCGTTATAGGAAAGAAAAAATTTGCTTACGACGTTTGGGGCGACACTGTAAATACTGCCAGCCGCATGGAAAGCTCAGGAATGCAAGGAAAAGTGAATGTTTCGGGTAGCACGTACAAATACATAAAGCGTTTTTTCGATTGCACTTATCGTGGAAAAATAGAAGCAAAGAACAAAGGAATTATTGATATGTATTTTGTAAATGGCTTAAAACCAGAGTTTTCATTAAACGGCTCGCCAACAATTCCAAATCAAGCATTTTTGGAAATTTTATCTACTTTCTGATTGTACTTCAAAAAAGTTTTTAGTTATTTAAAATTAGTACTATTATTATTTTTTTGCAAAAATAATAAATGATAATTAAGCAATAGAACAATTTTTTAGTAAAATTTAGTAAAAGGTGCGCAATTTTAATTTTTTTTTAGAGAATTTTAATCATTATTAACTACGCTATCAATTAAAAATAAACAATGGCATCATTAATTAGCATTATGTCGAGCAAAGTGAAGGAGCATGGTGGTATTAATTTAGCACAAGGTATTCCGGGTTTTGAACCGCCTATTCAACTTTTAGATATACTTAGTAAATTGGTTCACAATGAAATACATCAATACGCTCCTGCCTCTGGCAATTTGCAGCTCGTTAAAAGTATTTTAGAAAAATATTCGACTTTCGCTACTTTTCAGCCCGAAAACCTTTTGATTACGAATGGTGCTACTGAGGCTATTAGTTTAATTTACACATACTTAAATAGAAAGCACAAAAAACTGACCGTTTTAGGCTTTGATCCTGTATATGAAACATATAGCAATTTGCCAAAAATTTTTGGCGATGAGTTTATTGCTTTTGCGTTAAATGATAATTTAGTAGTAGATTTTGAGCAGTTGGAAAAAATAGTTATAGCCCAAAAGGTAAATCTAATTTTTATAAATACGCCTGGAAATCCTTTAGGTAAAATTTGGACAAAGCAAGAGTTTGAAAAATTGTTGAATATTATTCATAAATACAATGTATATTTAATAATTGATGCGGTTTATCGCGAAATTTACTTCAAAAGTGAGGCATATATTCCTTTTGAATATTTTTCTGAAAACATATTTTACGTAAATAGTTTTTCAAAGCTATTTTCTATAACGGGTTGGCGTTTGGGCTATTTTTTTATGCATACTTCTCACAGTCATCAAATTAGGAGTATTCACGACTATATTGGGTTGTGTGCCAACTCTGTTATGCAACAGGCTGTTTATGAATATGTTAATATGAGTGATTTTGGACGAAATTATGTTGAAAAGATGCGGGAAAAAATAGCAAATTCGTATAATTTATTATATGAATCGCTGCTCGAATTTGGTTTCACCGCTCCGCGTGTCGAAGGTGGTTATTTTATTTGGGCAAAATTGCCCCAAACTTATACCAATGGTTACGATTTTGCAATGGAACTTTATGATAAAGAGCAAGTTGCAGTAGTTCCGGGCGAACATTTTTCGTCACAAGGCAAAGCGCATATTCGCATAAATATTGCTCGAAATTTGCCCGAAATTTACAAATCTATTGCTGCATTTAAGCATTTTTTTGCTGATAATTCCGAATCGGCAAGACTTTTTAAACGAATGACTTCAATAAAAACGTGCCATTGCTAAGAAAATTTAGAAAAATTCCATTTTTTTTCGTGTTTTAGAAACCATTTTTTCTTTTTTTCGTATTCTAACTTGGTATTAAAAAAAAAGTGATATAGTGTGAAATTACTCAAAGTATTAATTGTAGATGACGATGAAGAGCAGATTGAAATGCTCGAAGAGCTTTTAAAGTGCAATCATCCAGATGTAAAAGTAGTTGCCAAAGCCGAGAATATCGACGATGCGTATGCAGCTATACTTGCTTTTCGCCCCGATTTGGTGTTTTTAGATGTGGAAATGCCCAATGGCAATGGTATTGACTTCGCACGCAGGCTTCGGGAAGATAGGATAAGTGTCAAGATTGTGATAATTTCGGGAAAAGCCGAGTACGCACTCGATGCAATAAAAGTTTCTGTTTTTGATTATATCCTAAAGCCTTACAAACCAAAGGATATTTCTCGAATACTTGCAAAAGTAAAAGCGGAAAATTTATTGGTAAGCCTTAATCGCGAGCGAGCGATTTTGTTTTCTTTGTTCTTTGAAAAAATAAGCATTGAATCTGATGCACTTACAACTTATTTTATAAAGGCAGATGAAATTCTTTATTACAAAGTTGTTGATTTAAGGCACATAGAGCTTCATGTTTTTTGGCAAGATGAGCCAATCATTGTTCCCGAAACAGTTACTACTTTGCGCAAAAAAATACCAATTTTAATTTTCTATCAAATAACTAGGAGGGTATTTATTAATTTGAAATACCTTTCTAAAATTTCTCAAAAAAATCACAAATGTACATTAAATTATAACGGAAAATTGTTTACTTTGAATGGAAGCGAAAATCAGTTGGCATATTTGAAAAGAAGGATTTTAGAAAAAAGTAAAAAAAGAGTTTCCTTCGATTAAATTTATCATAATAATTTAAAGTTAATAAGCGTAGTACGTTGTTTATTAGTAGATTATTTTGACACATTAGGTCAAAATATTCTTTTTGAATTAAGTAAAATAAGACAGATGAGTTTAAAATACAAAATTTTGGTAGTTGATGAAAACCAAGATGATTTAGAATATTTACTGGCTAATTTGCAAACTTTTAAACAGTTAAAAATTATTCATAAGACCACTTCTATCGAAGAGGCAATTGATATTTCGTTGCTTAAAAAGCCCGATATTATTTTTTGCGAAATAGAGTTAGGCTCGCGTAAAGCATTTGAAATAATTGATTCTTTGCGTTCTATAAATTTTTATCCGGCTATTATTTTTGTGTCAAGAACCGATACTTATGCTTTACGTTCTATAAAATACCGACCTTATGCTTATCTTTTACGTCCATTTGATGAGAAAATATTAAGAGCTGCCGTTTACCGAATTATTGGCAATGTTAATCCTGCTGAAGATGAGCAATTTATAATAAATACTCGCGAAAATGATGTGTTTATCAAAATTAAAGATATTTTGTATTGCAAGGCAGAAAACTCAACAACAAGCATTTATGTGTCAAAAAATAATATTTACTCTGTTTCTTTTCCTATTGGTGTTTTGGCTGAGCGTTTTCAATCCTATAATTTTTTTAAATGTCATCGTTCGTATTTAATAAATTTAGATTATTTGAGGAAAATAGAACGCCGAAACGATCATTCTTTTGGCATTTTGCAAAAAGAGAGAGAGTTGTTTGAAGTGAAATTTTCTCCACTAGGAATAAAAAATTTAAAAATAAAAGTAGGTTGACGTTTTTTTTTTCTTTTAAATAAGAAAACGAACTGAAATAAAAGGATTTTTTTTGTAAAAAAAACGAATTTCTTCGATTTAATAGCCTCAAAAAAGTATTTTTTGAGGCTATTTTTTTTTACAACAAGAACACAAATCTCCTTTTTTTGATATTTTTGGCAAAATAGCCAAAAAAGGAAATGTTAAATTTTACATAAAAAATGAGTTTCAACCCCGTTGGAGGCAGTTTCAACTTTTTTTCAAAAAAAAAAGTTGATTTTTTTTTCAGAGCCTTTATATTTGTGTATAAATTTAGGCATTCGTAAAGTTGTCTTCACACCTTTATAAAGTTTAAATTTAATACTTGATTTGTCTCATACGTAAATATAACATATTTTAGTTTATAGTATATTAGGTTGTATTATATGTCGAATCAGACTGAATCTAAACTTAAACATATTTTTATTACCTAAATACACTTTTTTCTTTTAATAGTCAACAAAATTTTGAGTAATTAATTTGAAAGTGTTGCAGCCGAGAGGCTGCAATTTCTATTTTATATAGAGTAACAAACAGATGTTTTTTCTAAAAAAGTTATTTAGTGTTTGAAAGAAAACGCATCTTTTTTTTGAAAATTTAAAAAATAAGAACCGTTCGACCGACTTGTCGGTCTGTCGGTTAGGCTGTTAGTAAATCATCGGACAGA
>JFJP01037445.1_pt1 | contig 33790 bp, 26 predicted proteins | sample 431651 | NCBI WGS metagenome assembly JFJP01 (sample SAMN02602958, study PRJNA72255) | Microbial mat metagenome, whole genome shotgun sequencing project. | biome: fresh water; feature: sink hole; material: water; isolation source: purple microbial (photo- and chemosynthetic) mats found in... | reverse complement strand
GCGTTGTCAGACGACCACTTTTGCGAGCTCGCCGAAGGCAAATCGGCGCCATCAAATTATTATTTTTGAATTATGCTGAAGAAGAATATACCAGCCGATTTAAACCTTCTTAAAGAGAGACCTCTTCTGATTCTTTATTTATTGGCTCCGTTTTTAGTTGCAGTAACTTTAAAACTAATATTTCCTCTCATAACAGCTCAGTTAGAGTCGCTATTCAGATTAGCTCCAGAAAACTGGCTCACCCTGGTAATTATTACTCTTATTTCATCGATCCCGATTATCACCGGGCTGGTGATATCTTATATGCATACCTACGGAAGATCTCTTTCCAAAAGTACTGTTCTTATAAAATCAGAGGTGCTCGGGAGTATGGTTGAACCATTTCTTTTGACCTTGTTCCTTGTACTTTTATGTTCTTTCATTACCGATCCTGTTCCTTCAGAGGGATGGTTACGGACAATTTCGGTGTCAATTCTTTTATCCCTGCACTCGCCCTATGTATTCTTGATTCTTAAAAACAGGTATTTACAAAATGTCGGATCAGTTATTTTCTATTGTATGGTTTGCTACTGGATAATTGCTGTTCCATTTGGGTTAATGCTCTCCAAACCATGGCATTATATTGCTTTCTTATCGCCTTTTTACTGGATAAGCTGGAGCTGGCTCACTTCTTCTGTTATTGAAAGTGTTTTTTTAGCAGCCGCTTTTTCTTTTTTTATCTTCTTCAATATTGGTTTTTCTGTTTATGCCATGTTCAGGAAACGATCAGTTTAGGATCATATTTTATCCTGTGTATCTTGACATATGAGCCAGAAATATATCCTTTCTGTTCCGGGAAATTGGGATCTGTGAACCATCAGTCATCTCAATATATCCGCCATCGTGCCGAACATACTTTTTTACAAAATCGAGATTTATAAGATGAGAATTATGAGGCCTGAAAAAATTTCTGTCATTAAGCAGATCCTGAAACTCTTTCAGATGTTTGGAAACCAGAATCTTTCTTTTATCGTTTAAAAAAAACCAGGAGTAGCTTCGGTCGGCTTCGATCCGGATAATGTCTTTCGGATTAAGATATTCCCTGCCATCGGATGTTGGAATTACAAGTCTGGTTGGATTGGCAGTTCTGATGTTCTCAAGCAATGCTTCCAGATTTTCATTACCCTTACCCGATTCACTGTTTTGTTTATTAATAACCCTGTTTACTGCTTCAATGAATTCGCTTATATTTATCGGTTTAAGAATATAATCAACAGCACTGAACTTAATGGCCTTAATAGCATAGTGATTAAAGGCAGTAATAAAAACAACATCAAAGTTTTTCTCCGGGAAATGTGTAAGAAGATCGAATCCTGTACCATTAGGCATTTCAACATCGAGAAATACAAGTTCGGGCTTTATTTCTTTAATTAGCTGAACCCCTTCCTTTACATTGTTGGCTTTACCAACCACTTCAAGACCAGGGCAGTATTCCCCAATAATTGATGTTATAAAATCAACCGCATCCTGCTCATCATCAATAATTACTGTTAAGATCTTATGCTTCATGAGAGTAAAGGTATTTGTATTTCAACCCTTGTTCCTGTCGGTTCACCATTTTCATCTTTAAGATCAGTATAGTTTGTCTTTAAACTTGTTCCGTATAAAGAATTTACCAGATCGAGCCTTGATGCTACTATCTGTGTGCCAAGCGAATTGTGGTTATTATCGCTTTTCATCTTCTTCTCCTGTGCAGCTTCGCGGCCGATACCATTATCTTCAATAACGCATGAGATATGGTCACTCTTTAATTCCATATCTATTTTAATCAAACCTTTACCCTCACCGGGCATTAGTCCGTGACAAATAGAATTTTCAACATAAGGCTGGATAAGCATTGTCGGCACTTTATACATTATGCAGTCGATCTCATCATCAATATTTATCTCATAATCGAATTTATCCTTGAACCTGATCTTTTCAAGGTCAAGATAAAGAGTAAGTGCATCAAGTTCATCCCGGAGCGGCACTGATGTGTGCTGTGAATTTTCAAGCACCTTGCGCATGAGGCTTGAGAATTTGGTGAGGTAATTATTGGTTGCCAGCTTGTCGTGCTGGTACATATAATACTGAATTGAGTTAAGTGTGTTAAAAATAAAATGAGGATTCATCTGCTGCCTCAGGTTAGCCTGGGTCATCTCTGAAATTTTATGGTTCATTTCACTTATTCGACGGCGGGCATTAATTCTTGAACGACTTATAATAAGGATGCTTACTGCAAGACTCAGGATAAACAGACCCATGGAACCGTAAATAAGAAGTCTCTGATTCCTGATGCGCAACGATAATAATTCCAGTTCCTTGTTATGCGACTCGGCTTCGTACCTTATTCTTGCCTCAGAAAGTCCTGCGATATTTGTTTTCTTAACATTTGAATCGCTGTACTTTTTGAACTGCACAAATGTCAGGTAGGCATTCGCTGTATCTTTCATTCTGAGATGCAATTCACTCATATCCTGGTAAACCCATGAAAGGTTATAAATGTCATCAATCTTTTTAGCCAGTTCGATTGATTTTTTGTAATAATTAAGAGATAATTCATTATTTCCCATGTCTCTGTAAATTGTCCCCAGGTTACCATACGAATTCGAGGCATAATTGTGCCTTTTTATTGAAGGAAGGCTGTATTTCAATGAATTGTTATAATACTTTATAGCAGTTTTATAATCCTTTTCAAGATAATGGTTCCAGCCCAGATTGGCTAAAGAAAGGGCAGAAAAGGAAGAATCATTTCTTATAACTGAGATTTCATGACAAATGTTCAGAAGCGAATCTGCCTTCATAAAAATCCTGTTTTCCGTAGTATGTGATGATCCCCATCTGAAAAGCCCTGTTAAAATATAAAAGGTATCCTTTTCCTTTTGTCCGGAATTTATCAATTCATTCAGAGACCTGTAATAGTTATTAAAGTCACCCAGAGCAAGATAAACATCTGAGATCCCATAATAGCTTCTGGGTATTATCCCGCTAAGCTTTCCTTTTTTTGCGGTTACGACACTATTCTTAAAGTAGTCGATACTCTCATTGAAGTAACCGGTTCTGAGGCTATACCTGCCAAGGAACTGTTGTGTTTCTGCCAGGATTTTTAAATCGCCAGAGTTCTTTGAAAGTTTTAGTGAAATTGTAGCCTCATGGGATGCATTGTTATAGTCACCAGAAAGGAAAAAAAACTCAGCTCTGGCCAGATGAAGAATAGCCGGTATTTCAAGTTTTTCTTCCTTACACAGCATTTCAGCAGTATCAATCTTTGATTTCATTATTTCCAGGTATTGCGGCTTCCCGGCAAATTTCATTGCTAGTCTTGAATACCTGTAAATTGAAGTGGTGTCGGCGGTGAAAGTCAGTTTCTTCCTTAAGTTAAAACCTTTGGAATAGGCCCCGTAAACTAAAGTAAATGGCTGAAAAACAGCCAGAAGCGTTAAAAATACAATTATCAGTTTGATATTTCCTGCTTTTCTGCCAGATACTGATTGTATTTTGACAATTGGCAATATAGATCTATTGGAACGTTTCATCCTAAAAAATGCTTGATTACAAATCGGTCAGGTTCGGTTATCTGCAACATAGCTCTTTTTGTTAATTTTATCACTTTAAATTTTACAAACGGTCGTTTTGGTCCAACGAATAACAAAAACGAACGATTTATGATAAATTTTATTTCATCATCTTCATTAATGTAAAAGTAATAAGTAATTGTTAATTATTTAACAGTGAATTGACAGATCGTTTGAATGAATTTACGGGTGACCTAGTGACTAATAGTCTGCACGACTGCAAGACTGCACGACAATTTTACAGCTTTATCTCAACAAGCAGATCATCCTTCATAACATTAGTATTGGCCCTGGCGCTTACTTTTGTAATTGTCCCGCTTACAGGGGCCAGTATCTCATTCTGCATCTTCATTGCTTCAAGTATTACAACTGGTTCACCGCGGGTAACAGTTGCCCCTTCCCTCACGAGTACATCAATGATTTTACCCGGCATCGGAGCCTTAACAAATTCTGTTTCAACCTTTCCTTTCTTTGCATTGAGAACTTTCATTCTCTGAAGGGAAAAAGGTGTTTCAACGGTGAATGTGTAACTTATATCGTTAAAAAGAATTTCGTATTTATTTTGCCTCGAACGAACAATTTCTACAGGATACTTACGGTTCTTCCATAAAATATATGTTCCCAGCTTCTCATCAGATTTCAGTTTAACCTCATAATCTCTCTTTCCGATTCTGATAGTATGCTTCAGAGGGATAGAAAATCCGAATTTTCTGTTTTCCGAAGAAAGAGCATACAGTTTTTTAATTTGAAGTTTATCACTAGCCATCGTAATGTCTTAATTTAAAATTGATTCATTCTTTTGTTAAGCAGCCATGGACTCATATCTTTCCCATGTTTAAAATCGATATTGATACTATCGTCATTCAGGTTTTCTTCAGTAAATAATTTAGTTGCGAGCCAGGCGGCAAGCATCTCTTCATACTCGCTATTGAGATAGAATTTTTCTATATCTTTTTCAATGAAGGCAGTTGTAAAGGTACCATCCTGGAATTTTGGGTGCCGCATAAGCATACGGAAGAATGGGAGTGTGGTTTTTGTGCCTTTAATCCAGACTTTATCAAGCGCCATTTTTGTGTGTTTGATAGCCTCTTTCCTGTCCTTCCCTTTTACTATCAATTTGGCAATCATTGAATCGTAACTGGCAACAATAGACGATCCGGCCTGAACACCTGTATCTACACGTACACAAGGATCAGAAGGCATACTCATGCTTACAATTTTTCCGGGATCAGGAGCAAAACCTGCCTGTACATCCTCTGCATTTATTCTGCATTCGATAGCCCAGCCGGTTAGCTTTATATCAGATTGTTTGAACTTAAGCTCTTCTCCATTTGCTACCCTTATCTGCTGCTCTATAAGGTCTAAACCGGTTATTGCTTCTGTTACAGGGTGTTCAACCTGGATCCTGGTGTTCATCTCCATAAAGTAGAAGTTTTTATCAGAATCAAGAAGGAATTCAACAGTTCCGGCTGAATGATAATTAACTGCTTTTGCAATCTTAACAGCCATTGTTCCCATTTTATCACGCAGCTTTTTGTCAAGAGCTGATGAAGGGGCTTCCTCGAGTAGCTTTTGATGCTTTCTCTGAATAGAACACTCTCTTTCTCCAAGATGGATTATATTACCTTTGGTATCTCCAAGAATTTGAAATTCAATATGTTTTGGATTCTCAATATACTTTTCAACGAAAACTGACGGATCGTTAAATGCTTTCTCTGCCTCTTTACTGGCTATGATAAACATTTTCTCCATATCCTCTGTTTTCCTGACAATTCTCATTCCCCTTCCGCCACCACCTGATGCAGCTTTAATGATTACAGGAAAACCTATCTTTTCTGCAGCCGTAACAGCTTCTTCTTCGTTTGCTATATTCCCTTCGCTTCCCATTGCCATGGGGATGCCAATTGAGAGTGCAATCTTACGGGCAATTGTTTTATTTCCCATCTTATAGATTGCATCAGGAGTTGGTCCGATAAAAATAATTTTATTATCAACACATTTCTGAGCAAAGTACGCGTTTTCAGCCAGGAATCCGTATCCCGGATGAATAGCATTTGCACCTGTATTTAAGGCAATTGGCAATATACATCGCATTAGGCTCAACAGCAGTCCTGATAACTACAGTTTCAATTTTCATCAGACGTGCAGTCTTCATTATTCTGACAGCAATCTCGCCCCTGTTTGCAATTAAAATTCTCTTGATTTTAGTCATAAACCTTAACTATTATAAATTTTTTCAAAAGATACTCGGTCCTAGTTCCTAGTTCCTAGTTCCTTGTTCCTAGTTTCTTCCAAGTACCCAGCACCCAGCACCACTATAGGGGCATGTTCCCGTGCTTACGCGATGGCACTTTAACCCATTTATTATTAAGAGCTTCCAGTGCATAAATAACTTTCTGCCTGGTCATGGCCGGATCGATAACTTCGTCTATATAGCCACTTTCGTCAGCAATAAACGGATTTGCAATTTTATCGCGGTATTTTTTTACAAGTTCTTTTTTCATTTCAACCGGATTGTCCGATTCCGCAAGTTCCTTCCTGTATAGAATTGCAACTGCACCGTCGGGTCCCATAACTGCAATTTCTGCAGAAGGCCATGCAAAGCTGAAATCGCCTCCCAGAAATTTGCTGTTCATTACAATGAATGCACCTCCGTATGCTTTTCTCAGGATAACCGTAATTTTAGGAACAGTTGCCTCGCTGTATGCAAAAAGAAGTTTGGCCCCGTGCCTTATTATTCCGGCATGTTCCTGGTCTACTCCGGGAAGAAAGCCCGGCACGTCTTCAAATGTAAGAATCGGAATATTGAATGCATCGCAGAATCGTATAAACCTTGCACCTTTTGTCGATGAATCTATGTCAAGTACTCCTGCAAGAACTTTGGGCTGGTTCGCTACAAGACCTATAGTTTTTCCTTTTAAACGGCCAAATCCAGTAACCAGACTTGCTCCGAATAATTCTGATGTTTCAAAGAAACTATTTCTGTCGACTGTCTGGTTAATAACGTCTCTTACATCGTATGCCTTATTAGGATCATCAGGGACTATATCTCTTAATTTTTCGTTAATGTCACCAATCGATCCGTCATCAGGCACTACAGGCGGATTCTCAACATTATTTGAAGGAAGATACGACATGAATTTTTTGAGAGCAAGAATTGTATTTTCCTCGTCATCATAAATCATATTAGCCACACCACTTTTGCGGGCATGAACCTCTGCTCCGCCAAGTCCGTCAGCTGTAACATCTTCATTCAGAACCTCCTTAACAACATTTGGTCCGGTTACAAACATATAGCTTGTATGATTAACCATAAAAACAAAATCAGTAAGAGCCGGGGAATAAACTGCACCGCCTGCTGCTGGTCCCATTATTATGGAGATCTGAGGTATTATCCCTGAAGATTGAATTATATTATGAAAAATTGAGGCATATCCGCTAAGGCTGGCAACCCCTTCCTGTATCCTGGCCCCGCCTGAGTCCATTAATCCTATAATCGGAGCACCCATTTTGAGAGCCATCTCCTGGATTTTCGTAATTTTTTTTGAGTGCACCAGGCCGAGAGATCCTCCCATAATTGTAAAATCCTGAGCGTATGAGAAAACAAGGCGTCCGTTTATTTTGCCATATCCTGCAATTACACCGTCGCCAAAGGTCCTTTCAACTTTTCCAAACTCAACAGGCTGGCTAGCCGGAGTTACAAATGCGTCAACTTCCTGAAATGTTCCTGAGTCGAAGAGCAGGCCTATTCTTTCGTGAGCAGTAAGTTTTCCTTTGGAGTGTTGTTTCTCAGCATTTTTTGCGTTATATTGTTTTTTTAGTGCCTCCTGACGATCGATAAAGGCCTTATAGCTTTTCCCTGTTAGATCCATACCCTGATTAGTTTAATGGTGTCAAAAATAAACATAATCGGGGTAATTACAAAAAATCCTTCGACCGGCACTAAGTCAGTTCAAGTAATTTGCAGAAATACAAATATTTGGAATAGATATTTTATCGACTGAGCCGAAGAGTCATTTTTCTGTTGCACCGTTGAGCCGTTGAGCCGCTGGTCCTTTGTACCGTTATACCGTTACACCGTTATACCGGTTTAAACAGCCCCTCAGGGTTGGACCCCAGCATCCCTGCCTTTAGACTTGTCTCGCTCGCTCTCTTCAGATTCTTTATCATTTTTTCAGTTACAACAGGGTAGTGGTGCATGCTCTCCAGTTTGTCGCCTATGTATTCAAGATCCTCATCTGTTGTTGCCCAGTTGCGTGATTTATATACAGTAAGATCGAGTGGGAGAGAGTATGATCTTAATGATTTATCTCCAACAGTGTTAAAGTAGAAATCGAAGTAAGACATTATTAGTTCCCTGAGTGTTCTGTAAACCGGCTCCCGGAAACGGAGAGTGGTAAAGTTGGATTTTGCTACTGATCCCCAGTGCCCGTCAATTTTATACACAGCTATCACATGATCATCATCGTTGAATGCCTTCATATCAACTATTAATGGCTTAAATCCAATGAATTCAAGCGCTGCAGCCGAAAAGAGTGCCCCTTCAAAACAATGAGCTGACCGCTTTTTAATTACCCATCTGGGTGACCGGCATTCATAGTTTGGATTGTAATCAATTGAATCAAGAAAACCCTGGATCTTATCAGGATCAGTAAGGGTTTTGAGAAATTTTATTTCGTCTTTAGTCCATTCCATAGTTTTGGGTTCAAGGTTTTACGCTGGCGCGGATTTGCAATCCGTGCCTTTGCTCGGTTGTATTCGGTGCTCCTCTGGCGCGGATTTGTAATCTGTGCCTATGCTATGTTGTATCTTTGCTGGCGCGGATTTATAATCCGTGCCTTTGCTCGGATGTAATCGGTGCATTAGACTCTGCTTTGACCTTCACCTTGCGATCTCGTGGCACGGATTGCAAATCCGCGCCATCGGAACTCTCTTATTCTCACCGCTTACGTCAATCTTCGGATTATCGTTTTCATCTCCTCATACTGCTCTTCCATACTCTTTACAAGTCTGAGCTGTGCCCTGGCTCTCTGAAGGTTATGGTGTTCGTGATGTACTTTAAAGTAGTTGTCACCATCAATATAATCGGTCAGAAACCGAACTGCAATAGTATAGGTTATAAGCCTTGGGGCAAATGCAAGATATTCCTTTTCAGTCTTGTTAAGTGTGTTGCCAGATTCTGATAGAAAACCTTTTGCATAAGCTTCGAAAAGGTTAATATCCATATTTATCTTGGAGAGATCCTTTTCGTCTTCAGATGCGGAGTTTGCTGCTGTTCTGATGGCATCGCCGAAGTCGTAGTGAACATAACCGGGCATTACGGTATCAAGGTCAATAACACACAACGCTTTGTCGTTTTCGTCAAGAAGGATATTATTGAACTTTGTGTCGTTATGAGTTATTCTCGCTGGTATCTTTCCCTCACTGCCAAGCCTGAGAATTATTTTCATTTCTTCTGCCCTGGTTAGGACATCTCTGATATCATCGGCAATGTAAAGAGCTCGTCCTAAAGGATTTTCGAGTATTTTAAGATTAAAAGCATCAAGCCTTTTTTCAATATTATGAAACCATGGAATTGTCTCAAAAAGCGGTTCACCAGGCATGTCTGCCAGCATAGCCTGAAACCTTCCGATGGCTTTTCCTCCTTCAAATGCTTTATCGGGGCTGTCAACAACATTATATGAGCGATGATTGGATATGAAAATATACATCCTCCAATAGTTTCCATCATTATCGTACAGCCATGTTTTTCCTTCGTGTGATGGAATAAGGCTAAGGCATTCACGTTTTATATCTGAACCAGGGATTTTTTCTAATTTGTTTCTAAGATGAACAGTTACTCTTTCAATATTATTCTGAAGCTGGGGTATGTTTTTGAATATCCTGTTGTTCAGCCGCTGCAAAATATAGTCGTCTTTATCCTTTTCTGCAGTTTCAATTCTGAATGTGTCATGGATATGACCACTCCCGTACGGCTCACCTGTAAGGAATGTCCCGTCGGCTTCAAATAATTTAAATATTTCACTCAGGTTATAACCCATATTATTTACCGGCTTTATGACCTATAAATGCATAGTACATTAAAATAAGGTACGATGGTACACATATCCAGTAAGCAGTCTGTGTCGAGAAACCAACTGCTAGTTTTCCATATAATAAAGGCATTAAAGCGCCACCTGCAATTGCCATTACCATCATAGCAGATCCTGTTTTGGTGAATCTTCCCAGTCCGGATATTGCCAGAGGCCACATTGCAGGCCATACAAGTGCATTTGCTACCCCCAGCAATGCCACAAAAAGAACTGTAACAGGGAGTACAAGCTCAATAGCTTTAAAAGTCATAATATCTATGAAGGGCATTGTAAATACCAGGTCTGCCGGAGTCAAAATTGCTCCCAGAGAGAACGCCACACCAAGGATTGTGCATACCTTTAAAGCAGTAACCTGGCTGAAGAATTTAGGTATAAAGATAATTCCGGCAATGTATCCGATTATCATGCTGAACAAAGTGAGCGATGTGAAATATTTGGCAGAATCCATTGCTATTCCGATCGACTGACCATACCTTATAATAGTGTCACCGGCAATAACTTCAACCCCAACATAAAAGAAAAGGGCAATTACACCCAGTACTAGGTGCGGGAACTGCCATATACTGGTTTTTTTTGCATTCGAATCACCACTTGTAACATCCTCCGCATCGGTGTCAATTTCAGGAAGATGAGCAAACCGGAGAAGAAGTCCCAGCAATACCAGAATAACAGACATTATAATGTACGGCATTATTACCCTGCCTGCCAGTTCGTCTAGCAAAACTCCTCTTGCAGCAGCATCAACAGCCTGAGTGAGTTTTTCCTGCAGAACATTTGAATCTTTAAGGATAATACTTGCAAGAATGATAGGAGCAATTGCTCCGGCAAATTTATTTGCAATACCCATTATGCTTATGCGCTTTGCAGCACTTTCAGGCGGGCCGATTATTGTAATATATGGGTTTGATGCAGTCTGGAGAAGAGCTAGACCGGTTCCCTCAACAAATAATCCCAGCAGGAATAAACTGAAAGTTCTTGTCATAGCTGCCGGAATAAAAATAAGAGATCCGGCTGCCATTACCCACAAGCCGATTGACATCCCGTTTTTGAACCCGGTTTTTTTGAGTACCATCGATGATGGTAAGGCCATAACAAGATATGATATGTAAAAAGCAAAAGTTACAAAATAGGCCTGAAAATCATTCAGTTCGCAAGCTGTTCTGAGAAATGGAATGAGAATTCCGTTCAGCCATGTTACAAATCCGAAAATAAAAAAGAAAAGTCCGATGATCGATACAGAAAAGATATAATCCTTCTTACTGATGGCACTTGGAGGGTTGCTGGTTGTCATGATCTGAAGTTTAGTTATAGTTACTGTTACACTGAAGTTTTCAAAACTAATCTTTTTATATGACTGAAACAAGTAAAAAAAATATTTGTTTTTTTAGTTCAAAAGTTATAGAACTGTGGCGTAATTATTCTACTTTTGTATGATTACTGAATAGGCACAATGACGTAACGACTCAAAGGCATTAAGGAATGGATAAGAAGATACGGGAAACTATAGAAGAGACTGGCAAGGTTTTCGAGAAATTTGGTCTTACTCCTATGCAGGGCAGGATAGTAGCTTATTTTACAGTAAGTGATCCTCCTGAAAAAACGTTTGATGAGCTCGTGAAATTTTTTAATGCAAGCAAGAGTTCAGTAAGCAATTCGCTCAATTATTTGCTTCAGAATAAAGTAATAGACTATAAAACATTTGCCTCCGACCGGAAAAGATACTTCTTTTTAACTGATTCGTTTTTCAGGGTATATTTCAAAAAGGTACTTGAGAATGTTTCTGAACTGAAAGAATATGCTTACAGGACAGTATCGATGCGTACCCCTGATTTTCCGCTGGCAAGTGAAAAAATTCTCAAATGGATTGAAAATGCAAACAGATTCCAGGAAGCTCTTGAGAGTACACTTGAGTCAATAAAAAACGAATCCTCCGGAAAATTGTAATTCCTCTTTGATTTCTACAGATATATCACCACTCTGTGGTTAATAAAAAATTTTTGATCGTCTTTCTACCGATATATCACCACTCTGTGGTTGGTAAAATATGCTTTTACCGATTACAGCTTACAGATTACTGATTACCCTTCAATGATGATTCTCACTTTTTCCTTTTTCCTTTTACCTTTTTCCTTTTTCCTTTTTACTTTAGTCTTTTGTCTTCCTCCGATTTTTCCCTTGATTTCATTCCCAAATAGCCTCCATGGTGCCTTTTAGCGTAATCTTTAGCATCGAATCCGATTTTTTCCATAAGTAATACAACAAGGGCATCACCGATAACTGTCATCACAGTTGTGGATGTGGTAGGAGTGAGGCCAAGAATGCAGACTTCTTTTGGTGCCCCTGTAAGGATATAGCAATCAGCCTTTTGTGCCAGAGGGCTATCCGGATTGCTTGTAATAACAATTACAGGAACTTCCGGGTACAGGTTATTTTTTAGTTCAATAAGTTCAATTATCTCTCTTGTCTTTCCTGAATTTGAAATGGCAAGTAAAACATCGTTTTTTTGCAGGATTCCAAGGTCACCGTGTTGTGCCTCACTTGGATGCAGAAATGCTGAAGGTGTGCCTGTGGAACTGAATGTTGTTGCAATATTGTGCGCAATCTGTCCCGCTTTTCCCATTCCGCTGGTAACAAGCTTTCCGTTATTAACATGAACATGATTGAATATTATATTTATTGCTTCTTCATAACTCCTGGTAACAGGAATGTTGTGAATTGCCTGAGCCTCACTGTTAAAAATATCTCTGATTTTATCTGTCATATAAGTCTTTATAATAGTCTGTAGGCAAAGTTATCAAAAAAAACTTCCGGCTGTTAGAACTTTTGAATTTCTATTATTAGCAAAACTTACTTTTAAAGTTATTTTTGTATTCCAAACAGAATTGTAAATAATGTATAGTCACGCAGCAGCAGTTGGAATCGATATAGGACGAAACTCAATTAATATTGCTGTCGTAAAGATGAGTGGCGAAATAATTGCCGCAAATACTATTCAATTGATTCAGGAACAAACTTCAGATTATCTTGTTGAAAGGATTTTTGAGGCAATCCGTATTATAAGAGCGAAAGTTGCAGCGGAAGGAATAAACCCGATCTGTATAGGAATTGCGGCTAAGGGCTTTATTGATCATAATGCAGGAGTAATTCTTGGCCCGGATCAGGGTATCAAAAACTGGCTGAATGTGCCATTGGCAAGGATAGTTAATAATGAAACCGGACTCCCGGTATATCTTGGAAACGATGCCAATATGATGACTATTGCCGAGCACAGGTTCGGAGCTGCGAGGGGATTCAATGATGTTGTTTTTGTTGCCCTTCGCACTGGTATTGGAGGAGGGATAATAATAAACGGAAAGCTTTATCGGGGGGTCAATAATGCCGGCGGAGAGGTTGGTCAGATGATTATTAACTTTGATAATGGACTCAGTAATCTGGGTATCAGAGGATCTTATGAACATTTTGCATCTGCATCAGCAATTGTAAGGCGATATCAGGAAGAGCTGACCGGAACACTTTTTAATAAGTCGTCACTACCATCCTGTAAAGAAATTTTTGATCTCAGCTATACCGGCGATCCTGTTGCAATAAAGGTCGTCAGGGAGAATGCAGAAATGGTTGGAATCGGCCTGGCAAACCTGATTTCAATTTTTGCACCTGAGATAATTGTGATAGGAGGAGGAATGTCGGAGGCAAATGAGGAATACTTTGATCTGATAAAAGAGAGTGCATTCGGAAATTCTCTCGAAAACTGCAGGGCCAATGTGAAAATTGAAAGGGCTCACCTTGGATCCGCTGCCTCACTTCTTGGTAGTGCTTATTATGGTTTAACAAGACTTGCGGGAAAAACAATATAAACTAATTTTAAGAATATGAGATATTTTACGTTGATTTCACTGTTTGTAGTACTTACTGCATTTTCATTACAAAAGAATAAAAAGAACCAGATAGTAAAACCTGATGAATTGAAGGAATGGGTGTCATATCTTGCTTCGGATCAGATGAGAGGCAGACGCAACGGATCTCCTGAGATGAAAGTGGCTGCTGCCTGGATTTCGGAAAAGTTTAGTGAGTACGGACTCAAACCGATTCTCGCATCAGGGGGATTTATTCAGGATTACGCCTTTATTACGCGGCAGGGAGTCGAGACACGTGAAAGAAATGTTATTGGTTTTATTGAAGGTTCGGACCCCAAACTTAAAAATGAGTTTATAATTCTGAGTGCCCATTTCGATCATATTGGAGTAAGAAAAGGTAATGCTACAGATTCAATTGCAAATGGTGCTGATGATAATGCAGCAGGCACAGTCGCATTAATTGGTATCGCAAAGTATATTAAGGAATCAGGAAGCAAACCAGGACGAAGCATTCTTTTCACGGCATTCAGCGGTGAAGAGAGCGGAATGAAAGGTTCAAGACATTTTGTGGCTAACTCACCCTTGCCTTTGAAGAAAGCATATGCTGATTTTAATATTGAGATGATTGGTCATTCTGAATATCTTGGAAAAAACAACTATTATATGACAGGCTGCACCCTTTCAAGTCTGGATGATCTTATTGATGAGTTCAATAAGAAATCGGGTTTTACACTTGTCGATACTATTCAAATTGCAAAAAGTCTGTTCTACGCTTCAGATAATATTTCATTCTCAAGGATTTCCACTTCTGATGGAATTACGAGAGGAATTCCAAGCGGCACTTTCGCAACGACTACAATGGGGCCTCATATTCATAATGTGACTGATGAAGCGGAACTTTTTGATTTTGATAATATGGCAGCGCTAGTCAACCATTTCAGTTCACTTGTTTTATGGCTTTCAGAAAATAAAACAGAAATAAAATGGACTGATCCTAAGTTTGTAAGACCTGAATAAGTGCTAAAAAAATCCATTTTACCGCAGAGGTGCGCAGAGGCCTTCGACAAGTTCAGGTTGTAGCAAAGAACCGCAGAGAAAAAGCATTATCGCCTTAGCTCTGCGGTTCTCATTTTTTTCCTTTGCGGTTCTCTGCGGTAAAGGTTCTTTTCTATATGAATAACTATTTTATTGCAAAAGTATTTCCCGTAAGCTGAATAGTTTTTCTCACAGAGTTCTTATCGGGCAGAGAGCCTCCAACTGAAATTTCATAAATCCCCGGCTCAACTACATTGCTAGCATCGCTTCTGAATACTGAAAAATCCTCGGGATTCAAAGTGAGTGATACCGATTTTTCCTCACCCGCTTTCAGACTGATTCTCTTGAATTTTTTCAGTGAAACGATGGGAACGATTGACTTTGAGTTCTTATTCGAGATATATACCTGAACAACCTCCTCTCCATCTGTTTTTCCGGAGTTTTTTAGTTTGAATGAAATAGAAACAGGTGATTGTGTAGGGCTTATTTCATCAACCAAAAGATTGCTGTAACTGAAAGTTGTATAGCTTAAGCCGTAACCAAAGGGATAGAGCGGAGTTCCTTTAAAATACCTGTAAGTCCGGCCTGCCATTTCGTAGTTTTTAAAGTCAGGCAGGTCCTCAATTGCTTTGTAGAATGTTACCGGAAGCCTACCTGAAGGATTGAAATCTCCGAATAATAGCCTTGTTAAAGCTGTTCCGGCTGCTTCTCCAGGGTAAAAAGCCTGAACAATTGCAGGGAGGTTATCGTTTTCCCAGTTCAATGCAATCGCACTTCCGCTGAAGTTCACATAGATAACAGGTTTGCCTGTTTTGTAAAGTTCTTTCAATAAGTCTTCCTGTATTTGCGGAAGCTTTATATGGGTACGGTCGCCATGTGCAAAACCATCGGTTTCAATTTTCATCTCCTCACCTTCGAGATTTGCAGAGATCCCGCCACAAAAGATAATGACCTCAGCTTTTGCTGCTGCTTCAAGGGCCTCTTTCCTATAATCTCTCGAGGCATCGAGCCAAGTAAGACTTGCAAATTGTTGTTGATAATTGCTTGTATACCAGAACGGTGAGGCTTGAAGATTTGCTTCAAACTGATATTGCTTACCTTTCTCAAGTTTTATTGCACTACCTGAATATTTTATATTATCTATTTTAACCTGAACATTTCCACCAAAAACATAACTGCCTGTCTTCTCAGGTACCAGAACCCCGGTCCATCGGGCAGCAAAAGACTCATCCATTACCTTTGTGGCAGGCGATTTTTCCCAATAGAAATCTATATTCTTGTCAATTTGTGTGATAATGGGTGTTGCATCTGAAGATGTGTCCTTAAAATATTCTGCTTTAAGCCCTTTTTGCAGTTTCCCTTTTTCGCTGTGAAAGAAATTTTTCTCTCCAATAACCTGAAAGTCCGTGAATACGTCAGGAACAATCGGACAACCTGGTGTATATATCACATTTTGACTTCCGAGCCTGTCTCGTAATGCTTTCAATGGTGTTACAGGGTTAATCGGATCACCATTGTAATTGCCAATAAGTATTGTGGGATTATTTGCATTTGGTCCGATCAGTGCAACTTTCTTCACATTTTTTAACGGAAGAATACCTGTGTTTTTTAATAATACAAGTGATTTTTCAGCGGCTTCAAGTGAAAGCTGCAGATGCTCAGTGGAACCAACTACCGACATTGGAATCTTTGAGTAAGCCACCTGCTCAGGGGGATCAAACATTCCAAGCATGAAACGGGCCCTGAATAATCGTTTTATTGAAATATTTATATCTTTTTCATTTATAATGCCCTGGCGGACAGCTTCATCAAAGTTATCCTCAATAAATGCCCTGCTTTCCTCGCAGTTAAGGTCTGTTCCGGCTGAGATTGACCAGCCAAGAGCTTTTGACGGAGTTTCGACGACATGATGTGTCGTTTTATTATAGAAATCGCTTATAGCTCCGCAGTCAGAGACAATATAACCGTTAAATCCGAACTGATTTCTGAGTATGTTGCTTAAAAGTATATCAGATCCGCAGCATGGTTTTTCACGGAACCGGTTATAGGCGCACATTATAGATTGAACATTTGCTTCTTTAATAGTTGCCTTAAAGGCAGGCAGATAGGTTTCATATAAATCCTGATCGTTAACGTAAATATTGTCAATATGCCTGCTGAACTCAGGACCGCTGTGCACTGCGTAATGTTTGGCAGTGGCTATTACTTTGAAGTATTTTGGATCGTTTCCCTGTAAACCATTAATGAAATTAACAGCCATCCTGCCGGTTAGGTAAGGATCCTCTCCGTATGTCTCCTGTCCGCGGCCCCAACGAGGGTCCCTGAAAATGTTTATGTTGGGAGTCCAGAATGTTAATCCCATATAAATGCTTCTGGCATTGTTGGCAATAAAGTAGTTATTCTTAGCTCTCGCTTCATCTGAAACTGCAGTTCCGATCCTTAACATAAGCTCCTGATCGAAAGTAGCTGCGAGTCCGATTGCCTGAGGGAATACTGTAGCCTTACCTGCTCTTGCAACCCCGTGGAGACATTCATTCCACCAGTTGTATTCAGGGATCCCAAGCCTTTCTATTGCAGGAGCACCGTTAAAAAGCTGCAACGCCTTTTCCTTTAATGTCATGCGCGAAACTAAGTCAGCAACACGTTCATCGATTGTTAATGCAGTATTCTGAAATGGGAATTCGGTCTTTTGCTGACTGAAGGCGGAACTATTAATAAATAGTATGAATGAAAGTAGAAATAAACAAATCCTTGTCTTCACAGTATTACGGTTTAAGTAAATAATTGCCAATAAAAATACAATTGTTTTTTAAATAACAGATGCTTTTTTGGGCTTCTATAAACGGAACAGGTAGGATATTTTCAGAAAAAATCCTCTTTTCATTTCATTTACTTTATCACTCTCGATATAGTCTGTACCATCCCATTCCTTGTGCTCATAAAATGATCCGTATCCTATATGGAATACAGTTCCGGGTATATATGTGAAAGATGCCAGAAAATCGGTTGTCAGTGATTCTTTATAATCATTATACTCGGCTATACCTCTGAAAAACAGGTACTTATTCAACTGGTAAGTAACTCTTCCTCTTGCAATCAGGTAATCAAATACTTTGCTGTTGTCAGATTCCATAAACAGATCCTGGTAGGTGACAGTGATTTGAGTATGAAGTTTTTCAAATGGAAGATACCTTAAATCTGCAATATATGTATGACCGTAACCCTGACTCTGTGTTGCATAATATGGAGAATTTCTGGTTCTGTATAATATAGAACCATTAAGCTTTGTTCCGACTCTTCCGGAGACTGTTGCCTGAAATCCTGAAGTGTTGAATTTTTCATTGAGGTATACTTCCGATGAGTAGTTAACTCTAAAATTTGTTTTGAAGGTACCTCCAAGTAGCGAGACTAAAGAGAATGAATTATAAGTTTCCCATTTATCATATATATTATCGCGGATCTGATTGGAATACAACCCGAAATCAAATCGTCTGAAAATTTTGGAATCAGTATATATTTTTGGAGTAACACTTCCTGTAAAACCAGTTATTCCTGTTCTTGTGACGAAACCTGTTTGTGAAATAAAAAACTCACTGATGTTGTTTACTCCTATACTATAATCAATATTCCTCTTTTCTGAATGGAGAACTAACCCAAATGATTGTCCGGGTTTCTTATTAATTCCCTGTGCAGTATCATTTGTATATGAGTACAAGCCATTAAACTCGAACAGTGTTGACTGATTAATTCTTAGCTGGCCATCAGCACCGTACACCATATTTGAACTGTTATCTTTCTCAACTGCAGTGCCTATTGCTCCTAAAAAGCTATCGCCCTTCAAACTGCGTTTATATCTTAATACCGGAAAATTTGCAATTGTGCCGTAAGTATTCTGATCTTCCTCCGGTATCCTGTCTGCTGCATACATAGCAGAAATAGTGTTTTTAATACCCATTTTTCCCGATAGCTTGGCTCCCACAACAGGATTTGCTATATTTCTTGTATGCACTAAAGTATAAATAGGGCTTTCCATCGATAATCCCGCAATCTGAAAATTCTCGTTACCCTCCTGGAAAAATGGCCTTTTCTCAGGGAAGAAAAGCTGGTACCTCAGATTGGCATCAACCTGACCGGCATCAGCTTCGACCTGACTGAAATCAGGGTTGATTGTGGCGTCAAGTACAAGCTGGGAAGTAATTCCGTATTTTAGTGTTAACCCGGCATCAGGCTTGTTTTCTGTAGTTGTCATTTTGCCAGCATCCTGTACACCTTTATATGAATATGTCAGGGCAGGAAGTATCTCAAGGAGTTTATAGTGCTTTATGCCTTCATACTGTAATGGCTGCATCTGTGTGAGGAAAGCCATTCCCTGATCCGGATCAAGGGGAGGGTAGGTGCCCTGTGTTGAAAGCCTGCTTATGAAACGTTCAAAAGTGGCGCCCATCATTACAGGTTCCTTATTCGAAAACCGGATGCTTTTTAAAGGAAGTTTTATCTCAATGCTGTAACCCGATTCGTCAATACTGCCTGCACTGTAGAATACAAGATCCATTCCAAGATCCTCATTTCCCGCAGCGTATCTGGTATCCATCTGTATACCGTTGGCATTTGAATAAATGCAATAGAGGGTTTGCTGATCGTTAAATGAATCGAGGTTTACACATACCCAGTCATCCTGCCTGATCTTATCACGTGCATCAACTGAAACCTTAATCTTATCCGGTTCAGAATCGAAACACCTGAAAGCGTAGTATAGATTTTCTTCATCATATGAAACCCATACAATTGTTTTAAATGGCAGATCTTTTCCGTAATCAGGTACAAATGTCTTAAAACCGGTAATCCCTGTAGAATCTTTATAAATATCTTCGGAAAGCACGCCGTCAATAACAGGAGGTGCTGATATTTTTACCGGCTTTATAACTGCATTCTGCTGAGCTGAAGCGAGTTGATTAAGCATCAGGAATAAAAACGATATGCTGACAATAATCCTTCGCATCCAATAAATTTGTTAAAGGAAAAAGGCGCAGTATTGCGCCTTTCGTGAACCTGGAGGGACTCGAACCCCCAACCTTCTGGTCCGTAGCCAGATGCTCTATCCAATTAAGCTACAGGTCCGAAATATTCGAGCGCAAATATAACAAATTTTACAAAAAGAAGTACTTAAAATAAGTAAAGTTCGAAGTGCCTAAAGTTCGGAGTGCCTAAAGTTGTTAACTCCAAGTACTTTAGGCACTTTAGACACTCTAAGTACTTCGAACTTTTTTTAATCGGTAAAAATGTTTACTTTTATTTTACTATTTGTTTGAAAAAAGCGTTATATATTAACTTGAGAATCAATTATTAAAATATTTTATATGAAAAAGATTGCTGGTATTATTGTGAAATTCCTTCTAGGAATTGTTTTGTTGCTTTTAATACTACTTTTCACCGTTCCAATTATATTCAAAAAACAAATCAGGACAAAAGTTGAGCAGGTTATTAATGAATCTGTTAATGCCACAGTTAAGTTTGAGGATTATAAGCTGGGTTTCTTCAAAAATTTTCCGAACCTTTCATTCTCAATGAATAATCTTTCGGTTGTAGGTATTGAAAAATTTGAGGGTGATACTCTTGCAGGATTCAACTCATTCAGTTTGGTATTCGATCTTTCAAGTCTTTTTAAAAAAACCGGTTATGAGGTAAAATCAATAATAATCGACAGAGCAGTAGTCAATGCAATCGTTCTAAAGGATGGTGCTGCAAACTGGGATATAGTTAAGGATACCACGACAGTAGAAGAGGTTCCTGAAACAGAGGCTCCCTCTGCTATGAAAATTCAATTAAAGAAAGTTGCAATTCTTAATAGTTCAATTTCTTATGTCGACGATGAAGGCGCGATGAAAGCATATCTAAAGAATCTTAATTTCAATTTGAGCGGAGACATGACGGCCAGTGAAACCGATCTGCAGATGTCAGTAAATGTTTCAGAATTTACCTTTATAATGGATGGTATGAAGTATCTGAATAAGACAGTATTGGATTCAAAAATTGATATGCTGGCCAATCTTGATAATATGAAATTCACCTTCCGTGAAAACTATCTCTCTTTAAACGATCTTAAGCTCAATTTTTCGGGAATGGTTGCAATGCCGAAAGATGATATTGAAACCGATATTACATTCTCAACTGCCCAGACATCCTTCAAAACACTTCTTTCTCTTATTCCTGCGGTTTATATGAATGATTATAAAGATATGCAGGCAAGCGGAGAATTTGCATTGTCAGGTGCTGCAAAAGGAATTTACAGCGATGCTGACAGTACTTTGCCTGATGTATCACTTGCACTTTTAATAAAAGATGGATTCATAAGTTATCCTGATCTTCCCGAGCAGATAAAAAACATTAACGTTAAAACCGATGTGTTTGTTGATGGAAAAGACATGGATAAAACAATTGTCGATGTTCCTTTATTTCACATGGAACTGGCCGGCAGTCCGTTTGATATGACTTTCTTCCTTAAAACTCCCATGAGCGATCCTGATTTCAAAGGATCGATGATTGGTAAAATTGATCTGGGAGCTCTTTCAAAGGCTGTTCCAATGGATAGTATAAGCTTATCCGGAATTATTGATATGTCGGTGAAAATGGCAGGGCGTATGTCGATGATAGACAAAGGACAATACGATAAATTTGAAGCATCAGGGAGAATGGGAATTACAAAGATGCTTATTGAAATGACAGGCTATCCTGATGTTCTTATAAATGAGGCAGGGATGGAGTTTACACCCGCATTTGCTACTCTGACAAATACGAGTCTGAATGTTGGTGGTAAAAGTGATTTTACATTGTCAGGAAGACTCGAGAACTATATCCCCTATGTTTTCAGCGACAAGACAATAAAGGGAAAACTGTCGATGAGATCAAAATTCACTGATGTATCGGAGATTATGTCCAAAATGTCTACCGACACAACCGTAGTGGATACTGCTGCAATGACACTTATTCAGGTTCCAAGGAATATAGATTTTGACTTTGATGCACTAATTAACAAGTTCAGTTACGACAGTTTAAAAGCAGAACAGGTTAAAGGACATTTGATTATAAGAGATGGTATCCTCAGTATACGTGATGCAGGTATGAATATTCTTAGCGGTACAATAGCAATGAATGCTGATTATGATACACGAGATACCTTAAAGCCTGTGATGAAAGCCGATTTCGATATGAAGAATATTGGTGTGAAGGATGCCTTTAATACATTTAATACTGTAAAACAGCTTGTTCCTGCAGCTAAAGGAATTGATGGTAAGATAAATGCGAATCTTGCTTTCAACAGCTTACTCGGAAAAGATATGATGCCTGTTACAAATTCAATAAATGGATCGGGCAAGCTTCAGTCAGATCAGATTACTCTGGTTGAATCGAAAACATTCGATAAGATTAAGGAGACACTGAAACTCGGAGATAAGTATACAAATACCTTTAATAATGTAACAATCAGCTTTAAGATCTCTGATGGCAGGATCTATCTAGCTCCGTTCGATGTTAAGACTGGCAGTCTAAAGATGAATATAAGCGGCGATCAGGGTATTGATCAGACACTTAATTACCTTGTAAAGACCGAGATTCCGAGGGCTGAACTTGGGGGGACAGTAAATTCATTCATTGATAATCTGTCATCGCAGGCAGAATCGCTCGGTATTAAGTATACCCCATCAGACATGTTAAAGGTTAATGTAAAGGTTACAGGTACTGCTTCAAAACCTGTAGTTATGCCATTCTTCGGAAATTCAACAGGCGAAAGTGCAGGAGGAGCGAAGGAGGCTGCGAAGGAGATGGTTAAGCAGACAATTGATGATTCAGTTGATAAGGCTAAGGCAAAAGCCCGTGAGGAGGCTGAAATTCAGGGCGCCAAGCTCGTTAAGGAGGCAGAGGAACGGGGACAGCAATTAAGGGATGAAGCTGCCAAAGCTGCTGAGCAGTTGCGGGCTGAAGCTAAAACTCAGGGACAGAAGCTGATTGATGAGGCTGCCTCCAAAGGTACTATTGCCAGGATGGCTGCTCAGAAATCATCAGACCAGATGAAGAAAACCGCTGATAAAAAAGCAGATCAGCTTATTCAGGAAGCAGATATAAAGGCGAAGAAGATGGTCGAGGAAGCTCAGGTCAAGAGCGATGAGATGATCAAAAAGATTTGATTTTGTAAGGCCATGCCAATTTTTTTCTCGCTAAGGCGCAGAGACGCAAAGCATATCTTAGCGTCTTAGCGTCTTTGCGAGAAACAAAAAAAAAGCCATTCGTAATGAATAGCCTTTTCTTTTATATTTAAAAATCCTGTTAGAATTTTTTCTCGCGGATACGTGCTTTTTTACCGGTCAGGTCGCGAAGGTAGAAAATTCTTGCCCTGCGTACTTTTCCGTGCTTGTTAACCTCAATTTTATCGATAAAAGGAGATGCAATAGGGAAAATTCTTTCAACTCCGATATTTCCTGACATCTTTCTTACGGTGAAAGTCTCAGTGTGCTGTGAACCGCTTCTCTGGATAACAACACCACGGAACTGCTGGATTCTTTCCTTATTACCTTCTTTAATCTTATAGTGTACAGTAACAGTGTCGCCTGCTACGAATTTCGGAAAATCATTTTTTACCGCAAATTCCTTCTCAATCACATTCATTAAATTCATCGCGCAAAGTATTTTGTATTCTCAATTTGTTTTCAAAATTCAGGTCGCAAACTTACAAATAATTATTTATAATTCCGAATACTACTGGAAAAGATTTTATAAGCGCCGGAAATTTATTTATACTCAACCCTTGGATCATACTCCGGCGCCGGCATGAAGGGATATCCTACAGCTACCAATATTTCGCCACTCTGTGGCTTAAGAAGATTAATAATCTTACAATTTGTCTCAATTCAACGCCCAGTATCTCTGCTTTGCTAAGTCTTTTTCCTTTTTACTTTTTCCTTTTGTCTTTTGTCTTTACGCTCTCCGCTCTACGCTTTACGCTTCTATTTCACTTTTAACTTATCCCCCGTACTCGTCGCAATAGTCCTGTTCCACTCATCGCCGTAACCAGGCTGTGTTATTTTTGGTGTAACATATTTGTAACCTTTTGGAACCGGCTGTTTTTCTTTTACATTGCCGTCCATATATTTTGTAAAGAGAAATGCATAAAGTCCTTTCCATTCACTCACTGTTTTATTTCCGGCTTTTACAGAATAGTCTGTTAAATATTTAACAGCATCGGCAGGATTTTTCTTATAAAGCGCCTCCGCAGTTTTATCTACTTCAGCAGTTTGGTTCATATATCCGTCTTCGAGTTCTGACTGCTTTTTCTGAAGGTCATCAATCAACAGCCTCGTCCTTGTGTAAGCAAAATTTGTTACCTGATTGAATACCCAGAATGCCGAATTGTCACTGAAGGTCATCATATCACCATTGCCAACTGCAAATGTCTCAGGAACCTTCGTAATTCCGCAGTACATTGGAGAATATACAGTATAATATGTATCATCAACACCAAACCAGTTAATTCCGCCAACAGGATCAGGCAGCCAGGAACGGCTCTGCGTTACAAATGAAAAACCCGTCTGTTGAGTTGCAATAGCTCTCTCGTGAAGGTAGGTAACTCCGTCAACTTTCCAGGTCATTGGCCTCCATCTTACTGTACTTCCATAGGGTCCTGCCCCAACATCTTTTGTCATATCCATAGGTGTGCCCTGGTAATAATTACGCATCATTCCCATTACATCCTTGGGACTAAGTTTATTGTCGGGTTTTATCCATAAAGGCATTCTGTTTGTCAGGTTTTCACCCATTGCATAATCGAGGTATTTGCCCATGTCTTTGTTAACCATATTGAAACCCGACCATACCCTTGCTTCACAAAAGCGTGCACCAGAAAAATCGAGAGGAGCATAGGTGTCGCTGAAGCTGAAGTCTTTATCTTCGCCTTTAAACCAGCCATAGCTTCTTGCCACATCAAAGACATCGTAAGCGTAAACAGTCTCGACTTCGGGATTGTTTATTTTACCAAGATCTTTTGAAGTGATTGATTTTACTCCGTCTGCAATTGGAAATTGAGTTATTCTCGGATGATTTGCGTGTCCTGAAATATAACCGTCAGGAATACGGCGCGCAACCCAGACTGCTCCTTTTTTACCCGGACCTCTTCCGATGAGTTCGAGGATCCAGGCCTCATTTGCGTCACCTATTGAAAACGATTCACCTGAACTGGCGTATCCATAATCATTTACAAGTTGAGAGAATGTTGCAATAGCTTCTCTTGCATTTTTTGCTCTCTGGAGTGTCATATATATAAGTGATCCATAGTCAACAATTCCTGTTGAATCCATCAATTCGGGACGTCCGCCAAAAGTAGTTTCTCCGATTGATAACTGATGCTGGTTCATATTTCCCACGACAGAATAGGTATGAGCTTTCTGTGGGATTTTTCCAAGATATTTACCTGTGTCCCATTCGTAAACGTCAACATAAGTGCCTGCCGGCCAGTTTTTTGCAGGCCAGTAGTACAATTCTCCATAAAGCACATGAGAGTCGGCTGAATAAGTTATCATAACCGAACCATCCTTCGATGCTCCCTTGGTAATGAGGAAGTTTGTACAGGCATTTGTAACCTGATCAGATAATGCTCCGGATAGTATTATAATCAGAAGTATTGCCACGATTTTTTTCATAATGCATTTTATCTTTTAATTGATAATTAATAATATTACGGTAGAACTGAATTAGAATTTCCAAAGATATCATTTTCTCGCAGAGACGCCAAGACGCAAAGATCTATTTTTCCTCAATTAAAGGCCTTTGTGCCATTACGCCTTTGAGCCGTTGAGCCGTTGTACCTTTACACCGTTATGTCGTTTATAGCGAATTCAAAACACTGACTATTCTTCCAATCATCTCCCGATCTGCTACTTTTCTTGAAAACTCAGGGATTTCCTGTACTCCACCCATTGAGATTCCCTGTTTTCTGAAAATCATCTCACTGTCAATAACCTTCCTTGCGGTAAGATGAAATTCTTTACAACCGGTTGCCCTTGCCACGTTGGCAATATTGGATTCATTTATACCGCTTCCAGGCATAATTATGATTCTTTTTTTTGCGGCTTTATTAAGTCCGGCTATCAGTTCTGAGCCATCAATTGCTTTGTCTTTCTGACCCGATGTAAGGAGCCTTGAAGCACCTGTTGAAATAACATCTTCAAGTCCACGGAACGGATCTGAGCACATATCAAATGCTCTGTGAAATGTTACTGACATCGGTTGCGCAAATTCAATTAGTTTTGCAGTTCTTTCCACATCGATTTCTCCATTTGATCTTAGTAATCCGATTACGATACCGTTTATGCCATACTCACCGCAAATTTCTATATCTCTGCGCATTATATCATATTCAATATCCGAATAAAGAAAGTCGCCTCCCCTGGGTCTGATAATAACATTTACATCGATACTAAGATTTTCCCTTACCGAAGTAATAGTCCCCGTACTGGGAGTGGTTCCGCCTTCCATCAGATTATCACATAGCTCCACACGATGAGCACCCGCAGCCTGTGCTGCGATAGCTGATTCGACATTGTCGACACAAATTTCGAGTAAAAATTTCATTTTTTAAAGATACTTATTTTTCTTTTTCAAGCTGATAACGCAGTTTTTCGCAGATCATCAGATTTTATATCTTCGCTCATCTGCGAAATCTGCGGAAAATGATGGATTGCGCCAGCGAAGGTATCTTACTTAAGAGCCTTTGTGTACCTTAGTGTTACCTTTGTGTTCCTTGGTGGTAAAACATAAATCATTGAACCACAAAGGATCACAAAGGAACGCACAAAGGAACACAAAGTAAAAAATCAACTAATCATCTATTAATATTTTAAAAGTAATATTTTTTTCAGTATAATTGTAGTGAACAAAAAAACTATTGATTATGAAACCAACTCTTTTAGTACTTGCAGCAGGAATGGGAACACGATATGGTGGCAATAAACAACTCGATGAAGTAGGCCCTTCAGGCGAGACTATTATCGATTATTCAATTTATGACGCAATTCGTGCGGGATTCGGTAAAATTGTTTTTGTGATCAGACGTGATATTGAAGAGCAGGTAAAGGAGCGCTTTGTAAAAAGACTAAAAGGCAAAATTGAAGTTGATTATGTATTCCAGGAAATTACCAATCTACCTGAAGGGGCTAAAGTAAATCCTGAGAGACAGAAACCCTGGGGAACTAGTCATGCAATTCTGGTTACCGCCGATAAAATCAAAGAGCCATTCGGGGTTATTAATGCAGATGATTACTATGGCGTTGAGTCATTTAAAACCCTACATGATTTTCTTGTAAATGACAAAGATCCAAATTGTTATTGTATAGTTGGTTATAAACTGAAGAACACCCTTTCCGATCACGGACATGTAAACAGAGGAGTCTGCGGAGTGAAGGATGGCTTGCTGAAGGATATCGTTGAGACACGTCAGATTGAAAAAACTGATGATGGTGCCAGGGTAGTGTCAGAAGATGGAAAAGTGCAGAAGTTTACCGGAGAAGAGGTTGTGTCGATGAATCTTTGGGGTTTTAAACCATCATGCTACAATTTTCTCGGATCAGAGTTCAAAAGCTTTATAGCAAAAAGTGGTATGGAGCTCAAATCAGAACTTGATATACCTACTTCAGTTGATAAATTTGTTAAGAACGGCGAGATCACCATCAAAATACTTATGAGCAACGAAAGATGGTTTGGTGTAACTTATCGCGAAGACAAGCCATTTGTTGTTGACAGCATAAATAAAATGATCAGTAAAGGAGTTTATCCTTCAAAGATTAACTGATTGTAATCTGACCGGAGAACTTATTAGCTTGTGGCGGCTGCTGATTTTTTTGACATAATCAGCACCTTGCCTTTTGCATCCTGACGTGCCTGATAACGTTCCCTTGCTTCCTCAGGATCAGCACCTACTGCGATGTATATCTTGGTTCTGTAGTTAATTACGACTTCCTGCATTTTTGTAATGTCAGGTGTTTTAAATACTGTTGGTTTCTTTTCTTGCATGGTCAAAGGTAGTCATAATTTCCCTGTTTACCAATTTCCCGCTGATTTCCCTTGTTAGACCATGAAAAGTTTCCCCTCCTTTTGAAGGAGGGGTGGTTGGGACGATTGATTATCATTTATTTACAATGTTCTATTTCCCGACCGGGGTGGTTGATTAATTGGTATGAAAAACAAAACATCTGTAAACGGGAAAGACTTAAATTCTTCAGATAATAAAATAGGAACAAATCCATTTCAGTTAAAATCAACCACCCCGGCCGGTATCAGCATTTGTATCATAATTCCAAAGTGGTCCGGCCACCCCTCCTTCAAAAAGGAGGGGAAATGTATCATGCATATATTCAGTACATTATCCGGTGGTTAGAAGAGGAAAACAATATCAAATTTACCATGTAAAGTCACAACTAAATGTACTTGTATTATCTTTATTGTCAGTCACTTTTAATGTGAGGTGGTGTTCCGATCCTTTTATTATTCTTTTCTCATCGAACCTGTAGATGATGACGTTATTTTTCTGATCATATTCAAAAAGTGCCCAATTCCCGTCGATTAAAGGCTCATATGATTTTATTCCTGTGAGGTCGTCGGAAATCTTTATCCTAATTTCTTTTTTCCCGGTGAGATCAGATCCTGAAATGAGTCCGTTTGCTGAAATTACAGGAGCAACAGTATCTATTCCCACGAAAAAGTTACCAAATGACATTGATTCCGCAGTTAAATATTCATCTTTCCATGTGCTGATTAATGCGTTCTTTTTAAGACCATCATTTAATTGAATTATTGTCATTTTCGATTCTTTTCCTGGCGAAATAACAGTTGGCCTGATAGAAATAGTGCATGCCCTGTGCAAAGGAGTGAATATATTATGTATTTCATATACATCGGAGAACATTAAGCTGTTGCCCTGATTTCTCTTAAATGAGAAGAATAGGGTATCATAAAGTGCTCCGGATGGAATCGTGACAGAAATATTTTCAGCCGTAAACTTATTAGTCCGGTTGTATGGCATAATTTTCAGGTCGTTGTTTCTTTCCACAGGATTCTGTAATAATTTTCCTGGTTTTGACTGGACTCTGAAAGTCAGGGTAGATTTGTTTTTGTGACAGTCAGTTACGGTTACTTTGACGCTGTGAAGCAGACTATCCTTGAAATTAAAAATGCCTCTGTTAATTACATCTTTATAAGAGCTTAACCTGTCGTTTGGGAGAATAAACATTCTTTCATAATAGATATTTTCTCTCATATATGTCTCATAATCAATATGACTGTTAATATATCTTGATTCACTGAATGAAAAATTATCCATAACATATTTATAAACGGGGATGCTGTCGATATCCAGTTCAATTGAATATACAGCATACTTATTATAGGTGTCATTATGTCTGTCAAAAGCTTTTATTCCAAAACCTGCCAGACCGCTTATTACAATTGTCTTATTATCCGGTAAACTGTAATTTCCATTTCCTCCGGCAACATCCAGCTTTTTTGTGCTATGGGTATTGTTAATAACTGTACTTCTGCCAACCGGATAGATCACAAGCCTTTCAATAACAGGGAGAATATCGTCTTTTACGCCAAATTCGAAGAGCAGTGGATTAACAGGGGTTTCACTGTCCGATTTTCTGATTTCGTAGTGCAGATGAGGCCCCCCGGAACTTCCGGAATTACCCGAATAAGCTATCAGGTCACCCTGTTTTACCTGAAATTGCTCCCTCATTGGAAAAAGAGTAACCTGAAAACTTTTTTTAACGTATTGCTGCGATTTAACCCATTCATCGATTTCAGGAGTAAATCTGTCGAGATGTCCGTAAACTGTTGAATATCCCGATGGATGCCTGATGTAAATTGCCTTTCCAAAACCGCCGGGGGCAACACCGATTCTATAGATAAATCCATCAGCTGCAGCCACAACATCCTTACCGGTAACACCCTCTGTTTTTATATCAATTCCGGAATGATAATGATCTACTCTTAATTCACCGAAATTAGCTGAGAGTAAAGTAGGAATTTTTACAGGTGAAATAAATATTGAATTGTCCTTAATATTATTGTATAATGTACTGAAAAGCAATAAACTGATTATAAATATCCTGTTTAGAAGCATATATTTATTTATAAATTTTTTAATTGAATAAATCTGGAAGAGCAAATTGATTTTCTTCGTTTACCCCGGCCCTGAAGGGGAGAGAAGAAAATCAATTTACTCCCCCCTGGGGTTGGGGTAAATAAATTGATTTTCAAGCGTTTTGTTTTTATTTTTATGATTTGGTCCACTAAAGGTCATTTATTGTGGTGCAAAGCTATAATTCTGGTCTGTTCAGCCAAACTATTTCACTCAAATTTTTGAAAATATCATTAAGTATGTTAATTTTGTACTAAAGATTTTAATATGTCCGGTCAGGGTTACGATGAATTAATAATTTTAAACAGAAAACTGGATGAATTATTAAGCAGATATAATAACCTGAAATCGGAGGTTGCAGATCTTAAGAACGGAAATGAGCTTTTGAAAGCAAAGCTTAATGACCGGGAAGAAAAAATGAAAGAGTTGGAAATAAAGTACGATAGAATTAAATTAACAGGAGCATTGTTGGGAGAAGGCGGGAATGCCTTGGAAGCGAAAAAGAAGATAACAGAATTGGTGCGGGAAATTGACAAATGTGTTGCTCTTTTAAACAGATAAAATATTGCAATGGATGATAAGCTTTCAATCAGGGTTAATGTAGCGGACAGATATTATCCATTGAAGGTTGAAAGGGAGAATGAAGAGAAGATCAGAAAAGCAGCCAGAATGATTAATGAAAAAGTGCTGCAGTACAAACAACGGTATACCGATAAGGATGTACAGGATTTTCTGGCGATGGCAGCTCTTCAGTATGTGATCAGGCTTACAGAAGAAGAAGAAAAACTTGAGAAAGATTACCTCCCCGATGCAGTAAAAGAATTGATTCAAAAGATTGATTCTGTTCTGGAAACAAAAGAGTAACAGCGTTCTTTAAAATAAAACTTAATTGCCCGCATTGTTTCTTCATTCATTTTTGAAACTCAACAGTTAAAACTTTGGAGCAACTCTTAGTGCAGGTAGAACAGGCCTCATCCCGATTCGTCGGGCTTCCGCTTAGTTGCGGGACAGTGGACGTTCGAACTGTATTAGTAGCTCCAGCCATTAAGACATGGGGTTTTATAAAAGTTGAAGGAACTTTGCGGGTTTTTTATTAAATATATATATACAAATTACGATTTTATGATGACATTTATTATAGGGACAATAAGTAACGGACTGCTGATAGGCTTATGCTTTTCAGTTCTCGTTATAGGCTCGACAGCCTCATATTTTTTGTGGCAGGTTGTGCTGAAAAAAAGAAGCCTGAAGATAATCAGGGAGGCAGAAGCAGAAGCAGAAGTTACAAGAAAAGAAAAGATCCTTCAGGCAAAGGAGAGATTTCTTCAGCTCAGGACTGAGCACGAGAAAGTGATAAATGAGAAAAACAGTCAGATTGGGCAGGCTGAGAACAGAATTAAGCAGAAAGAATTAGCTCTTTCGCAGAAACTTGAAGAGACACAACGTAAAAAGAACGAGGCAGAGTCTATCAGAGAAAATCTTAACGCACAGCTCGAGCTTGTTGACAAGAAATCTGAGGAGGTGGCAAAATTACATAAGCAGCAGGTTGAGCAGCTTGAATCTATTTCAGGTTACTCGGCCGAAGAGGCAAAAAACCACCTGATAGAATCTTTGAAAGAAGAAGCCAAGACAGGGGCAATGTCTTATATAAATGAGATCCTCGACGAGGCTAAAATGACCGCTAATAAAGAGGCCAAAAGGATTGTAGTTCAGACTATTCAGCGTGTTGCAGCTGAACATGCAATTGAAAATGCTGTAACAGTCTTCCATATTGAGTCGGATGAAATGAAAGGCCGGATTATTGGAAGGGAAGGAAGGAACATACGTGCATTGGAAGCCGCAACCGGCGTTGAGATTATTGTTGATGATACCCCGGAAGCTATTGTTCTTTCTGCATTTGATCCAGTGAGGAGGGAGGTTGCGCGACTTGCTCTCCACCAGCTTGTTACAGACGGAAGGATTCATCCAGCCAGAATAGAGGAAATGGTTGAAAAAACAAGGAAGCAGGTTGAGGAAGAGATCCTTGAGGTAGGAAAAAGGACAACTATTGATCTCGGAATACATGGACTTCATCCCGAACTTATCAGATTGATAGGTAAGATGAAATACAGGTCATCATACGGACAAAACCTTCTTATGCACTCACGCGAGGTAGCAAACCTCTGTTCAATTATGGCCGCAGAACTTGGACTTAACCCGAAACTTGCAAAAAGAGCAGGACTGCTTCATGATATTGGCAAAGTGCCTGATGATGAGCCGGAATTGCCGCATGCAATTCTTGGTATGAAAATGGCTGAGAAGTATAAAGAAAAACCAGAAATTTGTAATGCAATTGGTTCTCATCACGACGAAACTGAAATGACAACACTTCTGGCTCCGATTGTCCAGGTTTGCGATGCTATATCGGGTGCAAGGCCGGGAGCACGACGTGAGGTAGTTGAATCATACATTAAACGTCTCAAAGAACTCGAATCACTTGCACTTCAGTATCCGGGTGTTACAAAGACATATGCTATTCAGGCAGGAAGGGAACTTAGAGTAATTGTTGGTGCTGAAAAAGTAAACGATAAAGAGGCTGAAACACTTTCATTTGAAATAGCCAGAAAGATCCAAAACGAAATGACCTATCCCGGACAGATTAAAATTACTGTAATCCGCGAGACAAGGGCGGTTAATTATGCAAAATAAGCGTTCACACAACAAAAAGAGGCATCCATCAAAAAGGTGCCTTTTTTGTTTACATGAACTTTGAACAGGCGTTTTTTTTTCTACCTTTGGGGACTGGTAAAAATTTGGATAGAAAATGTCGAAGATTAAACTTCTCAATATAGTAGGAGCACGGCCACAGATTATAAAAGCTTCAGCCATAAGTCGGGCTATCCGGAAATACTTTTCTGAAGAAATCACTGAAATAATTGTTCATACCGGTCAGCATTATGATAAAGAGATGTCCGATGTCTTTTTTGAAGAACTTGAAATACATAAACCTCATTATAATTTAGGAGTTGGATCAGGGGGGCATGGAAAACAGACTTCAATGATGATTACCGGAATTGAAGAAGTTCTATTATTGGAGAAACCTGATTGTGTGATTCTTTATGGTGACACAAATTCAACTCTGGCAGGCGCTGTTGCAGCATCAAAGCTGCATTATCCCGTAATACATATTGAAGCCGGTCTTAGGTCTTTCAATAAGACAATGCCTGAAGAGCTTAACAGGATAATGGCCGACCATGCATCGACACTTCTTTTTGCACCAACAAATTCAGCATTTAAAAATTTAATGGGAGAGGGATTCAGGCCGGAAAACAGTCCTCCTTATACGATTGACAATCCCAAGATTTATCTTACCGGTGACATAATGTATGATAACACGCTCTTTTTTTCATCCCTTGCAGAAAAAAAGAAAGCATCATTTTTGAAGGACATGTCGATTGAAAAGGATAATTATGTGTTGGTTACCATTCACAGGGATACGAATACAGATGATGTCTTGAGGCTTAAAGAAATCCTTTCTACGCTTAAAACACTTGGAGAACAGAAAGATATAATACTTGTTATGCCCTTGCATCCGAGGACACTAGTATCGCTTAAAACAAAACTTGAAAGTTTTTATAATGACCTTTGTGCATGTAAGCATATTAAGATAATACCGCCGGTTTCGTTTCTTGAAATGATTCTTTTAGAAAAGAACTGCAGAATGATTATTACAGATTCAGGCGGAGTTCAGAAGGAATCGCACTTCTTTAAAAAACCATCCATTGTACTCAGAAAAGAGACAGAGTGGATTGAACTTGTAAATAACGGAACTGCTGTACTGGTTGATGCTGACCCAATAAAGATTAGTCAGGAGTTTTTGAAATTAATTGATCCTCATACTGAACTTGAATACCCTGGGTTCTATGGAGATGGAAAAGCGGCAGAATTTATTTTGAAGGAAATACTTCTTACGTTTGGAAAAGTATCTTTATAAAAATGAGAAATTCTGTTAAATTTGTAATACTGATCATATTAATCGCTGATGGAACGAATCTTGAG